>JAEEGL011433016.1_pt1 | contig 19092 bp, 18 predicted proteins | sample 9134231 | NCBI WGS metagenome assembly JAEEGL01 (sample SAMN16246548, study PRJNA631951) | gut metagenome | biome: gut microbiome; feature: rumen; material: fiber-attached | host: Bos | place: Iran: Karaj | collected 2018-10 | reverse complement strand
TAGCAACATCTTCCATCTTCCTTCTTCCATCTAACATCTTTACGACATTCATCAGACATCCGGGAAATTGAGCCTTTTCCGCTCATTTCTATACAAAGGTATGCAAAATTACACAAACAGGCAATAGCTTTAAGAAAGTTTTATACGGAATAGTGAACAAGTGTTAAGAAAGAGATGATTTGGATAGAGGGCTGAGAGAATGCAGATGAGAGCTTCGGAGCGAAAATCGGAAAATCGGGCCGGAAGGTGTCAAAATAGAATTTGTGCAGAGCTGAACGAGATAGAAATTTGAATAAAAACAAAAATAAAGATTTGAAAACACTATTTAACCGAACTCATTGGCTCTGATATTTTTCGGGGCCATTGCAATTTTAAAATATATGACAGAAGCTTGCCTCCTAGCAGATAGCAACAAAACAATATCTGATTGCACAGGTGGTCGCATAGGTGATGTAGTTCGATACTGCCAGTCAGAACAATAAGTGAATAATATTCCAATATGGACATCAACAAAATACAATCAGCATTGCAGTTGCTCACGGAAGAGCGTGCGCATATAGAAGTGTATCTCCAAAATGCGGTAGTTAGGAAGAAAGAACTCGATAAGGAGCGGAATGCTTCTTTCAATAAATGCATTTGATAATTAAAAAAACAGCATGAAAGGAATAGTACTAGCCGGTGGCTCCGGCACCCGTCTTTACCCGATTACAAAGGGCGTGAGCAAGCAGTTGCTCCCAATTTATGATAAACCAATGGTTTATTATCCTGTCAGTGCTCTGATGCTTGCAGGCATCAAGGATATACTCATCATTAGCACACCTTACGACCTCCCTGGATTCAAACGTCTGTTGGGTGATGGTTCTGATTATGGTGTACATTTTGAGTATGCTGAGCAGCCTTCACCCGATGGGCTCGCTCAGGCTTTCATTATTGGTGAGGAATTCATTGGTAACGATAGTGCCTGTCTTGTGCTTGGTGATAATATCTTCTATGGTGCAGGTTTTACAGCTTTGCTTCGTAAGGCTGTTGAGGATGCTGAAGTCAATGGTAAGGCATCAGTATTCGGCTATTGGGTATCAGATCCGGAACGTTATGGCGTGGCCGAGTTTGACAGACAAGGCAATTGTTTGAGCATTGTGGAAAAACCCAAGGAGCCAAAGAGTAACTATGCGGTCGTTGGACTCTATTTTTACCCCAACAAGGTGGTTGATGTGGCTAAGCACATCAAACCAAGCGCACGTGGAGAACTGGAGATTACTACAGTGAACCAAGAATTTTTGAAAGACGGAGAACTGAAGGTTCAGGTCTTTGGCCGTGGTTTCGCTTGGTTAGACACAGGAACTCATGATTCATTGGCTGAAGCTTCTACATTTGTGGAGGTCATAGAAAAACGCCAAGGATTAAAGGTTGCTTGCTTGGAGGGTATAGCATATCGTAATGGATGGATTACCGAGGATAAGATGAGAGAACTCGCTAAGCCCATGCTGAAGAATCAGTATGGTCAGTACCTTTTAAAGGTGATTGACGAGATGAAGGAAGAAATCAATTCTAACACACTTCAGCACGTATAATATGGAAGTAATTAAAACCGCCATAGATGGCGTATTGATAATCGAGCCAAAGGTATTTGGTGATAAAAGAGGATACTTCTTTGAAAGTTTCTCTCAGAGAGAGTTCGATGAGAAAGTGGCACCAATCCTTGGGCATACCATCAACTTTGTGCAGGATAACGAGTCAATGTCTTCTTATGGGGTAATGAGAGGACTGCACTTTCAGAAACCTCCTTTTACCCAAAGTAAACTGGTACGTTGTGTAAAGGGTGCAGTGCTGGATGTGGCTGTTGATATTCGCAAGGGGAGCCCAACTTATGGCCAACATGTGGCAGTTGAATTGACTGAGGATAACCACCGCCAGTTTTTTGTTCCGCGTGGCTTTGCCCATGGTTTCGCCGTTTTAAGTGATGTTGCTGTGTTCCAGTATAAGTGTGACGAGTTCTACCATCCTGAGGCTGATGGAGGTATTTCTATAGTTGATGACAGCCTCGGTATTGATTGGCGTATTCCAACAGAGAAAGCACTTCTTTCAGATAAGGATACAAAACATGATTGTCTAAAAGGCTTTGATTCACCATTTGATATTAACGTAAGTTTGTATTAATTATGAAGATTTTGGTAACAGGTGCTAATGGTCAGTTGGGTAATGAGATGCGAATCATTGCTAATAATAGCAATGACAAGTACATCTTTACTGATGTAGTGGATGCTTCTGTGGAATCCATAGCTATGCTTAAGAAACTGGCCGGTAATGAAATTACGACTGAAACAGAGCACCTAGATATAACAAACCTTGAGGCTATACGTGAGGTTGTGAAGAGAGAGAAAATAGAAGCTATAGTTAATTGTGCCGCTTGGACCAATGTGGATGGTGCAGAAGATCCGGAAAAATATGCTCTTGTAGAAAAACTGAACGCAACAGCTCCTGAGAATTTGGCTAAAGCCATGAAAGAGGTTGACGGATGGTTGGTTCAAATATCTACGGATTACGTTTTTGGTAAAGAACCCTACAACACTCCTTGTAAGGAAGAACAAAAAGGTACTCCTACAGGTGTATATGGTGCTACAAAGCTTTTGGGAGAGCAGAAGATCATTGCCTCAGGATGTAAATATATGATTTTACGCACAGCATGGCTTTACAGTGAGTTCGGTAAGAACTTCGTGAAGACCATGTTGAATCTTACGGCAACCAAGCCCCAGCTGAAAGTGGTTTTTGACCAAACGGGAACGCCTACCTATGCTTACGATTTAGCAACAGCCATTGTTGCCGCTTTATATAATCCCGTACAAGGAATATATCACTACAGCAACGAAGGTGTTTGCAGTTGGTACGACTTTACGAAGATGATTGCTGAATATGCAGGCAATACCGATTGCGATATTCAGCCTTGCCATAGCGATGAATTCCCGAGTCCTGTAAAGCGCCCTGCCTATTCTGTATTGGATAAAACCAAAGTGAAGGGGACTTTTGGAATAACTATCCCATACTGGACAGAATCCCTGAAGAAATGTATTTGTAATTTGAAAAATCAATAGATATGAGCTATAAAAGAACGCTTGTCATAACTGGTGGTGCCGGCTTTATTGGAAGCCATGTGGTGCGTTTGTTTGTGAATAAATATCTAGACTATAAGATTATCAATTTAGATAAGCTTACCTATGCCGGTAATCTTGCAAACTTGAAGGATGTCGAAGACAAACCTAACTACAAGTTTGTCAAGATGGATATCTGTGATTTTGATGGCGTTCTGAAACTCATGCAGGAAGAAAAGGTGGATGGTATCATTCATCTTGCAGCAGAAAGTCATGTTGACCGCAGTATTAAAGACCCCTTCACATTTGCTCAAACCAATGTGATGGGTACTTTAAGTTTGTTGCAAGCAGCCAAAGTATATTGGGAAAGTCTGCCGGAGAAGTACGATGGCAAACGTTTCTATCATATCTCTACTGATGAGGTTTATGGCGCACTCCAGATGACTCACCCAGAGGGTATTGAACCTCCGTTTACCACAAAGGCCTCCAGTGGCAAGCATCACCTTGCTTATGGCGAAAAGTTCTTCACCGAGGATTTGAAGTATCAGCCTCACAGTCCCTATAGTGCAGCCAAAGCAAGTTCTGACCACTTTGTGCGTGCATTCCATGATACGTTTGGCATGCCTACCATTGTTACCAACTGCTCGAATAACTATGGCCCTTATCAGTTCCCTGAGAAGTTAATACCTTTGTTTATCAATAACATCCGTCATCGCAAACCACTGCCAGTGTATGGTAAGGGCGAGAATGTGCGAGACTGGCTGTATGTGGTGGATCATGCTCGTGCCATTGACACCATCTTCCATGACGGTAAGATAGCTGAAACCTACAATATTGGTGGCTTCAATGAGTGGAAGAACATAGATATTATCAAGGTACTTATCAATACTGTTGACCGCTTGCTGGGTCGTCCTGAAGGTGCAGATATGGACTTGATTACCTATGTCACAGACCGTGCCGGCCATGATTTGCGTTATGCCATTGATAGCACCAAGCTCCAGAAGGAATTGGGTTGGGAGCCCAGCCTCCAGTTTGAAGAGGGTATCGAGAAAACCGTGAAATGGTATTTGGATAATCAGGAGTGGCTAGATAATGTCACATCTGGTGATTATCAGAAGTACTATGAAACACAGTATTCAAACAGATAAAGTTCTCGTTGTTATCGCAAAAAAGAGATGGGTAAACTTGGTTCTATGAAATATATTAGCTTGTTCTTAGCTATTTATTTTTCCATGTTGACAATATCTTGTAATGGGCAGTCAATACGACATAAGCTACATCCTAATTATTCTGAACAAAAAACAGGCAATAATGTCCTTGTTATAGATAGTGTTATAGACCTTAAAGGGGGTAGTATAGAGCTGCCCGCTTGTTATCAAATTGTTTTTGAAGGAGAAGGCACCATCCGAAACGGGAATGTATACGTAGATCTAGCTACATACAGTATAGAGGGTGGCTTGGGCATATTTGACAATGTAAAATTACTACCTAAAGGGGGCGTAAATAATGTAAAGAAAAGTCCAATCAGAGAGTTATGTGCGCAATGGTTTGGTGTGACCAGTAGTGAAACTTATGATAACACAACATCACTCCAAAGCGCCATTGATGCAGGACATGCTTTTGCAATACCAGTTTTTCTACCGCGAGGCTATTATCGTATAACAGGTTCACTAAAATTGTATGAAGGTGATATCCTAAAAGGTGAGTCGTTAGGTCGAATAACTTCTGAAAATCAGCGAGGAGCGACTTTTATCAGATATTGCGGTAATGGAAACGAAATGATCTCAGTCGAAGGAAGTCATGTTACTGTTGAAAACTTGTTAATAGCTGGAAATACGCCTTATCAGGCAGATGGTTTTTCTTTAAAGAAGGGAGCTGGTCTTTATTTTTGTTTGAATAATGTTCTCATAGTCAATACTCGTTATGGAGTGAATTGCATTTTAGACAAAAATGAAGGATTCTCAGGATGTATTTGGGATAAAGTGTCCATATGGAAATGTGTGCGAGGTCTATCTGTAGATATTAATCGAATAAACGGCCAGTTTATTACTTATAATAGTTTTAATAATAACATAATTTCAGCAGTATTGGAAAAAGGAGTCTATTTCCATTGTAGAGCTGTGAATTCTTCAATGTTTAGAGATTGTATCATAGAGCGTGTTGGATATGGGCCAGGTTTCAATGATAATTATGTAAATAGTGAGATAGCTTCGATTTATGTAAAGAATGAAGCACCACAGGGTAGTGTAAATATCGATGGAGGTTATTATGAAGATATCTATTTTAGTAAGGATGGTGAACCCGCGATTAATTATAAAGAAAGTCTAAGTTCTGTTTTTAATGTACATAACATGAACTTATCAATCAGAGATGTCCGCTTTGCAAACACAAGAACGATAGTACACTCTAAAGGACTTGATAATATTGTAATTTCAAATTGTATAGACAACGGATATTATCGCAACAAGCGATTAGTTGATATTCCTATATGTCTGGGTAATGAAAAGACAGTGTTAGAAATAGATAATTATGTACAGGCAGATAATAATAAAATATTGTACAAAACAGAACAAAACGGAAAAATTAAATCTTGTGAAGTTAGAAATATAAGGGAGAAAAACAATTAATACGTATGATTACTATTGAGCATAAAGAGAATTGTAGTGGTTGCGCAGCATGCAAACAAGCGTGCCCAAAGGCCTGCATTACAATGGTTCCTGATAAAGAGGGCTTTATGTACCCTCATGTCAATATGGATTCATGCGTTAATTGTAACAAGTGCAATAAGGTATGCCAATACGATAATAGATATTCAGAACGAACTTGTCCAGATGAAGGGTATGCTTTTATAAATGGTGACACTCTAATACGAGAATCAAGTTCTTCTGGCGGTTTTTTCTATGCTATTGCTGTTAAAATTCTCGATGAAGGTGGTGTAGTATTTGGGGCAGTTTTTGATAAAGACTTTCAAACAGAAATAACATACGTTTCCGAAAAGGGACAATTGGAACCTTTATTAAGATCTAAATACGTACAAGCAAGAGTTGGTAATGCATATGCTGATGCAAAAAAGTTCCTTTTAGAAGGCAAGAAAGTTTTGTTTTGTGGGACGCCATGCCAAATTAATGGATTGTGCCATTACTTAGGGAAAGAATACGAAAACCTTCTTTGTGTCGATTTTGCTTGTCACTCTATTCCTAGTCCATTGATATGGGAGGAGTATTTGACACGAATAAAAGGTACTTCCGATATTAAATCAATCAATTTTAAGGATAAATCATTTGGATGGAATAATTATGGTTTGACTGTAAAGAGCCAGGAAGATGAAGTATTAGTTTCTCAAGGAAATAAAAATAATCTATATATGAAAGGTTTTCTTGCAGATTTATACAGCAGACCTTCGTGTACAAATTGTGTATCAAGAAATTTTTCGTCAGGGAGTGATATAACTATTGCTGATTTTTGGGGTATAGAAAAATATCACCAGGACGACATGTTTATTGATAATAAAGGAGTCTCTCTAATAATCCCCCTTTCTTACAAAGGGCGCAATTTAATCATTGAATTAAAAGATAATAATATTCTTCATAGTGTTAATAGTAGGGAATTTGAGTTAACTAGTAGTCATGGTTGCTTGGCTCGTTCGTCAGGTTATCACAGATTTAGAAAGTTATTTTGGCTGTTAAATACGATTGTGGATGTTAGAATTGCTATTTGGATTTGCGTAGAACCATTGGCAGCTATAAAAAGAATATTTAAAAGAATATGAAGGCTCTTCTCTTGTCACCATTTAAGTCTCATAATTATGGGACGGTTTTACAAGCATTCGCTTTATTTCGAATCGTTTCTTCCTTGGGCGTTGATTGCGAATACTTAAGATGGTATTTGTTTAATCCTAGTTTTAAAAGTAGATTATCTTTTATTGCCAAACATCCCCGTTTTCTCTGGCACTACTATAAATATAAAAAGAAGATAAAGAATGATTTAAAATATGACTATTTGAGCACAGAATCGTATAGAGATGTAGTCAAGAAGAATAATTATTTTAGTGAGAGTTTTATTAGGTACTCTTCTCATGAATATTCATTTGATGAGTTCAATAAGATAGAAAACAACTATGATATTATTATAGTTGGAAGCGATCAGACATGGAGCCCGAACGTTTTATATCAGTATACCCCATATTATTTAGAGTATATTCATGATAATGCAAAAAAAAATGCTTATGCTCCAAGTATAGGAACGACTAGCTTTAGTGACTCTTTTCTTTCATTTCTCAAAATAAAATTAAAAACGTTCAACCATCTATCCTGTCGGGATAATGTCAACTGTACAATACTGTCAGATAAACTTGGCCGCAATGTCCAAAACGTGGTTGATCCAACAATGTTAATGACTGGTATAGAGTGGAAGGATTACATGGTCCAGGTGAATGGAATGCCTTCAAAGTATATTATTTGTTATGTGCTTGGTGAAAAAGAATGTATTTATCACTATGCGTTGAAACTTGGTACAAAAACCGGTTTGCCTGTATATTATATTCAGACAAGACCTAATAATATAGATGGCATTAAACCATTGAAAGGAATTGGTTGTCAGGAGTTTTTGTGGTTAATTGCAAATTGCCAGTATCTAGTTACTGATTCATTCCATGGTACTATCTTTTCTGTTAATTTTAATCGAAACTTTGTTTCATTTAACAAGCATATAGGAGGGTTGGATAATGGTCGTATTAAAGATATATTAAGTGCATTTAAAATCGAAAATCACTTCCATCTTGATGATGATGAGAGTATTCCAGAAACAATTGATTATACTCAGGTAAATAAAATATTGGATGAGAAAAGAAACCAATCTTTGTCTTATATAAAAGCAATCTTTTGTTCAGAATAGTATTTAGGATTTTTGCTATAAAAAGTAAAAATATATTTGTATGCAACTGTCATCAGGAAATAAAATAGCGCGTAATACAATATACCTATATTTTAGGATGATATTAATAATGCTGATATCGTTATATACGGTACGGGCAGTGTTAAATGCATTGGGGGTTGTTGATTACGGTATATTTAGCGCTATTGGTGGGGTAGTTACGTCTATGTCATTCTTGACGCTAGTCTTGGATAATGCGTCGCAACGCTTCTTTTCTTTAGAATTGGGTAAAGGGAAGGATGGACAGTTGGATAGTTATTTTAATAGTATGCTAATTGTTTATGGAGCCTTGTCGTTTCTTATAATAATTATTATTGAATTAGCAGGACTATGGATGATAGGGAATAAAATGACAATCCCTGCTGAGCGGGTGTCAGCTGCTTATCTTGTCCTTCATTTTTCCCTGGCAGCATTTGTGGTTACAATACTAACAAATCCTTTCCGAGCGTTGATAATGTCCAATGAGCATATGGATGTATATGCTTATGTTAGTATTTTTGACGCAGTCGCCAAGTTATTAATAGCTTTTTTGCTATATAAAAGTCCAATTGACAGATTGGTATTTTATTCGATTCTGATTTTTGTTGTTACTACTATCTCAAACGTTCTCTATATTTTTTTCTCAAGAAAAAGGGTTCCGTTACGTGTTACATTTAAATGCAAGAAAAATATTGTTTCATCTATATTCAAGTATTCTGCGTGGACTTTGTTTGGTACGATATCAGGAGTTGCTAGTATACAAGGTTGTAATATAGTATTAAATATGTTTGTTGGGCCTATAGCTAATGCTGCTTTTGCGATAGGTACGCAGGTTAGTAATACAATACAACAATTTTCATCTAGTTTTTTTACCGCCGTTCGTCCACCATTAACTAAGAGTTACGCGGTAGGAGATGCTTCATATATGAATAAGTTGTTTGCGTTTAGTAATAAAACAATATTTGCGTTGACTTTTATGGTAGTCTTTCCAATATTTGTCAATACAAGCTTTATTCTTCGGTTATGGTTAGGTGAAGTTTCTCCATATATGGTGGATTTTGTAAGAGTAATGCTTGTATATGCGCTTGTTTTATCATTAAGCAATCCTATAACCACGATAGTACAAGCAGCAGGGAGAGTGAAATTATACCATACGATAGTGGATGGGTTCGCATTGTTAGTCTTACCCCTACTGTATTTGGGATTGAAGTTGAATATAGAAGTCCGTTATTGTGTATTAGTTTTAGTGATAGTTTTTTTAATTGCCCACGTATTAAGACTTATAGTTTTAAGGAAGGTGATGGTTTTTTCTATTCGCACGTACATTATTTCTTTTGCAATGCCTACTTTATTTGTTATTATATCATGTGTCGTTGGCGCAATGTTGATAGGTATAGTCTTATCTGAAAGTCTTTTGTCTTCTATAACATCTCTCTGTATATGTGTTCTTTTACCACTTTTCTTTTCGGGCTTGTTTTTGTTCACTAAAGAAGAGCGTAAGCAACTTTTACAGATGCTTAAAAAGAAGTTGTAGTTAGTTTGCGTTATGTGATTCGGAAATGTCTTGTAAGTTTAATAAAACAGATTATTAACATCATAAAATTATTATTTATGTCAATATTTAAAGACAAAACACTCTTAATTACAGGAGGCACAGGTTCGTTTGGCAACATGGTGTTAAAACGGTTCCTGGAGAGTGATATTAAAGAGATTCGCATCTTTAGTCGTGATGAAAAGAAACAGGATGATATGCGCCATCATCTTCAGGCGCAATATCCTGATGCCTCAAAAAAGGTCAAATTCTACATTGGTGACGTTCGTAATCGGCAGAGTATAGATATTGCTATGCGAGGTGGAGTAGATTACATCTTCTCTGCTGCAGCACTGAAGCAAGTGCCCAGTTGTGAGTTCTTCCCGATGCAGGCTGTTGAAACCAACATCATTGGTACCAATAACGTATTGGAATCTGCTATTGCTCACGGAGTGAAGAATATCGTGGTTCTCTCTACGGATAAGGCCGCATATCCTATTAATGCAATGGGTATTTCAAAGGCTATGATGGAGAAAGTGGCAGTAGCAAAAGCACGTCAGTTGGGTGACAATGCTCAGACTACAATCTGTTGTACCCGTTATGGCAATGTAATGGCCAGTCGTGGTTCGGTGATCCCTCTCTGGGTTGACCAGATGGAAGAGGGTAAGCCTATCACTATTACAGATCCTCAGATGACTCGATTCATGATGACGCTCAACGATGCCGTTGATTTGGTGATCTATGCATTTGAGCATGGTCAGAACGGTGACCTGTTTGTACAAAAAGCACCTGCTGCCACACTTGATGTGCTAGCGGAGGCTTTAAAGCAGACGTATGCCAAGGTTAATCCTAAATATGGAGAAACTGAGGTCAAGGTGATTGGTACCCGTCACGGTGAAAAACTATATGAAACTCTTGTGACTCGTGAGGAGATGGCACGTGCTATTGATATGGGTGATTATTTTCGTATACCTTGTGATGCTCGTGACCTGAACTATGACAAAGTGGAAGGTGGTAACCCGGAGATTGATAAAATGGAGGAGTATCACAGTCACAATACTCGCAGACTTACGGTTGAGGAGATGAAAGAGTTGCTGCTGAAGCTTACCTTCATTCGTGAAGACCTTGGCTTACAGCCACGCGCACATGCAAAAGAAATACGTTCAGAATAAAAAAATAGCGATATGAAATTCTTTATTTGTGGCTGCAATGGTATGGCCGGTCATACCATCAGCTTATATCTCCAAGAGCAAGGACACGAGGTCTATGGCTTTGACCTTCAGGAGAGCAAACTCATAAAGAGCTTTGCTGGCAACGCCTTTGATACTGAAACTATTGGTCGTGTTATCAAGGAAGGTAACTATGACACAGTTATTAACTGTATTGGTGTGTTAAACCAGTTTGCAGAGAATAATCATGCTCTGGCTGCTTTCTTGAACAGTTATTTCCCTCATTTCTTGGCTAAGACAACAGAGGGTACTGATACCCAGGTTATTCACATGACTACTGACTGTGTATTCTCTGGCAAGAAAGGTAGCTACACTGAGCATGACCTTCGTGATGGAGAGACCTTCTATGACCGAAGCAAGGCTTTGGGTGAGTTGGATGATGACAAAAACCTCTCACTGCGAAACTCTATTGTTGGTGCAGACATTAATCCCAAAGGTATTGGCTTGCTGAACTGGTTTATGAACAACACCATTGGAGAGAAGCCAGTAGTGAACGGCTATACCAAAGCTATGTGGACTGGTCAGTGTACTTATCAGTTAGCCAAGACAATGGGGGCTGCAGCAAAGGAACGCGCTCACGGTTTGGTTAATGCAGTACCTGACACAGATATTTCAAAGTATGAACTCCTGAAGCTCTTCAACAAATATCTCCGTGGTGGACGTGTGCAGATTAATCCTGTTGAAGGTGTGAATGCAGACAAGAGCCTGAAGCGAACCAATTGGGATTTCAACTACCGTATCCCTGACTATGAGCAGATGGTAGCTGAAATGGCAGAATGGATTTACAAGCATAAAGAATTATATCCTCACTATAATCTGTAGGGCATGAATAATATATTATTGAGTATAGTCGTACCGACTAAAAATCGGTATGAATATTTGTTCCAATTAATGGATTTGCTTGCCACCTTCGACAGCGATGAATTTGAGATGGTGATACAAGATAATAGTGATGACAACTCAGAGTTCTTAAATAAGATACAATTAGAAAAGTATCCGTTTGTGGAATATTTCTATCAAAAAGAGCCTTTGTCACAATCCGGTAATTCTGATCAATCGATTTTAAATTCAAAAGGGGAATATGTGTGTTTTATAGGTGACGACGATGGCGTGACAAGGAGTATTGTAGATGTTGTAAAATGGATGAAAAAAGAAAATTATTCGATACTAAAGTCAGCTGTTACAGTATTTAAGTGGCCTTCTTTTCTCTCTGAAAAACATTATGATGTTAGCGGATCCGTGTTGTTTAATAAATACACAAAGACTTATCGAGATATTAATTGTAAACAAGCATTAAAAGGGCTCCTACAATCTGGTATAGATACTCTTGGAAATATGCCTAAGGTATATAATGGTATTGTGAAAAGAAATATACTAGATCTTATTTATAATAAATGTGGCACTTTTTTCCCAGGACCATCACCTGATATGGCAAATGCTGTAGCATTATCATTGGTTGAGGAAAAATATGTTTACGTTGATTACCCAATAATTATTGGCGGTCATTCAGTGAATTTAGGTGCAAATGCAGGGAGGTATAAACGCGGTCTAGGACCACTTGAGGATCAGAAATTTATCGACCAGAAGTATAAAGATGGTTGGAGTGCAAGAATACCCAAAGTTTGGGCAAGTCAAACAGTATGGCCAGAGTCCGCGCTAACAGCGCTTAAAGCCTTTTCTGCAGACGAGTTCATGGAATTTGTCGACTATGAGTTAATACTGAAGAAATTCGCCAATTCTCATCCGGATTATTTTAAATTAGCATATAATTTGTCGACTTCAAAAAGAGATTTAACAATTAACTTTATTTTGAGAAGAATAATCTATCCTTTTCTTCATTTAAAAAAGTATTACTCATTTAAAAGAAAAAATTTATATGGAGGGCTTCTTATTCATAGAGGATATGTAAATATAGCTGAGGCGGAAGAGCTTTTGATGAATGAAGTAGGATATTGTTTTAATGGTCTGAAGAAAGTATGAAATTGTTAAAACAGATTGCAATTTTAACTACATTACAGATTATATTTGGGCTTGGTTTTTCTGTAATAAATGGTAACATAGCAATCCTTGTAAATCTCTTCCTAACATTAATGATTTTCCTAATGGGTATTAGGAATTCATTGTTTAGCCTTAATTTAGGAAAAATTTGGATAATGATACCATTATCCGTACTAATCCTATGGCATTCAAGGGAGCAGAATTTGGTTGGTCTATTTGTTAACATTGTACAGGTAATTTCAATTTGTTTGATAATAAGTTTGAGGATAGACATTTTAAGGGAGACGAAAGCCGTATTCCTTAGGCTATTTTCAGTTGTCTCCGCAGTGTCTCTGTTTTTTTGGATTTTATATCTTTTGGGAATAAGTATTTTCCCGTCATTTCCAATCGGTTACTCAGACACTTACGAATTACAAAACCATATTGTCTTTGTAGAAACAACAGATAAGATGTTTATGCGATTTCAGTGTTTATTTGTAGAACCTGGGTTATATGGGATGTTATGTGTTATATCTCTTATCTTAAATGATTTTAGGAAAGACAAGAATTCTTTTATATATATACTTTCTGCACTATTTTCATTGTCGCTATCTACATATTTGTTGCTGTTATTCTCGTTTATATACAGGTTGTTTATAATTAAAAGAGTCAAGCTTTATGTTTTAATTCTAGTTATAGGTAGTTTTGCTGGTCTGTGTGTATTTTTTGTTAATTATAAAGGCGGCGATAATATTATAAATGAAGCAATATTCTTTAGATTGCAACTTGATGATGATAATAAAATGATTGCATATAATCGTTCAACAGATTATTTTGAGGATTATTATGAAAGAAATGTAAAAGGCGATGTATTATTATTCGGTATTGGAAGCGAAAAGTATTCAGCTTTACATTTTGAAGATAGTGTTGATGTGAGAGCATATATAACATTAGATGGTTTAGTAGGATTGGCGCTTTTCATCATTTTTTATTTTTTAACCTTGAGGTATTCAGGTGTCAACAATTATTCAATTTTAATGATTAGTGTATATTTGATAATCTTCTTAAGAGGCTTTGTGTTTTCGTTTAGCTACGGGGGATTGTTGTTGTTTATTATTTCAATGTTCTTATATAAGAATCTGAGATCCTGTCACAATAATGTAATTGAGAGCTTATGAATATATTATTTGTACATCCCAATAATGATTATACAGGGAGCACTAAGGTTCTTGCTGATGTTATAAAAGAGGATTATATTAACGATAACAGTATCGCGTTATCGTTATATTTTAACGATGGTTTCCTTTCGGATATACAGCAACTGAAAATCCATAAAATTTTTTTCCCTTTGATTAAAGGGAAGGGTATTCCTATTTTGTCTTCTTTAATTTCATTGATCGATAGGATGGCTAAATTTGTAAAAGATGCTAGGCATTCTGATATAATATATATAAACACTATTAAACCATATTATGCCGCAGTATTGGCTCAAATGATGCACAAGAAGATAATTTGGCATATTCATGAGAAGTATACTACAGGTTCTGTTACTAAAATAGTTTATGAATATATACAATCACATACTGATGCTCATTTCATTTTTGTTTCGAAGTATGTCCAAGATCAATATGTGATTTCAAAAAAGTCGACTAGGGAAATACGATATAATAGACTGCCTGAAGATTTTACAAAAACTATCGAAATTAGACCATTCGAGAAAAGGAAAAGGACAAATCTGTTGATGGCTGCGGGGTTGTCAAAGGTTAAGGGTGTTTATAATTTTGTAGAGCTAGCAAGGTCGCTTCCAGATTACAATTTTCATTTAGTTCTTTCATGTTCTGAAGAAGAAAAGGAAGGATTTGTCAAAAGCGTTAGGCCACCAGGTAACGTGAAAATATGGTCAAGACAAAATGATATGCATCCATTCTATTACGAAGCAGATGTTATTATGAATATGACTATCCCTTCTTTGTGTGTTGAAACTTTTGGTATGACCATTTTAGAAGGAATGGCCTATGGTTTGCCTGCTATAGTTCCAAACGTGGGTGGACCATTGGAAATCGTTCAGAATGGTATAGAGGGCTATTCAATAGATGTATGTGACTTTAATGTATTGAAGGATACGATCTATAAAATCACAATAGACGAAATAACATATATGACATTATCAAAGGCAGCATTAAAAAGATCTTATGAATTCAGATAAAAAGAATGTACGACAAAAGGTGGCAGTATTAATGTCCACATATAATGGTGAAAAATATCTTAGAGATCAAATAAACAGCATACTTTCTCAAAAAGGTGTTGATGTTTTATTAATTGTCAGAGATGATGGATCCTCAGATCATACGATAGATATACTCAACGAGTATAAAGAATCTACTCCCAATTTCGAACTCATCTACGGCAAAAATTGTGGAAGTACACATTCTTTTTCGACCTTGCTGGAATATGTATATAGTAAATATGAGGATAATGTACTTTATTCCTTTGCAGATCAAGACGATGTGTGGCTTGAAGAAAAACTATATGTAGCTTCTCAAAAAGTAGACAGTAAATCAAATCGCCCCGTACTCTACTGCTCAAATTTGACATGTGTTAATAAAGAATTAAAATACTTGCATAATATGCGTAAGGACATTATCGGTCCTTATCCAAAATTTAGTACTCTTGTTGAACCTATTGCTACTGGGTGCACCATGGTTTTTAACAGTGAAGCTGCTAGACTTTATTTGTTAAAATATGACAAGTCTGTACGTATGCATGATATTTTCATGTCGTTTGTTGTTGCTTACTTCGGCGAAATATATTATGATAATAAATCATACATTTTATATCGTCAGCACGGTAAAAATCAAATTGGAAGTGGAATCGGCCTGAAAAATAAAGTAAGGGGAAAACTAAAATCAATTTTATCTATAAGTAACCAGCATCTTAGAGAAATTGATACCAGGATTTTTCTTGAGAAATATAAAACGTTACTAAATAAAGAAGATCAGGAAGTTTTAAATATAGTAGCATATTATCGTTATTCGTTTATGTTACGAATGAATTTCTTATTTGGCAAAAATGGAATAAAGATTAGACGTCTTTTTTCACCAAATATCTGGCTGTATTTAAGAATTCTAATAGGAAAGGTTTAAAAGTAGTCAACAATGTATGATATTGTTTTTGTTGTTCTAGTTTATAGGAACACTAACGATCTTAAAGATTTTTTTTTATCAAATCATATTGAGAAGTCGAAAACTGTTGTGGTAAATAGTTACTACGATGATGCTTCTGAAGAGTGTATCAAAAGTATTGCTCACAACAATTATGCTGATTTCATCTCAGTACCAAATAGGGGGTATGGAGCCGGTAACAATGCAGGAGTAAACTATGTTTTGAAGAATTATGATTTCAAATACTTAGTCATCTCAAATGCTGACGTTATGATAGAAAAATTAGAAATAGATAGTCTTGAAAAATACGGTGCAGCAATAATTGCTCCTAATATTATCAATCTTAACGGGAAGAAACAAAATCCATCAGTCCCTTTTACTCCATTTATATGGTATGAGAATTTGAGGCTTCTTATATATAAAGAGCGCCATTTTCGATTGCTTAATTTAATTTTTGCATATTCCCGATTAACTAAAACAGTTTATTATATAATTTCAAAATGGCGGAGAAAAATTTTCTCTGCTCATGGTGCGTTTGTAATTATTCCCAAATGTGTTGTTGAAAGCCTGATTCCGTTATACAATGAAGAAATGTTCCTTTTTAATGAAGAGGAGCATTTAGGGAGGAAATCTGCAGAGAAGGGAATATCCACAATTTATGCCCCAGAAATAATTATAAGACATAAAGAAGATGGTAGTATGAAAGTGGCCTCGATAAATGAGTTTGAAATGTTGAGGCAGTCTTATCTTGTTTATTACAATTTTTGGTTTAATAAAAAGTAAAATAGTGAAAAACTTAGGATTAGTATCGATAATAATGCCCTCATATAATTGTGGGCAATACGTTGCAAAGTCCATATGCAGCGTGCAAGCGCAAACCTATCAGAATTGGGAAATTATCTTTATGGATGATTGCTCCACAGATGACACTATTCATATTGTGTCTGCAATGCGAGAAAAGGATAAGAGAATACATATATATCAAAATGCATTTAACTCAGGAACTGCGATATCTCGCAATAATTCTCTGAGAGAAGCTAAAGGGAAGTGGATAGCTTTTTTGGATAGTGATGACCTTTGGGAGCCAACTAAACTGGAGAAACAAGTCAATTTCATGGAGGAGAATGGATATGCTTTCTCTTATACAGCATATCAGGAAATGGATGCTGACGGAAATCTGACAGGTGTGACTATCTCTGGGCCAAAGCACATAACCAAGAGAGGTATGTATAAATTCTGTTGGCCAGGATGTCTAACCGTGATGTATGATGCTACCAAAATAGGGCTTATCCAAATTGAAGATATCAAGAAGAACAACGACTATGCCATGTGGCTGAAGGTCTGCAAAAAGGCAGACTGTTATCTGTTGCCTGAGGTTTTGGCTAAATATCGCAGAGGTAGAGCTGGTTCTGTGAGTACTCACGGAATTACCACAATGATAGGTTGGCATTATAAGTTATGGCGTGAGGCTGAGAAGAGAAGCGGGATAGCATCTCTTTGGTTGACGAGTGTGAACCTTGTGTTTGGTTTCTACAAGAAACTGAGATACGTCTCTAAAACAGTTTAGAGTGTAGTGTTTAGAGTTTATAGTCAGTTGGTGAGTATCAAGCTGATTTGGTTTTGAGTTGCGAAAAAATGCGAAATGACGAAAATATACGGAAAGCTTTACTTGAATTAGTAAAAGCTGGATTGTGGGGGAACGGAAATCTGGATATTCGGATTGAAGGAGCCACGGACTGGCAGGAGTTTTATCGACTTGCTACCGAACAATCTGTCCTTGGACTTGTTCTTGACGGATTGGAATATTCTGACGTGAAACCACCCCAGGTTCTGTTGCTGCAATGGATTGGTGAAGTGCAGATGATTGAGAAACGCAATAAGGCAATGAATCTGTTTGTTGCTGAGTTGGTGGAGAAGATGCGTGCTGCTGATATATATTCCATATTAGTTAAGGGACAAGGGGTTGCTCAATGCTATGAGAAACCGCTATGGAGACCTTCTGGGGATGTGGATTTGTTGCTAAGTGAAGTGAATTATAAGAAAGCAAAGGAGTTGCTTCTGCCACTTTCTTCAAGCAACAAGAATGAGGAGAGGTACTCTCAACATCTTGGAATGAGTATTGGAAAGTGGTATGTTGAGATACATGGTTCACTACGAACAGGTTTATCTGCCAGAGTTGATAAAGAAGTGGATGCAGCACAAGACAGTGTGTTTATTGGTGGAAATGTGAGGTCGTGGGATAATAATGGCACGTTAGTATTCCTGCCTGCACCAACTGAGGATGTATTTCTTGTGTTTACACACTTCATCAAGCACTTCTATAAAGAAGGGATGTCTTTGAGGCAGATTTGCGACTGGTGTCGTTTGCTCTGGACGTATAGGGAGTCACTGAATTACGGAAAACTGGGATTATGGATAACGAAGTGCGGTCTGATGGGAGAATGGAAGGCGTTCTATAATCTGGCAAGCAGATATCTTGGTATGCCAGATTTGGATTCACGTTTAATGGTTAATGATTCACGATTTGATGATAAGGCTGATAGGTTGATGGAGTTTATACTTGGAGGTTATTCTGGGAATAAGATAAAGGATACTTTGCAGATTGCGAAGATTTTCCCGTGGAAAGCACTTAGGTACTCTCCAAGCATATTTCTGAATGTGAATTGGCTGAAGGTGAAAGAGAGAGTTTTTGGAAGAAATTAAATAAACTAATATATTATGTCTGAACGTAAGAGAATTTACTTATGCTTGGCTCATATGAGCGAAGCTGGACTAGAACAGAAGTACATTAAAGATGCTTTCGATACCAACTGGGTGGTGCCTCTTGGGCCCAACGTGAATGGATTTGAAAAAGACTTGGAAGCGTTTGTTGGTGAAAACAAACGTGTGGTGGCTTTGAGTGCAGGTACTGCTGCAGTACATCTGGGACTGTTGGCCGCTGGCGTGAAACCTGGTGATGAGGTGATCGTCCAGAGCTTTACATTCTGTGCGTCTAGTCACCCGATAACGTATCTGGGTGCAACACCGGTGTTCGTGGATTCTGAGAAAGATTCGTGGAATATGGATCCGGAACTGCTTGAAGAAGCCATAAAAGATCGTATTGACAAGACGGGAAAGAAACCTGCAGCTATTGTGCCGGTGGCTCTGTATGGTATGCCGTACCAGATTGACCGCATTATGGAGATTGCTAACAAGTA
>JAEEGL017223106.1_pt1 | contig 19093 bp, 17 predicted proteins | sample 9134231 | NCBI WGS metagenome assembly JAEEGL01 (sample SAMN16246548, study PRJNA631951) | gut metagenome | biome: gut microbiome; feature: rumen; material: fiber-attached | host: Bos | place: Iran: Karaj | collected 2018-10 | reverse complement strand
TATAACAGCTGAGATATTAGCCCCTTTCGCGGAATACGAAGGGGGCTATTTATATGAACAGCAATCCTCTTGAGTCGTACACTGACTCTCCGTCACCCTGATGTCTTATCGCCCTACAATAAGCATTCGTCAAAATTGCGAAGTATTTTTTTCGCGTTATTTGTCACCCACTTTGTCACCCACTTTTGAAACGCGACAACACAAAATAACACTTAACGCGATTTTGGAATGGCTTGATTCTGATTTTACAACATAACTTCGTGGAAGGAATGTGGCAATAATGACCAAAACAGGAGCAAACAATTTGTTGATAGTGCAATAAAGAATAAGAAAAAAGGTTACTGTGAAGACACAGTAACCTTTTTAAGATGGCTCCTCCTGTCTGACTCGAACAGACGACACACGGATTAACAGTCCGCTTTGTCAAGAAGCAAAATTTGTTGAAATACAAGGGAAAAATGGTGTTCAAAAATGATTTTGTCACCCAGTTTTCTGAGCTACAAACAAAGATTGGGTTACAGATCACAAAAATATGACGCACAAATTAGAAAAACTATATTGATATATGAATAAAAGCGGTTTTGATAAAGAAGAAAAATACATTTTTTAATATTCCGCTCATGTTCTGCAAAAAGATTCGTCATGCGCAGGCAAGCACAAAGGATGAAAGTCAGTTTTCTGTTGACAAAAAAGAGAAAAAGCAGTATAATAATACTGCACGAGAAAGAGGCTTCGGCTTTTTACCGGCACCTTTTTGTTGGCCCCCTATTTCTGCGGAGAACCAGCGATTCGTTAGCAGGGCAGGGGATGTGCGAGTTAAGACGCATCAGGTTCGCTTGGCAGAGTGAGTTTGATGCGTCTTTTTTTGAAACAGCAGATGATATAGCAGCTTGACGATCTTGGACGACAACGAGGCGATCTGATGACTACCGCCGAAAAGAACAAAGTTATCCGCGCCGAATCTGGGCTGACGCAGGCGGCATTTACAAAGCTATTTGGTATTCCGCATTCTGTTCAGATCCCGAAGTTGTTATCGTCGAGGGAGCCGCAACAATTATTGATATGGAGGATCATAAAACATGTACAGGAAAGGCGTGTGTATTCTGCTCGTTTGCCTTCTGGTGCTGTGTCTGGCATCGGGATGCAAACAGAATCCCGTGCAGAATGAGCAGAAGGCAACGGTTGAGATTCCGAGTAAAGTTCTGTCAATCGCAGGCATGGGTGTTGAGGAAATGTGTCAGAATATGGAAGAGCTTTCTACGCATTCCAGCAAAAACCTCTACTGCGAGATGGTTAAGACTTCTAAAGGTGGCGTTGAAGTCACCATTCTGGAGCGGGAACGCTCAGAGTGGCTGAAGGGAATTGAGGAAGCCTATGAAATACTGATGGAGAAATCGAACATAGAGGAGAAGGGGTACCGCGTTGAGTTTGCGGAGGATTTCAGAAGTTTTGATGCCTATATTGACCGAACTGTGACGAATGAAGACCTTGTGTATTATATTACGATTCCAGAGCTGAACTGCGCATACTATCAACTCTTTTCTGGTGTCGGCGCAGAGGATTGGTATGTCAAAGCAAACATTTACAATCTTGAAACCGGGAAAATCTTGGCACAGGGCGACAGTAATTCAGTCCTGACAATCACACAGTCCGATTGGGCGGCAAGCGAACATAATTCATCACAGATTGAACAGAAGACGACTGTAATAATTCCCGCTAAGGTGATTAGGATTGCTGGTCAAAATGTCGATGGAATGAGTAAGAACATGGACGATCTTTCCACAATATCGGGAAGGCAGCTCTATCGCGAAATAGCACAGACGCCTGACGGTGGGGTTAAAGTGACCATCTTGGAAAGTGAACGTTCGGAGTGGTTGAATGGAATCCAAAAATCCTATGATTATCTGATGGGTCATTCGGGATTGGCGAAAAAAGGATATCGCGTTGAGCTTGCACCAAATTTTGAAAGCTTTGATACCTACATCGACCGAACTGTGACAGATGTAGATACAATGTACTGTTTTATAGCTCCGGAGTTAACTTGTGCCTATTATCAGCTGTTTTCCGGCGTTGGAGTAGAGGATTGGTATGTCGAAATCAACGTTTACAATCTTGAAACTGGGAAAATACTGGTACGTAGCAACAGCAATTCTGCTATGACAATTACAGAAGCCGATTGGGAGGCGAGTGAATGAACACAATCCGGTTATTTGATGGAAAAAATCTTCCCGCTCACAAAAAAGTTGTTGACAAAAAAGAATTTCAGAAGTATAATAGTGCCGTAATGGAAGAAGATAACTATGATTTTAATGTGTCCACGACGCATTAACTGATAGCTCATTACAGTATTTTATTTTGACTAATTGACGCCCCACTTTTGCCATGCAAAAGAGGGGCGTTTTCTATATCTTTGGAACCACTGAAAACTCTTTTTGGTGGCCCACCTCCTGTCTGTGCTGGAGAAAACTCATAGATTTATGTTCTTATAAGTGCTTTTGAGAAAGCCATGGTAACAGGTGATGCTGACCGGAACATGAATCCAATGTGACAGGCACACGCATAAGCGTGGCATTAGTTCCGACCAGTGTGGTTCACTGTATCGGTTAACGCACGAGCATACCGTGTGACGTCAGAGTGCGGGAAGCTGCTATGCAGGCTTTTTGTGAAAACTTTACAGTTTTCACGGCGCTCTATGCGGAGTAAAAACCATCCCCGCGTGGATTCCGGTACATAATCGCCGGGATCTGCGGATATTTACGCTCTCAAGGGGGCGTTTCGAATAAGGAGCCCATCGACGCTCCTGCGGTGCGTAAGCACCCGAGTCCGCTCTGCGGCTGAAGGCCACGCACCGCGAGGTGCAGTGGAAGAAAGAATACCGGACTTTCCTCTTTGCTGCGCTTGCAGCGGGTTCGGTTCCTGTCGATGCGGAAAAGAGTAAGCATTTGCCGGTTTCCGTAACAGTGAAGCCGGCACATAACACAGAAGCCCGAAAGGGAACGAAAACCGCCCTGGAAAGAGGCAGTTAGTAGGGGAGACAAACATCATGTTGTTTTCAAACGTAAAGGTTTCCGCCCAGGAGCGGCAGATGGACTTCGGCGTCATTTTCCAGATCGCGCTCGGGGAGAGCGGTCGCGGCCGGAAACTTTTGGCCTTGACCTGCCCCCAGGGTTGCGAGGTCAAGGCAGGAGCCAACCCCGGCTACACGATCGGGATTACGCGATCCGGCAAGCCGCGCATCGTCGCAGGTCGCGACAGCGACCTGTACCTGTTGCTCTCCGCCGAGGGCGGCTACACCCGCCGCGGCAATGGCACCATCCAGGTGCTGGCTGCTCACAAGGAAGAATTCGCCGTCCTGGCCCGCGGCAACGGGGCTGACGGCGACGCGGGCCGCATTGGGTTCTGGGACTGCCTGCTTCTGCAGGCTCCCAAGAACGGCATCGTGCGCGTTCGCACCTCCGGAGCGGGGTACGGTACGCCGTCCGACTTGTATGTCATTCTGGACGGTTCCGTCTATCACTGCTCGGTAGACGATATCGAGTCGCTCTGCGAGAGCATCGGTATCGAGCCCCCGTGCCATCTGTACTACAAGGACGGCTCCCTGCACCTCGTTTCCGACGAGTGGGCCGTGCTGTAAGGAGGTGGGGAAAATGACACTCCTCAGATTCGCCATTCTCCTATCGTCCATTCTTCGCTGGGAGGACCACACGGTGCTTCTCAGAGAAGTCGACCCGAAGCGGGTTGGGGCATCGTTTGACTTCGACACCTTCGTCGATGTCGGAGGGTTCGGTGACATCGTCGGCATTCAATACTACTTGGTGAGTGAAGACGAATATGGGTCCAACCCTCCACGTTACGTCCCTTGCTCCGTCAAGAAACAGCACGGCGACTTCAGAGTCTACTTTGCGCAAAGCGCGAAGTCGAAAAGGCTCCTTGAAGTTCGTATCACGGAAAGGGAGGTTCGCACCTTCATTAAGTTGTACAAGGAAGGTCTGACGGACAAAAATCCCTTCTCCCGCCTTGGTGACCCCTTTGTTCCGCCTATCTGGGACTGGATGAAAGGGAGTGAAGCCGATGCTGGCTAACATTGGCCTCCCCTCCCGTCTCTGGGACCCCGTCCAGAGGCGGGAAGCAAAGAATATCTGGGGGGACATCCTGGACATCCAATATCCGGAAGTCCCCGCAGAAACCTCTGAGCAGGCTGTCGGCGCTATCGCCGACGACCTTGTTGAGAGCGTGAAATTTTCGGAAACTATAACGTCTCATTGGCAGTAGTCACATCTGCCGGAGCTGTGAAGCTCGAAGGTAAGCAACCAATGCCGCCTTCGGGCGGGATAAATATCACAGTCCAGCTTGGCTGTGACTCCGAGGAACAGGAGAAGCCGGTGAAAGGTTTGCGGTAGCTCTTAGAAAGAGAACCGACAAAAAATAGGAGGTAGCAACCATGGCTACCACATGTATCATTAAAGAACGTATCTTTAAAACTGGTTCGAATTACACTCTTGATGAGTTCAACCAGTTTGTCGCTGATCTGAAGGAACTGGATCTGGATGATCTGCTCGACGAATACTATATCCGGCGTACAACCTATCAATCCTATTTCCGCAGAGATTGTTGTGTTCACTGGTCTGAAGAACGCGAACAGCGCGCAATGAATCTGATGAAAGCAGTACGGGATGAGATTTGTGATAGAATCGAAAACCCCGTATAGCTGTCATGAATGCGTCGTCCCGTTCTTCGCCCGCTGAGCGAAGGCAGAATACAAAAATAAAATCCTCTCCATGCAAAAGGCAAGCCGTTTCAAAGGAGCGGAACGAACGCCGCGAGCTTGATGCGGTATACGCCTGAAGGGGGAGCGGTCACAGCTTCCTGGCAAATGCCGAACTCCTCTGTTCTGCAGAGAGAGAAAGAAGAAATACCATTCCGCCCCATACGGCCCGGATTGTTTTGTGGCAACGCAAAACTGGAATGGCTCTTGTGCAAAGAGATGCCGTATCTTTATCTGGTTTTCGTATAGCAAAACCAGAAAAACAAAAAAAGTCCCAATATGGGCAGAAGTCCACTCTGCCCGTATGGGGGTGGAGTGGCGGAAAGGAGTCATCATGGCTTCCATTCTGAACACACTCAAAGCGCTGCTCAGCGCTCTGGCAAACAATGGCTATGCCCTCTTTGATGGCGTCAAGGAGGACGCCCTCGACGAGCTGGAGGGAGCATTCCGCTCCATGCTTGATTACGCCAATCACGTAATCGAGCAGCAGTACGGGATGCAGTTTGCAGCATTCCGATACGAGGGCGAGGAGTTCCGAACATATGTTCAGAATTCCGACACCACTCGTCGGCGTCTCCACCTGGCAGCTTGCGCCAGCATTAACATGCTGAACCGCATCTGCCAGCTCGCCGGCGTCGAGGAATTGTTCCCCGGCGTTGTGGCAGGAGAAGATGCCGACGGCCGCCGTCGCGCAGCGATCGCCATCGGAACCTTCATCAACGAGCTCTATAACGCGGGAATCGGAAACGAGAACCCGGATAGGGCCTTCGATGCGGCTACCTATGCTCGTGAAGGACGACAATATGATCCTTCTCGGATCAACGAGACTGTCGAAGGCATGGTTGGCTGACAGCGGCATTCGGCATAGCCCCCCGGAGAGCTTGGATTTTCCTCTCTGTGTTATGACTCAAAGAAGATCCATTGACCACACTTCAGATATGTGTTATACTTCTTCACAGGAGGCTAATAACATGGATGAATTCGTGGTAACAAGGGATAGAAGGAGTAGGGCGCTTCCTTCTATGACCGCCGAAAATCAGGAGTACAAATTACACTGGTTTTACGACGGTGACTACCTTGCGGACAAAAATGCTGGTTCTCTTCGGAGAGAAAGCATTGTTGTCCAAATAACGCCCAAAAAAAAAGGGAACTTGGAAATCACCTATGTCCCAGTGGACGAAGAAATGGTGATCCAGGTTCATGCCGGGTCAATCATGACACGGGATGTCGAGGCGTTAAAAAACGCCTTAGACATTGCAAAGGAAGCAGCTGAAAAGGCAGTTTCCTTTATGCGGTCATACATTTAATCCGGGAACAAACTTTGGGTATTGAGTCAATATGCCCTCGGTGAAAATCCGTAAAGCAGCTTTGGTTGCATACCGTTGCCTGTACGTAACAGGAGAAAGACCGGCGCTTCTGATCAACGCCGGAGTAAACCTAAAGACTGGCAATCGGCAGTCGATAGTACCCTGACAAGGTTAGAATCTGATTGGGTTGAGGGTTTTCCGAAAACCTTACGGCTACCACACCCTGCGGGGAAATGTGGATCTCGATGCCGGACGGTCTAATCCGATGACCGAAACAATAGAGATTCCCGGCTTCGGTCGGGTTGCAGCGTCTCGCCGTTGGGAGCGCTGCTGAACCGCACACGCGGGAAACGGAAAGAAGGCGCCGGGGTGGAAAACCGGAATAACGCCGAGCGCTCAACGGAAGGCCCACACGCTGCCCAAACAGTGGGTGCCTCACAGCCATGAATCCTGCGTGCTGTGAGTTATTGAGCAAACCTGCTTCGAAAGAGACAGGGGAGTCGCAGGTGTCGCAATCAGATGACCGTAGTCTTAGCAGCTATGGAAAATGCGGCAGGGGCGTTGACCGAGCAGGGAGTCGGTCTGTCGGGAGGTGCAAAGATCCCCGAAGCTGAGTACAAGGGACGGAAAGGCAAAGCGGCAAGCTAAAGCCGCAATCACGCACAAAGCGCTATCGTTGGGTAGCACAAAAAACGAGTCGAGGGCTGCAGACCTCGACGAATATATAGCCCTCATCGTCAAAAGACGGTGAGGGCATTTTATATAGAAACAGCCGCCGATCCGACCCAAAAGGGAAAGATGGCGGCTTATATTTGTGGAATAGGTTACAACCGAGATGCTTACTCGCTGCCTTTTTTCGATCTGACCTTCTGCAAGAATCCGCGGCTGTTCAGCACGAACTGATCCGCGCAATTCTCGCAAATTACTCTGCCATTGACATCGTACTCAATAAGCGGCGGAATTGAAGCATAGCACGGCTTTTTGCAGCAATCACAGATCCTCTTTGTGATCGCAGACGGGTAGTTCGTATCCGGCAGTTCTTCGGTCGAGCTTTTCCGTACTGTTGTTTCATACTTGACGTTAGTTTTCCCCGGATACGGAAAAGCGTGGTCTTGATAGCCCCTGTCAAGTCGAATCGTCAAGAGCGTGAAAGGACGTCCTCGCCGATCCTTTGATTCGGTACGCGCTTTTATATAACCCCTTCTCTCTATAAGTTCAGGGTTGGCGTGAAACAATATTTTTACTCTGTCGTAATGCATTGAAATCCCCTACGTTGAAAAGTTTTGAATGATTTTCTCAATATCAGCCGCAGTAACGGGCTTAAACTGCGGAGGGTGAGCCTGAACAACATAGCTTGGGGAAGGAAAGCAACGATATTGAAGTTCGCCTTCGGCGCTGTTTTTCAGCTCTTTTTTGTAACCGCCGACGCTTTTGCGGAACAATTCAAGAGACGCTGTTTCCGGACTCATACCACCAACAAGGATATCAAGAAATTCTCTCGGAACCTTATCAGGAACAACTCTGAAATACGGCGTCTCGCCGACATATCGCTCACTGACAATGTTCCAGATCAAGGAACAGATGGCGTTCAAATCCTGTTTTGGTTCTTCAGATTCTTCTGCACCGGGCCACAAAGCGACAGACTGCGGTTTAATAAACGTATATGGAATTAGAGCTTCTTTGGACGAAAAATCGTGAGAAAAAAAGAAATTCCAAAGCCGGAGCTTTCCGTCATCGCCAAGAAAGAACGAATCGGCGGTAATTCCCCGGTGATGGATATGGAAGGTGTTGTTCAAATCCCGAAGAATTGCAGCCATACGAATTGAAAGCAAAACAACGGTATTCAAGGTAGTTACGCCACCAAGAATTTCAGGAAGCGCTGGTCGGCTTGGCTCCGTAAACAGGTAAATTGCTTTGCCGCCGTTTTCCTCAACCGGACTCGGAGCGCTGTAAAGGCGGAGAAAGGAATCCGACTCGCCCGCAGTCACTTTCCGATTTTTATTTACATGATTACGGATCAGCGTCCAGAACCAATCATAGAATTCGGGGAGCCGCTCATCCGGGATATTGAACATTCTCTGGGCAATCGCCTCGCGTTCCTGGCTGAAAGGAATCTGAAAACGGACAATATCCATCAAACGCGGAGGCTCGTTTCCGATAGCGACGTTTCCGCTGTACGTATCGCTGAACCATGTTTGTCTTTTCAAAGTCTGCGGCTGACAAAAACCTGAATAATCTGGCACTCTGATTCACTTCCTTTACTCAATCAGCGATCAGAAATAAAAAGCATGGCCTGCCTGCTGACTGATCCATTTCTCCAATGCTTGCGGACTCACGCGCAAAAACTTATTAAGACGAATAAGCGGAAACCCGTCTGCATTCATGAGATTGTAAGCAACAGACCGCCCAATTCCGAAAATTTTCTGGATATCCGCAACAGTTAAAAGCCTGCCATCGGCAGAAGGCGTCATGTCACTTGTTACAATAAGCTCAGCCACAAGATCATCTCCTTTCGGACTTATTATACATAACAACTTCTATTTTGTCAACATAAGTTTCAAGGATGGTGCATTTTATGTTGACAGAATAAAAACAGACAGATATAATAAGAGCATAAAACAGCGGAATAGCTGAAACTGGAAGGAGTAAAATCAGTCAACTACCCAAGGCTGAAGCACTTGGGCTTGCAAAGATGCGAGCCTAAGCGAAAGCCTTTGTGAGGCATTCATTTATAGGAAGGCCCCACAGGTTGATTAGCCTAAGCCTTGAAACAAAGGCTACGTTACCCGTGAATATGCCTGGGAGACAGTAAGCGCTGTCGGTCGGACCAGGCGTACAGGCACTCCGGGGTGCTCCACAAGCTCCGGACTCTGCGGCCAGCGATTAAACCGCCCTGGGGGTAGGGGCCGTGTCGTTGGTATACAAAACCACAGGCTAACATTGGCGATGTGGACCACAGGGCCGCAAGCCCTGAATTAAAGATTAAATTTTTTTGGAAGGTGGCTATCCCGAATGGTATGCGTGATCAGCAAAAACGGTGAACGGCTCATGCCTACTATGCGGTATGGCAAGGTCAGACGCCTGCTCAACGAGGGCAAGGCCCATATCGTTGGGCGCAGGCCGTTCACCGTGCAGTTGGACTATGAGACCTTCTCATATGTCCAATCAATCGAAGTATGTATGGACGCCGGGTATCAGCATATCGGCGTCAGCGTCAAGACGGAGGCGCGAGAGCTCGCCCGAGAACAGTACGACCTGCTCCCGAACGAGAAGGAGCGCCACGACGACCAGCGGCGTTATCGCAGAACGAGACGCAACAGACTCCGCTATCGAAAGCCACGATTCAATAATCGGAAGCGCCACAACAAACAGAAGTGGCTTGCTCCCAGCGTTGAGAACAAGGCACAGCGGCATATCGACCTCGTAGAAAGGATAGTGGCTGTCATGCCTGTTGCCGACGTTTATATCGAGGTCGGTCAGTTCGACACCCAAGTGCTTGCCGCTTTGCAGGAAGGCAAGCCGATTCCGCAAGGGACGGACTACCAGCACGGCGAGCAGTACGGCATCGACACGCTGCGCGAGGCCGTGTTCCAGCGGGACGGCTACAAATGTCTGTTCTGCGGACGAAGCTCCTTCAAGGATCACGCTGTCCTTCACGCGCACCACGCCTACTTTTGGCGTGGTCAGCATGGCGACCGTCTTTCAGAATTGGCGACCTGCTGTGAGAAATGTCATACGCAGGCAAATCACCAGCCCGGAGGAAAACTCTGGGGCTACGATAAACCCCTGCCTCGCTATAACGGCGCCGCGTTCATGAATTCGGTCAAGTGGTACGTTTACGAGAAGCTGAAAGCACTTCCTGTGAGCGTCCACCTGACCTACGGCGCGGCGACGAAGCGTTCTCGCATCGAGCTGGGGCTGGAGAAGAGCCACACCAACGATGCCTATTCGATGGGCCGCTTTCATCCACCGGAGCGTGCGGAAGAAATTCTCTATACGAAGCGTCTGCGCAACAACCGGATCATGGAAAAGTTCTATGACGCAACGTATATCGACATTCGTGACGGGAAGAAGCATAAGGGCACAGAGCTTGGGTGCGGCAGAACGAATCGCCGGGAGCCGCGGAACACGGAGAAAAACCTCCGTATCTACCACGGGCAGAAGGTGAGCAAGGGCAAGCGATCTATTCGCAGACAGCGGTATCCCATTCAACCAGGAGATATCCTTCTGGTTGATGGCGACCGCTTCACCGCGAAGGGAACGCACTGCAATGGCAGCCGCGTTATTCTGCGGGAAAGCGGCAAGTCCGTCGCAATCAAGAACGTTAAGGTACTCGCGCACATTGGAGGATGGGAAACCGTATGTGCGTCGTAAACAAAAACAATAAAGGAGGTACGGGCAATTCCTCCCAAGACTGAAGCACTTGGGTTTCCTTGCCAAGTTTTTATGAAAAAGGTAATCGCTTTATTCCTGGTCCTTTTATCCATCGCATCAGTGTTCCCGATGGCGCATGCGACCGAATTCCAGTTTACAGACGTTCCGACTGATTCTTACTATTACGATGCCGTTCGTTGGGCCGTAGAGAACGGAATTACAAACGGAAAGTCTGCAACTGTTTTTGCTCCCAACAGTGTTATAACACGGCAGGACTTTTTTGTGTTCCTTTACCGATTTGCTGAGCTGTACGGTGACGATATTTCTTTTGACGAAAACAATCTGCAAAACTGTGCGGATTTGGACACAGCAGGCAACTACGCGAAAAACGCTGTAAAGTGGGTATTGTCACACGGCTATACTTATCTCGACAACAATCATAAAATCAACCCCTATGCTGTTGTAACACGTGAGTTTGCTTCATATGTTATCGGTTCTTACATGGGGCACAGAGATTATCCGAACACACTTGGCACAAATGCCCTTTATACTGATTCCAATAAAATCAGTTCAAATACAAGAAGTCAGATGTCATGGATGGTCGATAACGGCATCCTGACTGGCACTTCTGTTACAAAGCTGTCTCCGACTGCCACAACGACAAGAGCGCAAATTGTTATGTTCCTTTTTCGTCTGAAAGAAATCAAAGAACACGGCAATCCTGTTTTTTCAAAAATAAGTTCCGTTGAAGCAACCTGCAAGGTTCCGGCTTATGACGTGTATCAGGCAAAAGGCTCTTTTCTGAAAATCAATAAATACACCGGCCCCGTAGAGCACAAATACAGGGCGATCCTTGTCAGTGATGCTACAACAACACAACCCACGAAGTATCGCCTGAAATGTGTCAAATGCTCCTACGAAGAAACAAATGTTCGTTCCCTCGGCAAGCCGATCCGCATGAATGGGCCATGCCAAGAAAAGGAAGGAACTGTAGGCTATCAGGGCTATATAAACAGCGGTTTGCAATACAAGATCTATCCTTATGATCCGTATTTGCCGTCCAACGGCAGCCATACAACGTACAAATACCATGTCTGGACTAATTCCGAAAAAGCAAACGGTATTACGCTGTACAACAAAAATGGGACAAAAGCTGTCGTCACGCGAAAATGGTTTGCAAGCGCATGGTGCTATATTGCAGAGATCACTCTTCCGGCTGGGCAGTACGGCAAGTTCCAGGGTATTGAATCAAGAGCGCTTGGAGAAACCCAAATCAATTCGCTCAAGCTGCTCCAACAGAAAAATAATATGATCATTGCCATCAACGGCGATGGAGAAAAAAATCAGGAAAACGTTGGTTGGGACCATTTGAGAGGCGGAATTGCCTATGACGGATCTGAGACTCGGATCGACACGTCGGCCCCGGCGTACTACTGGAACCCCAAAACCGGCACATACGGTAGCGTTGGCAGTCTCGTCGGCGCAGGTTTGATTGCCGCAAAAAACGGCGCAGTAAAACTTGCGGATCTTCGCGCCCTCGGCGTTACCGACACAATCCGCTGGTGGAGCACAAATGTGATTTCGTCCGGAGCAATCAATAAGGTTTCGTTCGATGCAGAAACAGACAACGGCATCCACGGCGGCGTAGACACGTACAAAGCCTATCAAGGCGGTTACAGGCGGCAAAGATCCTTTATGGGATTCAAGAAAAATGGCTCGACCATCCACGTCTATCTGGTTGTTTCCGATGGATTTACGGGTTATTCAGAAGACAAAACGATCAACGCATTAAAGACTGCCGGATACACGGATGCGGAGTTGATCCGTAAGTATTCTCCGCAAAATGCTGACAAATGTAACGACAATTCGTCCTACGGCCTTACGCATAGAGAGTGCATGCTGCTTCTCTCCACGCTCGGTTGCGATTGCGGCTTTACGTTGGACGGCGGCAGCAGCTCTCAGATGGCGATTCGCACCCCAGCAGGCAATATAGAACTGATGAATGTTGCAGGCGGATGCAGTATGAAGCCTAACCTTATTTGGGACTTTTTCGCTTTTTCTCGGTAAAAAGCTGAAATTGATATTGACAAAATAGCCGAAATATATTATAATAAGGCTACAGTTAAGGGATCGCATAGCCCTTGGCTGGCACAATCTCCTCCTTGTGGAGCGACAGGGAACGACCGGCTCCCCAAAAAAACGGGCGAACTTAATAATTATGCCGGTGTAGCTCAGTTGGTAGAGCAGGTGATTTGTAATCATCAGGTCGGGGGTTCAAGTCCGTCCATCGGCCCCACCCGCGAGGTAAGCGCGGGCTTCATCGAAGATCTCCTTTAGGACACGGACAGCTCGGTATGCACGAGGACGCATAGGTCGTGACATTTCCGTTCCTACGTAAAAAGCTGTCACCCATGCCGGAGAAATCCGGCATTCCAAATGCTGGTGTAGCTCAGTTGGTAGAGCGGCGCATTCGTAATGCGTAGGTCGAAGGTTCAAGTCCGTCCATCAGCCCCACTTGCTTCTGAATCTCCTCCTCATATAAATCCACCCGAAATTACAGGCAGGGATACCTTTAATGAGAAGCATGCTCACCTGTAATTTCAACTTAAACATACCGGGAAGGCTATTGGCTTACCCAACCAGCCCCATGAGCTGGTTCATGCAGGTTCGATTCCCGCTCCCGGCCCCACTGCCAGACAGGCCAATCCTTTTTGGGATGCGCCGAAACTGTCTGGCCTGTAAAACTCCGCGGTGTTAGTCGCAAAACAAGAACCTAAGAAAAAGAAGGTGCGTCTCGATGCCAATAGTAGCTTACAAGTATAGGCTCTACCCTACAGCAGAGCAGACGGCACAGATCGAGCGCACCTTCGGCTGCGTCCGATACGTCTATAACGCTATGCTGGAACGACAAAAGAAAGTATACGCTCGACGCGGAGAGCACCTGTCCTACTACGATATGCAGAATCTTTTGCCGGAGATGAAGCAATATCTGTCCTGGCTCAGTGAAGTAGACAGTCAGGCGCTCCAGCAGGTGTGCCGTCAGCTTGACGCAGCGTATAAGCGTTTCTTCGGCAAGCAAGGACGTTTCCCGCGATTTAAGACAAAGTCAGCCTCAAAGCAGAGCTACACGACGACGCAGATCAGCGTCCTTGCTGTTGAGTCTGGCTGCGTCAAGCTGCCGAAGCTCGGCTGGGTCAAAGCGAAAACCACACGCTTGCCGACCGAAAAGATTAAGCGGGCAACCGTATCCCGTAACGCGAGAGGCAAATATTTTGTTTCTGTTACCGCAGAGGAAGCGAAAGAACAGCTTCCTCGTTCTGATAAAGCGGTGGGTGTTGACCTCGGCTACCGGGCGTTGGCAACCTTGAGCAACGGCACAGTTTATGAGAATCCGAAAGCATTACACGCTTCGCTGAAGAAGCTGGCTCGCGCTCAGAGAAAGCTGTCCCGCAAGAAGATGGGGTCCCGCAACCGTAAGAAGCAGCAAAAACGGGTGGCCGCACTTCACGAAAAGGTTGCCAATCAGAGGAGGGACAACATCCAGAAAGTCACGACAAGCATTATTCGTGAGAACCAAACGATATGCTTAGAGGACTTGGACGTTATCTCTATGTTGAAAGATAAATATACCGCTCGCTTTGACTGTGACGTAGGGTTCGGAGAATTTCGCCGGGAGATCGAATACAAGGCGTCCTGGTACGGACGCGACGTATCGTTCGTATCGACGGAGTATCCAAGCTCGAAGCGCTGCTCCTGCTGCGGCTCGGTAAACGAAAAGCTGAGCAGTCAGAAATTCTGGACCTGTCCGCGCTGTGGCACACGGCACGACAGAGACCGAAACGCGGCGATCAATATTCTGGAGGAAGGCTTACGCCGACGCGGAAGCGCGGCGTAGCTCAAATCATACAAACGTACCGTCGGGTGGACGGGAACAAGCCCGTGAGGGCAAACGCCTGTGGAGAGCGCGTAAGACCGTCAAAAGACGGCAATGCTCAGAGAAACAGGAAGGTCGCAAACGATGACGTTGCCTGCCGTTGTGAGAGAACGGCAGGAGCTACAGGTCTTAATTTTGCGACTAACACCAACTCCGCAGGAGACGCCCCACCCCTGTGACCGCTGAAGTCAGTAACCCCATGACTAAAGTCAGGGGTCCCCGGCACCAAATACATGATGGTTTGCTAATAGCTTGCCGTCTATCAAGGGTTTTCGTTTTGTCCCGGACAAACAAAGCGAAAGCAGAAATACGCTCGTAGCTCAGATGGTAGAGCAGCAGACTTTTAATCTGTGGGTCGGGAGTTCAAGTCTCCCTGGGCGTACCAAAACCGCCATGAGAAAACATCGGCGGCGGTGAAAAGGGAAGTAGCCGAGCGGGTGCAGCGGGGTTCCAGTCCCCAAGCCAGACGGTCCAAATCCGATGGCGCATGGGCAAAACCCGCGAAATCAGTTGTCGAATGATCATCGACAGCTTAGTGGCTTTATGCCACTGCTCCGGAACCGTGAAAATCGCCTCCACGGAGTACGCTGACCGTGCTTTGAGCCAACTAAAACAGACGTGACATGATGGACAGACTAAGGCGTTGTCCCCGGAGCCTACAACTTTACAGTGGATACGCCATGCTGCGTAGTTCGCCCAAGGACATGGCAAGAGCCATGTCCTTTTTATTATGACTTCTCCCACCCCTTACGGAGCGGGCTTTTCCGCTCCTGTTCTGTAATTTGCTTCCATAGCTCAGCAGGCAGAGCGCCGCCCTCGTAATGCGGAGGCCGCGTGTTCGATTCACGCTGGAAGCCCCATGGCTGTTATGGCCCAAAATATGAGAGAAAGGAGAAGTGCTATGCTGATTTACTTCTACAAGTCGTACAAGTACGCGCCGAAAGCTACGAATCTTTCTGGACTTGGGATGGGAATGACCGTACTTGGTCTGATCTGCGGCGCAATATGCCTTTGCGGATATTTCGGCGTGAATGAAAAACTGCACTCTGTCGGGTTTCTCATTCTCGGAATTGTTCTGCTGGTGATGGCGTGCGCGGGGTATTTCTGGATCTACAGGAAGGTCGCTCCGGCAGTCGCAGAAAAAGAGTTTCCCGCGAACCTTTCGACAAATGTGTATGTTGCCTGGCAATACGTAAGAGACAACCCGCATGAGTACGGAAGGATCTGCTCTATCAATCCTGCGTTCGCTCGCAAGTACATTCAGACAGAGGACGGAAAGCTGAAAAAGCGAAAGTAATCCACGCCCAACATTCCAAAAAAGGGGAAAAGATATGCTTAGTGCAACACATGCTATTATGGTTTTCAGCAACGACACGTCAAAGCCTCTTGCGCTCAATATCTGCGCCGAGCTTGGCGTAGAATTGTCCAACAACAACCTCAAGCGCTTCGCGGACGGTGAGATCTATGCCAGAATGGAAAACACGGTTCGCGGTAGAGACTGCTTCATCATTGCATCGACCTGCAAGCCTGTCAATGACAATCTGATGTCCCTGCTGGTCAACATCGACGCGCTGCGTCGCGCCTCTGCCAGCCGGATTACGGCTGTCATCCCGTACTACGGTTATGCGAGACAGGATCGGAAATCGAAGGGCAGAGAGCCCATCACTTCGAAACTGGTCGCCAATCTGTTGATTGCGGCAGGGGCGGATCGAGTCCTTACAATGGATCTCCATGCGTCTCAGATCCAGGGCTTCTTCGATATCCCCGTGGACCATCTGACAGGAACGCCCCTGTTTGTCGAGTATTACCGCGACAAGTTCCATCTGAACGGCAATACGGACCAGTTCGTCGCTGTATCGCCGGACGTTGGTTCGATTGCGAGAACCAGAGCGTTTGCGACCCAGCTCGGCATTGATCTCGCCATCGTAGACAAGCGCCGCCCTCGGCCCAACGTAAGCAAGGTCATGAATATCATCGGAGAAGTACGCGGAAAGAAATGTATTCTTCTCGACGATATGGTTGACACCGCCGGATCTTTGTGCAACGCAGCACAAGCATTGATCGACATTGGCGGCGCAGAGGAAGTGTATGCCGGTGCGACACACGGCGTTCTGTCCAATACGGTTGATCCCGAAACTGGGAATGTTTTGAGAGCATGGGAACGGATTGAAAAAAGCGCCATTTCGGAGCTTGTCTTGCTTGACACGATTCCGCTCCCCGCAGATTACAACGGCACAAAGATTCGTCAGCTTTCCGTTGCAAACATCTTTGCCACAGCCATCAACCATATTCACGACGAAACCTCGATCTCTGATTGCATTTTCGGGGCAAAATGATACGAATATTGGCCGAAATCAATCTTTCGGCCATACTATGCGGAAGTGGCTCAGAGGTTCAGCGCCTGTTTTCCGAACAGAATTACGCGGGTTCGAATCCCGTCTTCCGCTCCACTGTATTTTGAATACAGAAGAAAAAACCAGAAAGGATCAAAACCATGAAGAAATTCTTTTGCATCGCGCTCATTCTGCTTCTGACAATCGGCATCTTTGCCGGTTGCACCAGCGAAAGCAAACCCGCGAGGACTGAATCTGTTCCCGCAACCACCGATCAGAAAACGACCGAAACAAAAGCCGCGGAAACAGAAGTGCAGAGCGAACCCGCAACCACCGACGCTCCGGTTCCCGTTGAGACGGACGCGCCTATCACCACGCAGGCTACCGAAACAACTGAACCTGCTACAGAACCCGCGACAACGGAATCGTCTTCCGTTCCGTCCGGCGAAAGCTCTGAGCTGCTGAAGGACTACGACTGGACTGATGGCGTCATCGTGATTGACGGCGTACTCTACCGCACGTATGATGATCCTTACTCGCATCTTGAGGAAAATGGCTGGTCTTTTAACCTCAAGGACTACGGCAAGGACGACAACTATTCCTTGAACTCGATGGAATACGTGTTCAGCACGATCCATCTCAAAAATCCTGAAAAGTACGGCGATGGTTACAGCTCGCCCAGTATCACGATTGGGATCATCAACACGAGCGATTCTTTGAAGCCGATCAAAGAATGCAATATCCACGGCATCGAAGTGTGCGGCGTGAATGGCACGAAAACCTACGAAAATCTGGCTACCCCTGCAAAGTGCTACGATTTTGAGCTTCCTGGCGGGGTGCGGCGCGGTTCTTCGATGGAAGATGTCAAGGCTGCATACGGCGAGCCGGATGATGTTTACGTGGCTGATTCCGACAGTTTTCACTACGAGATTCTCACCTACAAAAACGATGAAGTCAAGGTAACTGTACGGCTGACTGTGTATTCCGATTCCGGCCTTCAGGAAGTTGAGATCAGCAACGGTCGTCAGTGGCTGCACTGATATACTGTTCATAAACTACAAGGCGACGTCTCTATCCGAGGCGTCGCCTTCTTTTTGCTTACTTATTCTTGTGCTGTAATGACATGATTTTTCTTTGTCATTACAGCGATTTTTTCCTTTTCTCATGCCAAAAAACATAGTTGACTTTTCTGAAAAAACATTGTATCTTGGAAAATGGGTGGTGATTCTTACCGTCAAAAACCGCCCAATTTTTTGCAAATCCCACCCCTATATGTTGTGTGAAGAAAAAATAATTTGACAAAATATAGAAAATGATATTGACAAAACAATAAAACTGTGTTACTATGCAGACAGAACAAAACATCTGGTCGTTGTAGAGATACAAAACAGAACGTCAGGCAACTGTCCGACATAAAATATCCTGCACTCCGGCAGGATTTCGGCGGATAGGTTAGAGGTGGCTGAAAAGGTTGTCTGATTGATCTGTGAGTACCTCTACCGTGAGGACGCTTACGAAGACCGCTCTTGATTTTGTTCCTCCGTGCTGCATGGTTAGATTAGACGCTTTTTGGTATGATTAAGGAGGAATGCAAAGTGAAAACCTACAAGACTATCATCATGTTTATGATGGTTCTGGCTGTTGTGATCAGCGTATTCGCCGGCTGCAACAAGCAGAATGATACAACTGAATCCGTTACCGTCGCTGCGGCGACAGAAACGGCGCCTGCGGAGGAGGATTCCACCGGCGTGCCTGCTTCTACGGAACCTGAAACCACGGTGTTCATCGAGCCCGTTATTGAGACGGCAGAAGTGACGGAAGCGCCCACTGAGCCGGCAGAGACGGCAGAACCCGCCGAGGAGACTGAAGAAGTGACCGAACCCGCAGTCGAAACTACCGAGCCTCCCGCTCCGACGACGGTTCAGCCTACGCAACCCGTACAGCCTACCCAGCCCAGCCAGCCTACTTCTCCCGCTCCGACAACTCACACACATCAATACGGAGCGTGGAAGGTAACGAAAAGCCCCACTTGTACAAAGGACGGTACAAAGACCAAGACTTGTACGACCTGCGGAAAGACCAAGACCGAGACCATCAAGGCTACGGGCCACAACTACGGTTCCTGGGTCACTGTTAAGAATCCGACTTGTACTGAAGCGGGAAGCAAGACGAAGACCTGCTCCAACTGCGGTGCGACAAAGACGGAAGCGATTGCCGCGACAGGCCACAGCTACAAGCTGACGAGCGGGAAGGAAGCGACTTGCACGGAAGGCGGAACGGCAACCTACACTTGTTCCAAGTGCCACGATTCCTACACCGAAACCTCCGCCGCGACCGGACATAAGTTTGGAAGCTGGAAGGCTGACAAACAGCCCACCTG
>JAEEGL014084039.1_pt1 | contig 19093 bp, 14 predicted proteins | sample 9134231 | NCBI WGS metagenome assembly JAEEGL01 (sample SAMN16246548, study PRJNA631951) | gut metagenome | biome: gut microbiome; feature: rumen; material: fiber-attached | host: Bos | place: Iran: Karaj | collected 2018-10 | reverse complement strand
TGGTTAAATATGCATCAAATCTTACAATTTGATGAACATAATTAGTTCTTTCCTTTAAACGAGGATTATAGCTTCTCCTTTTAAATACACGTGACATTCGGTATTTTTGAGATTTTGTCATTTGGGCTTGCTTTTGCCGTCAAGGGCTCCAATTACAAAGGATATACCTGCTCCTATAAGAGCAGCTATACCTAAATTAAATCCACCACCATACATATTTTTTGTTTTACAAATATCTAACTTTTTCACACTTTCCTCCTCTTAATCTTACAAGATTATCAAATAAATAAGAGTTATCTTTTCTTTTAGAAATAAAAATAATAGTTTTATTGTATTCAGTCATTATATTTTTTAGTATTATTTTTTCTTCTTTAGAAGATAAATTTCTAAAAAGATTATTAATAATAACTATTTTATTATCTAATAATAAATATCTTGCAAGAATTATCTTTTCTTTTAAAGAAGTATTAACATTATTATCTAATATATTATTACCATATATTAAACATACTCTTTTTACTTTATCTAAATCTTTTTTATTTATATTTCTTTTAAATATAATATTATTATCAATTGTATCCGCCATTATATTCTCATTATTATTTACTTCATAAGAATTATTTATAATTATATTATTTTTACTATATATAAATGTATTTTTATCATATATAAATCTATTATCAGATTCTTCTTCATCACTAGAATACTCAAAAAGATCTACTATTCTTTTAAATGCATTTTTAGATGAAAGAAATAATTTATCAAAATCTAAAATACTATCTAATGAGGAAATATACATATTAAATAGTGTATAATTTATATAAAAATCTCCTAGAGATATTAGTTTTAAAGAAGTATAATGAAATGAAATAAATATAATAATAATATTTATAATTAAGAATATAATATTTAATATAGCATTATAATAAAGCATATTATTATTAAGTCTTTTTTGAGTTTTTAAATATTTATAATAGTTATTTTCTTCATTATTTATAAAATTAGATTGGGCTTTGAGTTTAGTTATTGTAGGCAGCAAATTGATGTTTTGTATCAGATTAGAATTTAAATTTAAAATATTATTTCTTTCATTATCAAATAAATTAAATATTCTATTTCTTACAAGTAAATAATATAAAAGAGATATAACAATTAATATAATAATTATATAAGGATATAAATATCCTATATAAATAAAGTAAAAAAAGATAATTATTATATATAGAATATTTATAAGTAATCCAGGAAAATTAAATATAAAATTACTTATAGAGGATAAATCCTCTATTCTATAAATAATATTAAATGTTTTAACTTCTTTATTATTTGGGAGATTAAAAATCTTATGATACATATTATTTCTAATTTGACTATTTATTTTTATATTAGCTTTTATCATTATTTTTCCATAGATAAAAGATAATATATTTTTAAATACTTCAAATACAATAATTAAAATAAATATATTATTAAACTTTAATTCATCTATTATATATTTAATAATATATGTACCACTTAAAATAGATAAAGTATAGAATGTGGCTACTAATAAAATAATGAATAATAATAGTTTATTATTTTTAATAATACTAAATAAATAAGATTTATAAGATGATTTATCTTTTTTTATTTTATTAATCTTATTTATTTTAATAATTATATTAGTCCATTCAGATAAGAACTTATCTTTAGAGAATGTGAGGTCTCCTCTAATAGGATCAAATATAAATACTTTATTATTTTTAATCTTTTTAATTATTATATAGTGATAATAATTATTTATCTTCATGTAAGCAATTAGAGGTCCTTTTTGCTTAGATAATATATTAAAGTCACATTCATATGCATCAGATTCTAAACCATAATATTTTAGGGCTTCAATTACATTATAAATAGATGTTCCTTTTGATGTTATATTAAGCCTTTTGGTAATATTATTATAATTAATATTACCTTTATAATATCTAATAATATTATAGATACAAGATGATGCACAATCTTTTAAATTAGATTGTTTTACATATCTAATTATTTTCACCTCCCATATATTTTATTAACCATAAAAAAATAAACTCCACTATGGAGTTTATTCATTTTGAATAATTTTTACTGATTTAATTATTTCATCTATTTCTTTCTTTAATGAAGAATAATCTTCTTTTAAAGTAACTGTTACTACATAAGATATATATCCTGGTTTAGATTTAAAACTAATAACAGATATTCTATATATACAAGGATCAGATTTATCAGATTGTCCTTCATATATTATTTCATAAATAGATTTATCTTCTAATTCAGTTAATTTTTTATCTTTATATATTTTAGCATTCTTTTTAGAAGATTCTATATCATTTACTCCTTTTAAAAGATAATCCTCTAAAGTTTTTTGTTCATATAAAGAAGTATCATATGTAAACTCAGTAAATATTACATTCTTATCTTTACTTTTAACATAAAGATCGTATTCTCCTACTTCTTTAGTTTTATAATCAGTCTTAAAATCATAACTAAATATATTATTCTTTTCTGTATATGTTACTCTTTTCTTTTCAAGTTCTATTAATCTTTGTTTTTCTTCATTTAATTTTTTATTATATATATTAAATCCAAATAAGAATATAAATGATAAAAATATTATTGCTATAAAATATATAATCAAGTAATAAGGTTTAACAGTACTCTTTAATATATATTTATTATATATATAAGGCATAATTATAATACTAAATAATACTAATAAAATGCTTAATAATATTTTTTTAAATATCTTTATATCATCTTGTTTAAATAATTCTTTAATAAGTGATATTAAAAGTGCAGTATTAACTATTAATAATAAGAATAGTATAACAACATATAATATTTTTATTATAAAGAATAATAAACTAGTTACTTTAACTACATCAGATAATATAGACATAAGTGGTATTAAAGCCACAAATATCATAAATAAGGCTGGACAAAGAATATATAATATTCTTTTTTTATTATCCATCTATAACACCTCTTTCATCAATCTCATTACCATTAAATTTAACATCCAAAAATTTTTTGGACGATAACAAATCACATAAATGTACAAACTTTTGATATTTTGTTTTAGGAAGTGGTAATACTACTTTTGAATATGAACTAGTATTCCATTCTCCCATATGTGATGATATTACATCTTTCATAAATTCTATTTCTTTATTAGATAATGTTAATTTATCTTTTAATTCATCTAAATAATTAGCCATTAAAATAGGATGATCAAATTTGGTATATTTATCCTCTATTTTACCTTTTTTAAGGCCATCATGGACTAAAATAGACATAAGTAATAAATCTCTTTCAAGCAAAGTAAAATCTTCACTAAAAGTGCTAGTATTAAGTAATTCTAGACCTATTCTAAATGCAACTTTACTATGTCTAAGAAGTCCTCCAGTTCCTAAAGAAAATGATGGATGATATTTACCTGTAGATGAAGCAGGTTCTAAAAAGAAATAATCTGGAAGATTATCTACTATTATCTCCAGATTTTCTCTTAATCTTTCATCTTTTATTTGTTTTATTTCTGTATTAAGTAGTTCTATTTTATTCATAAAATACCTCCTACTTCATATATTTGTTATATCTAGGTAGTATTCCCTCAGGTTTATCCATATAACTAGGTTTTATTTGGAATACACCAGGAAATTCATTACCTTCTACTAAACAACATCCCTTTTCAGTAATAGCTACATCCCATCCTATATATCTTATTTCAGGTATTAATAAAGATGCTTCTTTAACTAAAGCAACTGCTTTATCGTAATTAGGAACTTTAAATCCAATAATTTGTTCTTCAGTTTCTGGATGAATAGTAAATCTTTCATCTTTCTTATTAATAGCAGGACAAATAACTTCTCCTTCATCATCCAAGAAAGTATACATACCACCAGATGCAAAATTATCTACAAATCCCTTATTACCTATTTTAAATATAGAATTAAGAATTTGAACTTCTCCATTATCATCTAAGAATGTAAAAAGTCTAAGTGTATTAACAGAATCAGGATATAACTTAGATACTTTAGAATTTTGAACTATTACTTCTTCTACTAAATATTGTTTATTCTTTCTAAGTTTCTCATAAAGTCTATTTGTATCTTGAACAAATTCTTTAGATACTCCTACACCACCACAATTATCTACTTCTTTAGCAATAACATATTTCTTACCTTTACAGAATTGTCTAAACTCTTTTTTAGTACATTTAGAGATATCTATAAAATCTCTATTAAGATAATCTTTAAACATATTATTAAACTCTATTTTGTTATTTAATATATGATTATATTCTTTATTATTATATTTTCTAACTATTTCATTATTCTTTGCTCTAGTTAAATAAGTCTTTCTTTGTTCTCCATTTAATAAGTAGAATTCAAATTCCATATAGTCCATATAACCTGCACCATATCTAAGACCACACCATATAATATCAAAGAATGTAATAAGAGTTAATCTATTATTTTCCCTAGAAATTTTACGTGCTACATTAAACATTTCTTTATAATTCATTTTTAATATAGCTTTAAATAAAAATTTTATTTTATTCATATTAACACCTACATATATATTTTATCATATTTTTGAAAAAAATGATTGAAAAACCTTTGTATTTGTGATAATATTTTCATGTGGACCCTTAGCTCAGTTGGTTAGAGCATCCGGCTCATAACCGGGCGGTCGTAGGTTCGAGTCCTACAGGGTCCACCACTTTTTTTATTGCAGGTGTGGCGAAATTGGCAGACGCGCTAGACTTAGGATCTAGTTCCTTCGGAGTGGGGGTTCAAGTCCCTTCACCTGCACCACTTAAAAAATAAAACAACTCATTTTGAGTTGTTTTTATTAATTACAATTAGAATTATAATATTCTTTAAATGTCATTGTAGTTTTCTTATTTGAATAATCAAAATTATATTGGCCATTAGAATTTAACTTATAAGTAAAATCAGCTTTATATTCATAATCATCAGTTAAACCATTTTTAGTTATAAATGCATAATAACCATCACAAATATTATCAGTAGCACATTCACCATGAATAGTTAAACCATATTCACATTGATTATTATGTCTAACTCCAGATATAACTAAATTACCATCAGCATTTACTTTATATCCTTTTTCAGTCATATTATCATATTTTAATTTATTTTCATTATTAACTACGTTATATACTTCACCTTTAGTATTGACTAAATATACGTTTGCTCCAAGATCAGTAGTCCATTCATGAGTAACTAATGTTTTACCTGAAACATAATATGTCCAACCAGCATCAAATTCAGGATACATTCCTTCATCTATTTTTTTACCATTAACATATTTTTCAAATGCAACATAATTGTTTCCATCACTTAGTTCATATTTAACTGTAAAATCATCATTTACTTTATATGATACAGTTTTACATGTTTTATCAGTATTTTCTTTAAATACTAATTCATGTACATTATTACTACCTTTTGTAACAATACCTGTACAATCTTTAGTTCTTTCAATTGGTGTATTTGTAGTTTAACCAGTTTTTTTCTTAAATGCATCTATTATTTTTTCTTCCTCTACTACTGGAGTAGCACTATAAGAATTATTTAAATAATTATATGTAAAATCTGCTGATATTACAAAGTTATCTAAACCATTCTTAGTTAAATCCGCTTGTAATTCTTCAAGTGATTTATATGTACCAGTTTCATATCTTAAAGCAACACTTGATCTTCCTGAACTATAGTTTTCATCATCAAGTGTACTTAAACTTCCTTTAAATACTATATTCTTATTATTATCTAATTTAATATCACTAACATATAATCCTTTATATTGACCATCTACTCCATTAAATGCATGAATTAATTTTTTTGATTTATAATCATATATATAGAAATCATTGAAATCATCATTAGTATCAAATATTAAAACATCTCCTGTATAGTAGAAATGATATGATGATATAATTAATATACTAGTTAATTCTACTTTATCTTTAGAAGTAGTAACTAAATATTTTTTATCGCCTTCCCTTAAAATAGAAAATAACTCTTTATTCTTTTCATCAACTGCTTTTATAGTATGATCTTTATCCATATCTTCATAATAGTATTCAGACCAATTTATAGAATAATAATTATCTTTTATACTATATAAAGAAAAAGTTGAATCTTGTTTTACTTGAACAGTTCTAATTAAACCTTTTTCTACTTTAAAACCTATTCCTAAAACAAAAAATAATACCGCAAGAACTCCTAGTAATATACAAAGAATACCACCAATTAAAGCTCCTATTCCTGCAGATTTAGCATCTCCCTTTTTGTTTTTTAACCAAACTAGGAATAATATTAAACCAACTACAGGGAAGAAAAAGCCTAATATCATCCATCCAAATTTTAATTTTTGATTTTCCATAAAATCCTCCTATTAACAATATTATTATATTATATATATAATAAAAAAAGACAATTGCTTTACAATTGTCTACATTATTGTACATGTAAATCGTCATCAATTTTTTTAATAATTGATTTCAATTCATCAGGATCAGATATAACTACTATATCATCTCCATCTACTTTTCCATATATAATATTAGAATTGTTATTAATATCTACTAAGAAAACATATGTTATATCATTCTCTATATATTTATCAACAACAACATATTCATTGTTATCCCCTAATGTAATTAAACTATTCTTTTCAAACATATTAATACTCCTATAATTTCTTTGCTTGACGCTCTACTTCACCCATATAATATTTAGGTTGATTAGTTAGCATATTATTATAATTTGATTCTGCATTTTTTTCTTTTTCTGAATGTTTAATATATTTAACTAAACTTGTAGCAGTTCCTATAGTAGAAAGCCACATAGCTGGTGAAAATGATTTTAGATATTCAGGTAACAATTCAACATTATTAAATACTTTTAAACCTAATTCGGCCATTTTATCTATATCATTACCTGAAAATAATACAGATGCCATTAATGCTGAAAAACATACTCCAGTAGCAATTCCTGCTATTACTTTTTTTCTTTTTTCATTTGATATTTCATTAGCATAACTAACTAGTTTAAATCTTCTTTCAGATTCTCTTTGTGCAAGAAGTAATTTAAAATAATTAGGGCGTTTAGCTTCATCATTATCATTATGTTTTTCTGGCATTCCTTCCCAATCGTTATAAGTTGTTACGGATTCAATATAATTTTTAATATCTTTTTCAGCCATATATATCACCTCAATATAATATTATTATAACATATAAATTAAATAATTAAATATAAGTTTACAAAAAAAGTATAGTTATAAACTATACTTTTTATTCATAATCATAACTCCAAGATATTTTCTTTACAGTTCCATTTTCATATTCATATACTATTTTTAATATAGAATCTAATGGGAATGTATCAGATTCACTCTTGGCATCTTTATTATAATAAGATACTTTAGATTTAGTTCTAATACCCATATAAATATTATCTTTAATATTCTTATCAGTTAATTCTTCATAATTATAATTTCCATATAAATAACTACCTGTCTTATATGAAATCTTATATTTATTAAATACACTATTAATATTAGAACCTACTCTTAAACCTCTTGTTACTTTATATCTATTAGATGTAGTTTCTATACCTACAAGAATATAATCATCATAATATTCTCTAACTGTAACATTTAAATTATCATATCTAAGTATTTTATAATTAAATCCATTCATACTATATTCTTCGACTGACTTAGCTTTACCAAGTGAACCAATAATTTCACTTTCAGTTGAAGAATATTTTAAATCATTTAATTTAAGATCTGATAAAGTAAATATATCTTTTTTGTTAGTGCTTAATTTTACATCAGCAAAATTTCTAAAATTTCTAACATATAATATTATAAATATTAGGATTATTAATATAACTATGGATAATAATGCCTTTAAATTCTTTTTAGTAAATTTTAAACTTTTATTCTTTTTCTTCATAATTGCCTCCTATTTACTAACCTTTTTTCTAATAAATATTAGTAAACTTATTAATCCAAGTATTCCAGTTATTATTAATCCATATTTAACTACTACTCTACCTGTTTGAATATTAACAACAAGTTCTGCTTCTGCATATGGAATAACATCTATTTTCTTAGTTTTCTTCTTATTTGCAATTATATTAGATCCATATGTATGACCTTGTTTATCAACTAAGAATGTAACAACATTATATGTTTTATTTGGAAGTTCATATCCTGCTGGAGCTTCTATTTCTATTACTCTATATTGTCCTTCAGTAAGTCTATAAATAGTTGCTTCACCATTTAATGTAGTTATTTCATAATTATCTGATGAAGTAGATACTTTATATATCTTAGTTTCTTCAGTTGAAACATCTTCAACAGCTAAATCTTCATAAATCTTATCATCATTTAATTTTTGAAGTTTAAATTTAGCTCCATCAATTAAATTATTATATTCATCAAATTTATAGAATGTAAAGAATGTTTCAGTATTATAAATCTTAGTTTCTTTAGTAACTTCCTCTGATTCAGGAACATAGAATAATGTCCATCTATCACTTTCTCTATCAGGAAGTTTATATCCTGCTGGAGCTTCTACTTCTTCAATTACATAGTATGAATCACTATCTAAGTATTGAATTAAAGCTTGTCCTTCTTTAATAGTTATAGAGTTCTCAAATTGTCCATCTAATGTATTTTCATAATTATCATTAACTAGACCAAGTGATGAACAAGGACTTCCTTCTCTATCAGTACATGTTGTAATTAAATTAGTATCATAAACTTCTCTTGCTTCATACGATCCATCTCTAATTGTTTTAAATTCTAATGCATTACTCTTTGATTGCATCATAGCAGTTAAGTTTTCATCGTAGTTATTAACTTTATAAACTTTAAATTTAACTCCAGGAATTAATTCTCCTGTTTTTCTATCATATTTACCAATTATTACTTTACTAGGTCTATTAGGTACATCAGATACATGAACATCAATAGTATCATTTACTACTTTAAATCTAGTAACAGATTTTTCTCCAGATGGATTATTATATCCTTTAGGAGCTTTAGTTTCATATAATACATATTCTCTATCTATATATGCAGGTAAGTATCTAAGTATTAACTTACCAGTATTAGGATCAACATGTAATTCTTTTACTTTATTATTAGCAGATTGATTAGAAAGCATTCTATATGAATAACTTCCATCAGTTTCATCACTTAATACTGTTCTTTCACTAAAGTATATTTGAATACAATCACGAGTTTTTGATGCACTATCATATGGATTACATGTTCTTCCATTATTAGCAGCATCTTCATTAGTTAAGAATAATTCAAATGTAGTTCTTTGATCTGTAATAATTGTATTATATTTTAAATCTTTCTTAATAAATACTTGTTTTGTTGGTAAATCCTCAATTATAACTGGAGGAGATGATTCAGGATCATCATTATCACAGTCACATACTTTAATAGTTTTACCTGGATGACATTCAGTCTTACCATTTTTATTAACTATTATATATCCAGCTTCACAAGTATTATTGTTTGCCTTAGGTAATATGAATACTGTTCCGTCTGGAACTTCATATTCCTCAATCACATATGTTTCACACTTACATAAATGAGTAAATTTCATATCTCCACCATTAGTATGAAGATTCTTTGTACAAGTATAACCTCCTACTACTTGTCCCTCAGTACTACATTTATGAAGAACATCTAATCTATATTCTCCATTAGCAGTCTTATAGAACCATTCGTAGTTATTATTATCAGTAGATGTTACACCTGAACTATTAATAGTACTTTGTTTTCTAACTCTAAATGTAATATTATCAAATGCTTCAACTTCTTCATCATTTTCAAAGTTAACTTCATCTACATCATTATAATATCCATAGAAATCTTTCTTAGTAAACTTAGCTACTGTAGGTTTATTTATAATTGATACTTTAACCGAATTATCAGTTTTATCACATGTTGATAAATCACCATTATTGTTTACTGTAACAGTAAATGTTATATCAGATATCTTTCCATATCCCATATTAGAACAACTAGCTTCTTCAGTAGTAGAAGAACCAGGATTTGATGAATTATTTTCACATGTACAATTACTTCCGTTAGATGAATTATTTGAAGTAGAATCACATGTTACTGAACTAACTTCTCTAAGTTTATATGTACCAACAGGTAAATAATTAATAATCATATCTAGATTTAATGAACTAATATTAGCAGTTGATACATTTACTCCATTTAGAAGTCTTACTGCAGTACTTCCAGTTTGAGTTGAACCAGTTAATTCATTAACTGCATTAACATATTCATAATGACCTGTTGTACTATTATATATAAACGATAATACGTTATCATTACTATCTAATACATTAAATGTTAATTTTTGAAGTTCTTCATATACTAGTTTCTTATAATCATTTGATGCATTACTTAATTCTGTTGTAGATTTAGTAATTTTAACTTCTGTAGGACATTGTTTAACATTTGCAGTTGTATTTGTATTAAATAATAATTTAGATTGTTCTGTAAATGTTTTATTATTAGCATATGCATAATATGTAGAAGGTTTAGTTTCTTCTATTGTATAAGTCACACCATTAGTTAAACCAATAATACAAGTATAACCACTATTATCTGATTTAAATACTGTATTAGTATTATTAGATGCAGTTACTAAATCAATAACATAACATGATTTACTAACACCATTCTTATCAAATACTGTTTCTTTAGTTGGTTTAGTTTTAACTAAATTATTATTTGCATCTTTAACATTAAATTCAGCATTTGCTAAATTACCATCACTATTAGATGTTTTATTATTTTTATATTCTTTTTTAGTCCAATCTATTACATACTCATAGTTATTATAAGTTGTAGTATTATTAAACTCAAATCTATTCTTAGCAGTAACATCTATTGCTTCATTATTATAAACATTTGATGAAACTTCTGTTACAGTATATACTTCTTCTTTTGGAAGATTAACTATACATACCTCACCATTACTATCAGTAGTAAATTGATCAGTAGTTCCACTACCAGTATCAGTTGTATATACATAGCATGTCTTAGTAGTATTATTAGCATCTGTATAAGATACTTTTGATGATAATGCTCTAATACCTGCATTTGTAGTTTTATTTTTAACTGTAAATGAAATATTAGGCATTATAGTAGCATTATTATTTGTCTTAATTGAATTATTTACTTTCTTCCAAAGTAACATATAGTCTTCGTCATTAATTGATATTTTACTTGTTTCAGGACAAACTTCAGTTACTTGTCCATTAGCAGAATAAGTATTAAAATCACTTTCTGACATAACTACTATAGAGTCTTTAGCATAAGTTTTGCCTCTATATGTAATACCACCATCTTTAGTAACTTTTATTTGAGATCTTACTAAAGTAATATTTCTAGGATTCTCACCTATAACAGATACTGAATGTAATTGATCAGTTACACCAATTCTTGCAGTACCATTTCTAGTATCACAATATCCAATACCTGTAAATACTACATTACCATTACTATCAGTAGTTTTATTAATTGTTGTTCCACTAGGATAATTCTTACATACATTAGCAGGTAATGTTAATTGCATTGTTACATTTGATTCTGCTCTTGTCCAAGCACCCTTTGTTTTATTAGCTACAGCACAATATCTATATTTAATATTATCAAAAGTAACTATAGCTGCATTATTAGTATCATAATCACTTACTGGAGTAAATCCATTACCATCACTACCTCCATATGGATTTGTAGATGGATAAGTACAATTTATTCCTTCAGTTTCTAATGTTGTTCCTGTATGACCATTGTATTCAATTGTTGATGAACAATCTTCATAGAATTTATATTTAGTTCCAACATCTAGAGTACTAAATACAGCATAACCATCAGCATCTGTAGCAACTGGTCCAACAGCAGTTCCTCCACTTGCAGGAATAGCATATATATTTAACCCTTTAATTGGAGTACCAAATTCATCTGTTTTTCTAACTTTTAATCCACCAGCTACATTATCCCATTCAAATCTTAAATATGCTTGCGCATCTTGAGAGTGATAATAGTTTGTTGAATAATAATGGATAGAAATTGAATTAGGAGTTCTAGCAATAACATCATAATGGAAATCCATTTCCTCTGCTCCACTATTAGAACTATAAGAATAATTATGGTTTAAACAATAAAATGCAATTCTATCAGGATATCCAGATACAGATTCTACATGTGCATTCGAATCAGCAACTTTTGAAGTATTAATAATTAAAGAATCAAGTCCAACTGAGAAGTTATACATAACATCCCAACTAGATGTGTCAAATCTATAATATGATGAAGGATAATCTGCATATGTGTATGACCAAGACGCAGATGATGGAGACCAAGAACCATCACTTAAACATCCATCATTTGAGAAATTACCACAATATTTAACTTGCTTATATGTTGTATTAGAACCATACTCTGGACCTGTTAAACTAAAATTCCCAGAATTTGGTATATTAAGTGGTCCATCAACCTTTATAGCAACAAAGTCATTAGGATCTGATACATATTCTCTTGCAAATACACTTGTAAGAGAAAAATCAATTTTAATATCTAATTTATTAATTTGTGCAGGTGGAAATAATAATACTATTTCATTATCATCATAAATATTATACATATTATCATCTAATTCTGTTTTCATATTATTCATGTAAATATGTACATTATCTTTAGTTAGTTTTTTAGAACCAAATCCAGAAATCTTAAATGTTGGATCCTTTGCAATTGAACTATTTTTGAAAACAACTTTTTTAGTTAGGAATTTTTTTACATTAACCACTGTTTCCATATTATAGAAATCATCTTTAGATAATAATGTTTGAATCTCTAACTGAATTGGATGGAATTTATTTTCTGCAAAGTAAGATGCTGGAACTTTAATTGAATTAGTTTTTTTATCATATTCACAGCCATCTATTATTTCACCGTTTAAATTATAATTAGTAAATACATAATCTGTTTCATTTTTTAATAAACTTGGATTAGTGAATTTATCTAAATCAACATATAAATAGTCACCTTTTTTTGTAAGAGGAACCATTGAGTTAGATGTACCAAGCATTCCTTGAATACCTACTTTAGGATCATAACTAAATGTTTTATCCATTGTAATATCTGAAGGAACAGCATCTTTATCCATAATTAAATACATAACATGAATCATATATTCATTATCATATATTTCTCTTCCTTTATTAAATTTTTTTAAATCTAATGTATAAACTACAATTAAAGCAGCAACTATAACCATTAAAATAGATACTACTGGTATTATAGTTTTCTTAAATGGAATATACTTATTTTTATTCTTCTTTTTCATAGATAAACACTACCTTCCTATATTATTACACTATATTAAAATTATAACATAAAAAAAAGTATTATTAAATACTTTTTTTATTCTTTATTTCATTTAAAATTAACTTAATAAAATCTTCTTTAGAAGTAGTAATTGTTTCATCATTACCATATCTTCTATAAGAGATATTTTCATTGTCTTTTTCTTTATCTCCAAGTATTAAAGTTATTGGATACTTATGAATAATAGATTCTCTTAATTTATAGTTCATCTTTTCATCTCTTAAATCTATCTTACATCTAATACCATTATCAAGTAATTCTTCATATATTTGTTTAGCATATACATCATGATATTCCATATTAACAGGAACTATATTTACTTGAACTGGAGAAAGCCATAATGGAAGTATTCCTTTAGTTTGTTCTAGATAGAATGCAATAAATCTATCAATAGATCCAAATACTGCTCTATGAAGAACAACTGGAGTCTTTTTAGATCCATCTTTATCTATATAAGTTAAATCAAATTTAGCTGGTAAACAGAAATCTATTTGACAAGTTGAAATAGTTATTTCATTACCAACAGCAGGTTTAACTTGTACATCTAATTTAGGTCCATAGAATGCAGCTTCCCCTATTTTTTCAACGTATGGAAGACCTAAATCATCCATAATTCTTCTAAGAGCATCTTCCGCTTTATTCCACATTTCATCATCATCATGATATTTAACTTTATCTTCTGGATCTCTAAGTGATAATTCAAATCTATAATCTGTAATATTTAAATCTTCATAGGCTTCAAGTATTAAAGCTACTACATCTTTAAACTCTGATTCTATTTGATCTGGAGTACAGAATATATGTGAGTCATTTTGACAGAATGTTCTAACTCTTTCAATACCTTTTAGGGCTCCTGATGATTCATATCTACAATCTCTTGCTATTTCAGCAATTCTTAAAGGTAAATCTCTATATGAATGTATATCATTTCCATAAATAACCATGTGATGAGGACAGTTCATTGGTCTAAGTACATATTCTTCATCTTCTACTTGCATTATTGGGAACATGTGCTCTTTATAATGTTCTAAGTGACCACTTGTTTTATATAAATTTACATTACCTAGTGGTGGAGTTTGAACATGTTTATATCCTCTTCTTATTTCTTTATTTCTAATATAAGTTTCTAACTCATTCCATAGAATAAATCCATTTGGTAAATACATTGGAAGTCCTCTACCTACTAAATCACTCATCATAAAAATTTCCATATCTTTACCTATTTTTCTATGGTCTCTTTCTTTAGCTTCCTCTAACTCAGCTAAATACTTTTCTAAGTCTTCTGGTGTATCAAAACATACTCCATATATTCTTTGAAGCATTTTATTATTAGAATCACCTTTCCAATAAGCACCACTAAATTTAAGTAATTTAAAGTTCTTTAATTCTTTAACTGAATCAACATGAGGTCCTCTACAAAGATCAGTAAAATCACCTTGAGTATAACAAGATATAATAGTATTATCTTCATCCATTCTAGAAATTAAATCTATTTTATATGGATCGTCTTTAAATTTTTCTAAAGCTTCCTTTTTAGAGATTTCTTCTCTATAGATTCTTTTACCATCTTTAGCTATTTTTTTCATTTCTTTAGATATTGCTTCAATATCTTCATCAGTTAAAACTTTATCTCCTAAATCAATATCATAATAGAAACCTTCTTCTATAACAGGTCCTACCCAGAATTTAGCATCAGGATATAAATGTTTTACTGCTTGTGCCATTAAATGTGCACATGAATGGTTTAATCTACTTAAACGTTCATCTTCTTTAATATTAATCATAATTTTCTCCTTTTTAAACAAAAAAAGGATGGTATAAGGAGTCTATACAGACGGTACCATCCTTTGTTTACTTAATTAATATAACGGCTATGCCGGGATTTATTAATCCTCTTAGAAAGTAGTAATTTATATATATCATATTATCTTACACCAACCGATAACTCTCTATAAAATCAAATATATAAATCATGTCTTTCATCATCGATTTACAAGTTAATTATAACTCTTTTAAAAACAATTGTAAATACTATATATGATAATGTAATATATGTTCACCAAGTTTATCTAATAATTTTTGACCATCTCTTATCATTTTCTTAGAATAATTTTGATGTAATGAAAGAATTGTAGATATAGTAGTTTCACTAGCTATTGCTAAAAGTACATCATATGTATATTCATTCATTTCATTTAAAGGTAATTTAGCATCATCAAAATCAAAGTTTTCATAGCCTTCTACCATTGTTAAAAATATATTATCCTCAGAAGCATTATACCAATAATCAATAAATTGTAGCTTAACATATTTAACTATATCTTCTATTTTAAATTTTAGAACTCTAATATCACCATTATAATATATTATTATTGTTCCATCTTCAAATAGTATTCCATATTGAGGATTCTTTTTATTAGGTTGATAAACAATTACTCTTTCATCTATTTCTTCACCATTTATTTCATGAGCAATAAATGAAAGTTCTGGTAATTCTTTAAATTTTTCAATAGTAGCTATTTCTTCATTAGAAATAACATAATCATCTATTGGTTCATATGAACCATTTACTAAATCGTCAAATGTTATTATTTTTTCACTTTTTAAAATATAATCTCTAATATCATCATCATTATCTGATAACTCTTCGTATAAATCATCATCTAAATAATCATCTAAGAATAAAAGTTCTTTTGGATCAACATAATCTATATTTTCAGATGTATTAGCTTCTGAAGCCATAACAGCCTTTAAAAAATTATTATTAATAGCAACATTAATATTACCATCTATTATTTCATTAAAGATAATATCTCTTTTTTCTTTTTCAGCTTCTAAGAAACACTTTAAATAATACGCTTTTAAATATTTTGTAAATCTTTTAGAACATTTCCATTTAGGTTTAAGTGCATAATCATTAGCTTCATAATATTCATGTAACATACCTGTTATTTTATCACTATTTAGAGCCTCTATTAATTTTTTTATTCTTTCCATATTTATCCCCCTAAATATAAAAAATATTATACTTTGTATTTGCTTTTTGTCAATTAAAAAGAAAATATTACTATTTTCTTTTATTTTCACTAATTAAAGTTAAATCATCAGTTAGATATTTAATTCTTTCTATTATTCTTTTAGCTTTTAATTTATTAACTTCATCTTTACTTTCAGATAGATGAATTTCTAATTCATCTATATTTAAATTAGATGTAAAGAATGTTGGTAAATTATTATCCATTCTATATTGAAGAATAGGTCCTAATATTTCATCTCTAGACCAAGAAGTAATATTTTCTGCACCTATATCATCTAAAAGTAATAAATCTGCTTTTCTAGCATATTCGTATTCTTCATCAAAGTCTGTTCTAAATGAAGATTTAAGTATTCTTAAAAATTCTGGATAATATATCATTGCAACATTATAACCATCTTTAACTAATTCATTTAACATAGCAGATATAATATATGATTTACCTGACCCAAAGTTACCACTTAAATATAAACCTTTTACTTTATTTCCTTTTTTATACTCTTTAATAAATGTAGTTATCCATTTAATAAGTGGTACTCTATTCTTATCATCAGTATATATATCTTTCATTTTAGCATTTCTAATATCTTTAGAAACTTCAAATTTATATCCATTTTTTAAATATTCACTTTGAACTAATTCTTCTTCTTTTTCTTTACAAGCTTCATATTTAAAATTAAGTACACCATCTACTACATATGGAGTTAATATAAATCCTGGTATTTCGTTATTTGAAAAAGATTTATCACTTTTATTACCATGATTATCCATTTCATTAGCACATTGCATTAATTTAGAAGTATATTTCATTAATTCTTTATCATCTATATCTAAAGAGGAAATAATCTTAACAAAATTAGGATTATTCTTGGCTTTTAAATATTCAGCTTCTAAATTAATTTTTCCTTTTTTTAAATTCATTTTATTAATATCTTTCATATTTTACCTCTTAAGAATAGTCTTCTAATAACTTTTTAACTTCGTCTTCTTCTTCCTTACTAATACTTGTTTTAGAGTTTTCTTTATTAAACCATTCAGGAAGAGTAACTTCTTTCTTCTTATATACTGTTTCTTTTACTTTTTTACTTTTACTTTCTTTAGATGCTTGATTCATTGCACCTTCAGCAGTTTCAATACCAAGTCTTTTCCATTGACCTGCTATTGTTTCTACAAAAGCTTTATTTAGTTTATTATTATTAACTCTAAGAGCATAATCAATAAGTACATTAACAACACCTGGTTTTAATCCTACATCTACCATTAAGTCCTCTATTAATTTAAGATCTCTTGATGTAGGTTTACTACCATTATATTTACCTTTTAAGAAATTATATGGTGATACTGTTTCAAATGTATATATCATTTTAGATCTTTTTGAATCTTTACCTACAGGACTTCTTAAATATTCTGGTTGATTTTGATATATTAATGTAGGTAATTTACCATTATTTTGATATTGATAATAGTTTCTAGCATTCTTTCTTAAATCTACTTTATCAATCATTAATCTTTCATTTAATGAATTAATAATTAAATCTTTTAACTCTAGAGTATCTAGATTATATATGTAAGATAGATTTTCTATTAATTCTTTAGTTTCTTTATTAAATGTTTTTTCATTTATAGTTTCTTTAGGAAATGATGATATTAACATATCATAATCAAAATTATAATTTAAGTTAATACCATTCTTAGTAACTTCTTTTACATCAATGATATTATTGATAAATGATGTAGATGGAACAGATGAGAACACATCATTAAATGATTTAGTTATATCATCATATCCATTTAAATTTATTCTAGGTATTTTAAAATATAACACTAATCTTTCATATTCTTTTTTACCAACATTATTATATAAAACTATATTTAATATTGGATGAGAAAAGAATTCAGAGGCACTAAGTGGAGAAAATAATTCATATACATATGAATTAGAGTCCTCTCCTTCTTTAACAAATGTTTTAAGAAGACCTATACCCTCTAATTTTTCTCTAGCTAATAATATATCATCTAAAGACAATTTATTATTAACCATTAATGAATGATGAGTAAATTCATCACTCATAAATTCATTTTTATCTAAGTTTAAACATAAAGTATTATACAAATTAATACTTATACTGCCTACTATTGGTTGATAAAGCATAGTAAGAATCTTTCTATCACTATCGTTTAAAATTGTCTTATTAACAACTATATATGTATCTGCAGGTAAAAGACTTCTCATGTTTATCACCATCCTAAGGATTATTATACTTTATTTAAAAATAAAAATCTAGTTTTTACACTAGATTTTTATTTTGACTTTTTCTTTTTATTACAAACATTACAGATAGAACTGTAATTAATGAAATAGCTATTAACATGTAATTCATTTTCTTTATTCCTGTTTGAATAGATATTAGAAGTTTAGCTTCACCGTTAGCTTCTATCTTATTACTACTTGGAATATATTCTTTTACATGTCCACTTAAAGTTAGATCATCATTTATAGTAAATACTAATTCACTATTATTATCATCTACTACTTTATAGTTTCCAGGTTCTAAGTCTGTTAGATAT
>JAEEGL011055300.1_pt1 | contig 19093 bp, 12 predicted proteins | sample 9134231 | NCBI WGS metagenome assembly JAEEGL01 (sample SAMN16246548, study PRJNA631951) | gut metagenome | biome: gut microbiome; feature: rumen; material: fiber-attached | host: Bos | place: Iran: Karaj | collected 2018-10 | reverse complement strand
TGATGGTCGAGATGGGTGCCCCGGCTGAGAACATCGCCATCGTCACCCGTGGCGAGAGCGAGCCCGAGGAGTCCAACAAGACCGAGGAGGGCAGAGCACATAACCGTCGCGCTACAGTTGAGATGGAGTAGTTTTTAGTTTTTAGTTTTTAGTTTAAGTTTTTAGTTTTAAGCTTTTATTTTAAGTGGGGCTTATAGGTCTTATGGGACTTATAGGCCCTACTAGGTTTTTCTAGGGGTAACTAGTTTAAGTTTTTAGTTTTTAGTTTAAGTTTTAAGCTTTTCACATTAGGAGGGGGAGGAGAGGATGAGGTCTTTGTCGAGGGTTAGGGCGCCGCGGTCGAGGAGGGCGCGAAGGGTGGGGGTGATGTCGGAAAGACCTTTGTCTTCGAGGAGGCGCTGGAGGCTGTGCAGGCTTATGTTGCCTTGCTGTACCGTCTCCATTATTATTGCTTCGGTGCTGCCGTCTCTCTGCTGCCGCTTTAGGCATACGTCGCACTGCAGGCAGTCGCTGGCACCCTCTTCGCCGAAGTAGGCCAGCAGCTGACGGCTGCGACAGTCTCGGTTGTTGGTGACATAGCGCTTTATCGCTGCCATGCGCTCGCTGGCGGCCTGCTTCAGCGAGAGGTAGTTCTGCTCGCCAAGCGATATCAACGATGCGTCGACACGCTCGCTGCAGAATACTACCTGCGGCACCTGCGGACGCGGTATATACTCCACGATGTGCATGGCGCTCATCTTGTTCAGCATCTGCCGCACCTCGGCGGTGTCGGCCATGCAGCGCGCGGCAATCTTGCGCTCTTCGATGGGCTCGGACGAGGTGAAAAGGCCGGGGTACATACGTATGGCAGCCTGAAGCATATTGCCCATACGCATGTGGTCGACCTGGAAACGGTACAGCTCGTCGCGGCCGACAGGGATGAACAGGCGCGAGTAGCTCTCCTCGCGCTCGGGCAGCAGCACCAGTCCCTCGCGTTCGAGGAAGCGGCAGCAGCCGTAGAACTCGCGCACGTCGAAGCCGTAGGTCTCGCATATCTCGTTGAGCTTGAAATCGTACCTGCTCTCGGCACCGCTGCCCAACGGTATGCGGTAATAGTTGCACAGCGCGTTGTAGGCTGCACGTATACGCTTGACGCTGGGGAAATCGACCTCGAGGTTGACATCTAGGCGGCGCAGGTCGCTGTCGTCGCACAGCATCACGGCACGTGCGGGCAGGCCGTCGCGTCCGGCACGTCCCGCCTCCTGGAAATAGGCCTCGATGGAGTCAGGCACGTCGATATGCACCACAAAGCGCACGTCGGCCTTGTCGATGCCCATGCCGAAGGCGTTGGTGGCCACCATGACGTTGCACTCGCCCTGCATCCATGCCGCCTGCCGCTTGTCGCGCTCCACGCCGCTGAGGCCGGCATGGTAGAAGGTAGCCTTGACACCTCGGGCGTTGAGCTGGTTGGCCACGGCCTCGACACGGCGGCGGCTGCCGGCATAGACGATGCCGCATCTGTCGGTGCCGCATATACGCAGCAGGTGGGAATACTTCTCGCCGCCGACAACCACAGAGTAGGCCAGGTTCTTGCGCTCGAAGCTGGAGCGGAACATCTGGGGCTGGCGCATCTTCAGCTTGTCGCAGATGTCGCCGACCACGGGTGGCGTGGCGGTGGCTGTCAGTGCTATGAGCGGTGCGGCGGGATGGTAGGCGCGGATGTCGGCAATCTGTAGGTATGGCGGCCGGAAGTCGTAGCCCCACTGCGACACACAGTGTGCCTCGTCGACAGCGATGAGGCATATCTTCATGCGGCGGAAATGCTCGATGAACTTACGGTTGCGCAGCCGCTCGGGCGAGACATAGAGGAACTTGAGCCTGGCGGCCATGGCGTTGCCCAGCACGGCGGTGGTGTCGGCAGAGCCCAGACCGGCATAGAGGCAGGCGGCATGCAGATGCCGCTCGTTGAGCCGCTGCACCTGGTCTTTCATCAGTGCCACGAGCGGCGACACCACAAGGCATACGCCGTCCATCAACAGCGCCGGTAGCTGGTAGCATAGGCTCTTGCCGCCGCCTGTGGGCAGCAAGGCAAAAGTGTCTCGCCCCTGCAAGACGGAGTCAATAATCTCCTCTTGGCAGGGGCGGAACGTATCGTAACGCCAGTAGCGCTTGAGCAACTGCAGCTTGTCGGGCATGGCTCTCGGTGGCTGGCGGCTGGCCTTATCGTACCAAGGTCACAGCGCCATGCTTCGATATGAGCGTCGGCGTGCCGGGCTTGCGGTAGTTGCAGACGTAGACATAGGCGCCCTGCGGACACTTCTCGCCGTTGGCGTAGGTGCCGTTCCACTCGAAGTGCGGGTCGTCGGACTCGAACACCAGGTTGCCCTGACGGTTATAGATGTAGATATGGAAATTCTCGAACTCGTTGATGGTGTAGATTCTGAATACCGAGTTCTCGTCCTCTGTGCCGGGGTTGAAGATGTTGGGAATCCAGGCGGTGAAGAGGTTGACGGGGATGCCGAAGCTCTTGTCGGCGGGGCAGTTGAGCTCGTTGTAAGAGGTCAGCAGGACATACACCGAGTCGGCGCCGGTGGCCTCTTCGAAGGTGTGTGTCACCTCGCGGGCGTTGACGCGCTCGCCGTCGTTGAACAGCCACGAGGAGCTGACGCCGTTGCGCGACACATCCCTCAGCGTCACCGTCGGGTCGTCGGAGTCGACGAAGTCGGGCGATGTAATGATGCTGGGTTCCGGCAGCGGGACAATGGTGACGGTCTTCGACAGCGGCATTGCGTCGCAGTCGTTAGAGCCGTGGCCCACCATGGTGTAGACCGTTGTCTGTGTCGGGCTGACGCGGATGACGGCGGCGGTGTCCTGGCCTGCCAGCGAGGGGTCGTTGGGCGAGGCTGTCCATGTGTAGTGGTGGGCGGCGGAGGCTGTCAGCGTGGCAATCTTGCCCGGGCATATACGGCCGTCGGAGGGGTTGATGGCCAGCTGCGGACGCACCATGTAGGCGTAGATGCTGTCCCATGCCACGCAGCCCTGCGGACTGGTGACGCGGACATAATAGACGGCGGTGTCGGCGTATGGCACCACGGCGAGGTGGCTGCCCGACGGTATGCCGCCGCTGATGATGCCGTAGACGGTGGACCACTCGTAGGTGCAGCCATCCACACCCACGGCACTGACATAGGCGTCGGTGCTACTGCCCTGGCAGACGATAGTGTCGCCGGTGACTTTAAGCTCGGGGTGTACGAAAACCGCCACGGTGTCGTAGGCCGTAGCCATGCACCACACGGTGTCGGAGATATTCTCTGGGTTGAGGTAGTAGAGGCCGTTGCGTGCCGTCAGCGTGATAGGCTCTATCGAATGGGTGAACGGACGTGTCACGATGTTGTTGTTGTCGCCACGACCGATCAGGGTGTCGTATTCCGGCACCGAGTCGTTGACGCTTGAGGTCTCTTTAAGGAACGTCCACTGGCGGTATACCGAGTTGTCGGTGATGTCGCGTATCGTCGTCTCGTCGGCGTCGCACAGCACATATTTCGAGATAGCCATCTTGGTATCGGGGTTCTTCCTCGGACGGAAACGGTATACATCCTCGGACCAGCAGGTGCTGTCGGAGGTGTAGGAGCGCACCACGACGCTCTTAAGCTCGGTGTCGTCGTAATGGTTGACGGCAGTGTCGCCAATCATTATCGTGTCGGGTAAGCCGGCGCCGTTGGGGTTGCTGTAGAACGCCCAGCGTGTCACCGAGTCGACGAACAGACCTGAGTTGTCGCCCGGCACGAAACTGCGGTTGCGCAGCACCACGTCGCCATTGCAGAGCGACAGGGTATCGATACCCATCGTAGGCTTGGTGTTCTGCACGTTGACGTAGAGGTTGGTCTGGAAAGGCTTGTTGGGGTCGAGAGCCGAGGTCATGCGGCAACGGAAGGTCTGGCGGTTGCCAATAGAGTCGGTCGGACGGTTCAGGGCGTCGACGATGCGCACGCTGTCGTGGTTGGGCAGGCTGCGATAGAAGACACGGAAGTCGGATGCCGTAACGTTATAGTCGGCATGTCCGCCGGCCTCGGTGCCGCTGTCGAGCGGACGGAACGAGAAGTGCGAGTTGGCGCCGCCGGGGTTGAGTGCGGTTGTCGGGTCGGAGACACCGAAGCGCGAGGCACCCCATTCGTAGTTGAGCATACCACGCGGGGCTGAAAGGATGGCAACGGTAGTGTCACGGCCGGCAGCACAGCCCGACGTCTTGATGTCGAGCTCGCGGCACTCGCCGCAGACGTAGGCGTAGGCCCAGTGGGCGTGGTAGCAGCAGTCGCCGATATTGATAGCCACACGCACTGGCGTGTAAAGCATATTACCCAGGTTAAGAGCCACCTTGACCCAGTCCTTGTAGTTCACACCGCTGTATCCAGTACTGGCGCTGTGCCAGCCATTGCTGTCGAACGACGGCTGGAACACCACCGAGCCGTAATGGTTGCCCGACTCGACCGTGGTGCCCTGGCCCTGTGCGGGCGTCGAGGTGACGAGGTAGTCGAGAGTGTCGCTAACGGTATGCCAGGAGCCATCCTCGTGCTGGTTCTCCACCGTGATACGGAACAGAGGGTCGCACTCAGTGCCGTGTCCGGGGTTCTGCACCACCACGGCGTAGTAGATGAACAGCATGGCGTTCTGCGAGGTGGGGAACATCTGGTAGTAGAGACAGGCTGCAGCACTGTTTGTGGAGCTGCTCGGTGTGCAGTCGTCGCCGATACGTATGCTCTTGGTCAGACGTGTGTTGTATATACGTCCCGTGGTGTCGTAGGTGTCGAACTTGCGGTTGGGGACAAACGGCAGACGGTAGCCAGTGTTCGGGTCTTTGTTGCGCTGCGATGCCGAGGCTCCTGTGGCCTGCGACATAGTGTCCAAAATCACAAACGAGTTGCTGTTGCTCGGTATACCGGTATTGTCGCACGAGCTGCTTGTTGTCAGACCGGCCAGCTGCGCTGCACTGTATATCGTGCTGGTCCAGGTGATGTAGTTGTACTGGCTGTTGTGCTGGTCGCCGTCGGACACGTCGCCCAGACGTCCTGTGTACTTGTTCTGCGTGTTACCCGCCGTAAAGTTGGCCGGGTTGTTCCATCCCGGGCAGGCCGTCTGCTGGTTCCACTGCGCATAGCCATCCTGCGTTGCAGAAAAGAGCCCTGCAAGCAGCATAATAACCCCAAAAAAAGTTTTCTTATTCATAATAATACTTTTATTTCTCTGATGTTCAATATTATACCCACATCTACACCTCACAGGTTAATTGGCAAAATTAGCAATAATATTGTAATTCAGCAAATTTTTTCACCATATAGACGCAAAACAGCCCCAAAATGTTACAAAAAGGTGAAAATATTTTAAGAAATTTTGGTGACAATACTTTCCCGTTTTTTGCGTTATTGGTTTTGTGGAAAAGGAGAACAATATTCTTGAAATAAGCAATCTGTCGGTTGCATTCGATGGCACGATGGCAGTGGAGAATGTGAGCTTTACGCTTGGTCGAGGCCGCACGCTTGGTATCGTTGGCGAGAGCGGCAGTGGCAAGAGTGTCAGCTCGTTGGCGCTGATGGGCTTGTTGCCGGCCAATGCCACCGTCAGCGGCAGCGCACGCCTCGACGGCGAGGAGCTGCTGACCATGAGCGAGGAGCAGTTCCGCTCAATACGCGGCAGGCGTATCTCGATGGTGTTCCAGGAGCCCATGACCAGCCTCAACCCCGTCCACAAATGCGGTCCGCAGGTGATGGAAATGCTGTCTGCTCATCGGAATAATCAGGATACTCATAACACTCCGAAAGAAAAGGTCATCGAGCTCTTCCGCGAGGTGATGCTCCCGCGCCCAGAAAAGATATTCGACAGCTACCCCCACGAGCTCAGCGGTGGACAGAAGCAGCGCGTGATGATAGCCATGGCCCTGATTAACAAGCCCGACATTATCATCGCCGACGAGCCGACCACCGCCCTCGACGTCACGGTGCAGCGCACTATCCTCGACCTGCTGAAGCAGCTGCAGTCGAAGCATGGCGTCAGCATCATCTTCATCAGCCACGACCTAGGCGTCATCAGTCAGGTGGCCGACGACATCCTTGTCATGTACCGTGGCCACATGGTTGAGCAGGGCACCGCCGACGAGGTGCTGCACAACCCGCAGCAGCCCTACACCCGCGGCCTGCTGGCCTGTCGCCCGCCCCTTGACAGCAAGCCCAGGAGGCTGCCGACGGTGGAGGATTATTTGAAGCAGGGGGAGTTAGGAGACCTAGGCACCCTAGGGAGACCTAGTGCCCCTAGTGCTCCTAGTACTTCTAGTCCTCTTATTTCGGTGAAGGGGCTTTCGGTGGAATATACTCTTAAGCGGAGCTTCTTTGGGCGGCCTTTGCAGACGCTCAAGGGTGTCGACGGCATCAGCTTCGACATCCGCGAGGGCGAGACCCTTGGCCTTGTGGGCGAGAGCGGATGCGGCAAGACGACCCTCGGCCGCGCCCTGCTGCGCCTTATCGACAGCAGCGCAGGCACTGTCAGCTACCGCGGCACACCGCTCTCATCACTCTCAGCCAAGCAGATGCGTGCCCTGCGCCCCAAGCTGCAGATAATCTTCCAGGACCCCTATTCATCGCTAAACCCCCGAATTACCATTGGGGAGGCTATTGCGGAACCGCTGAAAGTCTATAGGGCTAGTTTGGCTAGGGGTTCTAGTTCATCTAGTTTTTCTAGTTTAACTAGTTCATCTAGTTGTGCTAGTTTAACTAAAAGGCTTATGCAGCAGGTGGGGCTGTCGCCGGACTGGTACAACAGATACCCACATGAGCTGAGCGGCGGACAGAGGCAGCGTGTGTGCATAGCCCGCGCGCTCATACTTCAGCCGGAGCTGGTGGTATGCGACGAGAGCGTCTCGGCGCTCGACGTCAGTGTGCAGGCGCAGGTTCTCAACCTGCTCAACGACCTCAAGGAGCAGTACCGCTTCACCTATCTCTTCATCACACACGACCTCGCAGTAGCGCACTATATCTCAGACCGCATCATGGTCATGCAGCGCGGCCGTATCGTTGAGAGCGGCAGCCCCGACGACATCTTCCTCAACCCCCAGACCGAATACACCCGCACCCTTATTGACGCAATACCCCGAATCAAATGACCAAGATAATCGAAACAGTCAACGCCCTTGTGTGGAGTCCCGCGTTGGTAGCCCTGTGTCTGCTGGCCGGACTTTATTTCTCCCTGCGCACACGTTTCGTGCAGGTGCGCCGCTTCGGCGAGATGTTCCGTCTACTTTTTGGAGTCGAGAAAGACTCGAAGTCGCAGAAGAAACCTGGTATTTCGCCGTTCCAGGCTTTTGCCATGGCCCTTTCTGGACGCGTCGGCACCGGCAACATCGTGGGCGTAGCCACAGCCATCGGCTTCGGTGGCCCGGGCGCAATAGTGTGGATGTGGATTATCGCCTTCTTCGGCGCAGGCAGCGCCTTCGTCGAGGCCACGTTAGCACAGATATACAAAGAATACCACCACGGGGAGTTCCGCGGCGGTCCGGCATATTACATCGAGAAAGGACTGCGGTCGCCCTTCTTCGGCGGATTGTTCGCAGTGCTTGCAGCGGTAGCCTGCGGCATCTTCCTGCCACCGGTACAGTGCAACGGCATTGCGCTCTCCTGCTCCCGCAGTTTTGGAGTGCCCGTGTGGGCTGTCGGCGCACTGGTGGCACTGCTCATCGCAACGGTGATAATCGGCGGTGTCAAACGCATCGCCAATGTGGCACAAGTTGTAGCCCCGTTCATGGCCATGATTTACATTATCCTGGCCATCGTCGTGCTGGCCGTGCATTGGCAGGTGGTTCCCGATGTCTTCATGCAGATGCTGCGCGGTGCCGTGGGTGTGAACGAAGTGAGCGGTGCACTGCTGGGCAGCACCATAGCCTGGGGTGTGAAGCGAGGTATCTACAGCAACGAGGCCGGACAGGGCACCGGCCCTATTGTGGCTGCCGCTGCCAAGGTGTCGCATCCTGTCAAACAGGGTCTTGTGCAGGCATTCTCGGTATACATCGACACGCTGCTTGTATGCACCGCCACGGCAATGATGATTCTGGCCTGCCGCACATACAACATCATCGACACCGTCACCGTGGGCAATGGTACCTCGGCCACCGTGACATATCTATTGCAAAACCCTGGAGCCCCCGAGGGTGAGCCGGGTGTCTTCTACACCACCGGAGCCCTCGGCACCGTCATCGGTCCCCGTATCGGCGACATGGTTATCTCTGTCGCCCTCTTCTTCTTCGCCTTCACCACCATCATGGCCTACTACTACTATGCAGAGACCAACCTGGTGTATCTCTTCAACCGCTGGCGTCGCCGCATCTACAAGAAGCACCCCGAACGCCTTGACGAGCTGGAGCGTGCAGACATGCATTTCGGTGACGACCGTGGTGAGAAGATGGTGGTGTGGATGCTGCGCATAGGCACCATCACGGCAGTCTTCTGCGGTTCACTGGTGGGCAGCGGTGTCGTCTGGACCATCGGTGACATCGGCGTCGGAGCAATGGCATGGATCAACATCGTGGCCATCCTGTTGCTCTCTCCGCAGGCACTACGCACCCTCAAAGACTACGAGCAGCAGAAAAAGCAGAACAAAGAGCCGCAATTCGATCCCGCACAGCTCAATATCAACAACAGCGACTGGCCCGGATTCGAGGGGATAGAGAGGAATAAATGAGCGCGTGTTTTTTCGCGGCGCTATATAATATTTAGGGCTGCGGTGCGTTATTTGTGTGCGATGAAACGATTAGTTACAATATTTAGCATGCTTATGGTGTCGGCGGTGCTGCTGGCGCAGAGCTACACGGTGAGCGGCACGGTGACCGACGCGGCCACAGGCGAGACGCTTATCGGTGCCACGGTGCTCGACACGCGCAGTGGCAAGGGCACCGTCACCAACGCCTACGGCCATTATTCGCTGACGCTGAAGAGCGACTCGGTGCAGATTAAGATTTCCTACGTCGGCTATGCGCCGCAACATTTTGATTTCCGTCTTGGGGCCAACCGCCAGCTCAGTGTGAGATTGCAGCCGTCGGTGCAGCTCGAAGAGGTTGTTGTCACCGCCGAGAGGCCCGGCGACACACGCTCGTCGCAGATGAGTGCGACCCAGATGACGATGGAGAAAATCAAATCGGTGCCGGTGATGTTCGGCGAGGCCGACATCATCAAGGCGCTGCAGCTGATGCCCGGTGTGCAGAGCGGTTCGGAGGGCAACAGCGGAATGTATGTGCGTGGCGGCGGTCCCGACGAGAACCTGTTCCTGCTCGACGGGGTGCCGCTATACAATGTCAGCCACCTCGGTGGCTTCTTCTCGGCCTTCAACACCGACGCGGTGAAGAACGTGACGCTCTATAAGGGTTCGTTTCCCGCCCGCTTCGGTGGCCGCTTGAGTGCGGTGCTGGACGTGACGCAGAACAATGGCAACGACCAGGAGCTGCATGGCAACGCCTCCATCGGCCTTATCTCGGCCAAGTTCACGCTGGAAGGTCCCATCAAGTGGAGAGTGGAGAGTGGAGAGCGGAGAGTGGAGAACGGCGACGGTGCGGCGACGACATTCAGTATCTCGGCACGTAGAACATACGCCGAGCTGTTTTTGATTCCCACCATCATGTGGATAAACTCGTTGAGTAAGGACGACGAGCCTGCGTCCGACCTGGCGCAGAACGCAAAGTTTGAGGCTGGCTACTGGTTCTACGACCTCAACGCCAAGGTGACGCACCGCTTCAGCGACCGTAGCCGACTGTACGCCAGCTTCTACAGTGGCGAAGACTTTGTACACGGCAAGGTGAAGACCGTCACCAGCCTCGACGAGCCGATGTATATGGGCTTCAAGAACGGCTGGGGAAACATGATAGGCTCGCTGCGGTGGAACTACCAGCTCTCGCCGAAGCTGTTCCTCAACACATCGGTGGCCTATACAGGATACAACAACGCCATCACCGGCAGTGTAGAGAAGCTGGATGTCAACGGCAACGCCCCCTCGACCATTGAGGGCGAATACACCACCGGTATACGCGAGGTGACGGCGCGCGCTGATTTCGACTACAGTCCCACGCCGGAGCACAGTGTTAAGTTCGGTGCCTACGCCACACGGCACTGGTTCATCCCCGAGGTGGCCACCGGTTCGGTCAACTACTACGACTCCATACAGATGAACGGAGCGTTCCAGATTGACAGCGCCATCATGGCCGACACGATGATGGCCAATGAGTTCGTAGCCTATATCGAGGACGACTGGGCCATCACTGATGCGCTGAAGGTCAACTACGGCCTGCACCTGAGTGGCTTTGCGGTGCAAGACACCACCTATTGGTCGCTGCAGCCGCGTGTCAGTGGACGCCTGATGCTGACCGATGACCTGTCGATAAAGCTGGGCTATGCCTATATGTCGCAGTATGTCCACCTACTCTCCACCACCAGCATCTCGCTTCCGACCGACTTGTGGGTGCCGGTGACGCACAGTGTGGAGCCGATGCGCAGCCACCAGATTGCCGGCGGTATCTTCTACAGTCGCAGCGGCATAGCCGATTTCAGTATCGAGGCATATTACAAGCGGATGTCGAACCTCATTGAGTATAAGGACGGCGCCACCTTCTTCGGCAGCAGTGAGCATTGGGAGAATCTTGTCGTGGCCGGCGACGGCTGGAGCTACGGTGTTGAGTTCCTCGTGCAACGCGAGATAGGCAACCTCACCGGCTGGATTGGCTACACCTGGAGTCGCACCATGCGACAGTTCGACCGCGAAGGTCAGGTGCTCAACGGCGGAAAGCCTTTCCCGGCCAAGTATGACCGTCGACATGACCTCTCCATCGTGCTGAGCTACAAGTTGACAGACAACATAGACTTCAGCGCCACATGGGTCTTCTCGACCGGCAACACGGCCACCCTCTCGACGCAGAGATACCCCGTGGCCAGCGACGAGCCCGAAGACTATGACCTGCCCGCATCGGGGGGCAACAGCCTGGCTGTTTATGGCGGACGCAACAACTTCCGTTTGCCCAACTACCACCGTCTTGATGTTGGTGCCAATTTCCACCGCAAACTGAAGATTGCAGGCCGCGAATGTCAGCGCACCATCAATGTGAGCGTCTACAACGTCTACAACCGCCAAAACCCCTACATGCTCTACACCAGTCGCACGCAGTCGTACAATGGCTACCCCTCGGCGCTGATGCAGCTCTCGCTATTCCCCATCATTCCGTCGGCAGCGTATACGTTGTATTTCTAGGGGGGAGGGGATAGGATAAATTGGATAGATTGGATAGATGCGATAGATTTGATAGAGATAAAGCTAATTGATTATGAGACATAAACATAACAAAACCATTTTATTTGTTACGCTGGTTGGTTTGCTTTTTGCGGCTTGCGAGAAGGTGCTTGACGTACAGCCCGGCGAGCAGATGCTGGTGCTCAACGGAGTGCCGTCGGCGGGAAAGCAGGCCTTTGTGAATTTCAGCCGCACGCATTTCTTCCTCGACACGGTGAACGCACAGCCTGTTGGCTCGGCCTCGATGACGCTGACTGTTAACGGCACGGACTATGCGCCCAGCTCTGTCAGCGGCTGCAACTACTTCTTCCCCGTCACTCTACAACCCGACGACCAGTTGGCTATCAGCGTCATTGCTGACGGTAGGCGGGTCGAGGCCAGCACCTACGTCCCCAAGGCTCCGCAGATTGACAACATGAAGGTGCAGTACTACGAGAGTCCTTCGTTCAATTTCTATCTGGCTACCTTCAACCTCGGCGACCATCCGGGATACCAAGACCTTTACAGCCTGAAGGTTGAGGTGCGTGACAGCGGTCTCCGCCGCAACGACTGGACAGACTCCATCGAACTTGTCGACACCGTTACCGCCACCTATTTCATCCTTCCCAATGCCAACCTCACCTCCAGCGATGTATGTCCCTATGTCCCGCTGGGTGGATACCTCTTCTCACAGATAATGTTCACCGACACCCGCATCGAGGGCGAGAACACACCTGTGGAACTCTTTATCATGAAGTTGGTCGATACCAACGAGGTGGCACCCTTTAAGCACTATTACAATATCTCCGTCGAGACCCTTACGCCTGACCGCTGGCGTTACCTGATTAGCGTTGCGCAGGCTTCTAGCATGACCTCCATGTTTGCCGAGCAGGGCAGCCCCTACACCAATGTCAGTGTCGATGGTCAGCCCGGCCTCGGCATTTTCGCTGGTAACGCCCGCTGGCGCTACTGCTTTGATGTAGACACTATTAGCGACACCGTCAGTACGTTCTTCGGCAAAGCCCCAGCCATTCTCCCCCCTCAAGTGGGACGTAATTAGCTTTTTCTCTATAACCCATAGCCTATAAACTAAACTTAAAACCATGCAAAATATCATCCCTTTCAATCAAGACCTGGTGTATGTCGGAGTAAGTGACCGCCGTACAGCCCTGTTCGAGAACGTATACCCCATACCGCGGGGGGTGTCGTACAACAGCTATGTGTTGCTCGACGAGAAGACCGCCCTGCTCGACACTGCCGACCTGACAGTCGGTGAGCAGTTCTTCGATAACGTCGAGGCAGCCCTTGCCGGACGTCAGCTCGACTACCTCATAGTCAACCACATGGAGCCCGACCATGGCGCACTCATCAGGCCTCTGCTGCTGCGCTACCCGCAGGCCGTTGTTGTCGCCACCGCCAAGGCGGCGCAGATGATGGAACAGTTCTTTGGCTGCAAGCCTGTAGGTCTGCAGGTCGTCAAGGAGGGTGACACGCTTTCTCTCGGTCGTCATACGCTGGCCTTCACAATGGCGCCGATGGTGCATTGGCCTGAGGTGATGATGACCTATGACACAACCGACAAGGTCCTTTTCAGTGCCGATGCCTTCGGTACTTTCGGTGCACTCTCCGGCAACCTTTTTGCCGACGAGGTGGACTTCGAGCGGGAATGGCTTGATGATGCCCGTAGATATTTCATCAACATCGTTGGCAAGTACGGTGTTCAGGTGCAGAATGTTCTGAAGAAAGCGGCCACGCTCGACATCAAGATGATATGTCCGCTGCACGGCCCAGTGTGGAGAGATAATCTTGGCTTTTTCATCGGCAAGCACGATGTGTGGAGCCGCTACGAGCCGGAAGACAAAGGCGTGGTGATAATTTATGGAAGCATCTACGGCCATACCGAGAGTGCCGCCCTACGTCTGGGAACCCTGTTGGCACAGCGCGGATTGAAGAACATAAAGGCATACGACGCCAGTCGCACGCATGTGAGTGAGCTGGTCAGCGAGTGCTTCCGCGCCAGTCATATCGTCCTAGCCTCCAGTACCTACAACAACGGCATCTTCACCCCGATGGAGAACCTGTTGGCCGACCTCAAAGCACATTCATGGCAGAAACGCACCGTGGCCATCATCGAGAACGGCAGCTGGGCACCGCAGAGTGGCAAGCTGATGCGTGCCGAGCTGGAGCAGATGAAAGACATTGCCATCGTGGGAGACACGCTGACCCTGAAGAGTGCGATGCAGCCCTCTCAAGAAGAGAAGCTCATCGCTATGGCCGACGAAATAGCAAATAGCTGTAAAAACTAAAGAATCATGATTGACAACAAAGCCATTTTCAATATCAGTTACGGCCTCTTTGTGTTGGTGGCCAGACAGGGCGAGAAAGACAACGCCTGCATAATCAATGTGGCGCAGCAGGTTACGAGTGAGCCGTTGCAGCTGATGATATGCGTCAACAAGCAGAACCTGACGCACGACATGATATTGCGGACACTCAAGTTCAACCTCTGCCCACTCTCCGAGGAGGCCACCATGAAGCCGTTCCAGCATTTCGGATTCCAGAGCGGCAAGAGCGTCGACAAGTTCGCTGAATGTGAGCAGGAGCTGCGCACCGACAACGGCCTGCGCTACCTGCCAAAGTATATCAACAGCGTGATTAGCTGTGTGGTGACTAAAAGCATCGACATGGGTACCCACACCATGTTCATCGCGCGGGTGATGGAGGCCAAGGTACTCACCGACAGTCCCAGCATCACATACGACTACTACCAGAAAAACATCAAGCCTGATTATCGTGCAGCAGGACAGTCGGATGTCCAGACATCAGGAAAGACAAAGAAATGGGTCTGTGAGGTTTGCGGCTACGTCTACGAAGGCGACGAGCTTCCCGCCGACTTCATCTGCCCCTGGTGCAAGCACCCCGCCAGCGACTTTACGCTTATGGAATAAATTTTTTTTGTGGAATTGGAAAAAGTTCGTAATTTTGCAGCCGAAAAGTATGAGAAAACATGTCCGAACTGACCATACATAAGATTGACTTTCTGGTGGCGCTTATAAGTGAGTTTGCCGAGAGGTTCCACCTTTCTGGAGTTGATGCCTACCGCTATATCAGCAGTCATGGAGGCGTGGAGATGTTTGAAGAGAACTATGACATTTTGCACACGCTATCATTCAGTGACATGGTGGACGGTATGGCAGCCTTTTGCCGACGGAAAGGAGGGTTGGTGGCATGATACTCTACCATGGATCAAACACTGCAATTGAGAGAATTGACCTAACGAAGTCGAAGCGATACAAGGACTTCGGTAGGGCATTCTATCTTTCGGCCGAGGAAGAGCAGGCTCTTAAAATGGCAAAAGCAAAAACTATACAGTTTGGCGGAGAGGCTATTGTGTCAGCGTTTGAATATGATGAAGGTTCTGGCAAGGAGTTGTCATTTATGTCATATCCCCATTACTGTCGAGAATGGGCAGAATTTGTGTATAACAACCGCGACGAGCGACAGGATTTCCGTCATGATTATGACATAGTCTATGGCCCTATTGCCAATGATTATATTGGTCTCCAGATACGAGACTTCCGTCGCCATAGGTTGACATTTGAACAGTTTATGGAGAATATCCTATACCATCAGGGCGAAACCTTCCAGTATGCGTTCTGCACTGAAGCTGCCATTGCAAAACTGAAAAAAATATGACTGTCACAAAAGAGGTTTTCCAGTATATGGTGGAGGCTACGGTCTCCGATTTGGTGCGAATGCTGATGGAACAGACTGGTGCATCGATGCGTGAGGCATTTGATAAAGTGTATGGTTCACAAACTTACCGTGCTCTCAATGATCCACAATCCACCTACTATTACCAGAGCCCCGGATATGTATACGAACAGTTGAAATCAGAACTGAATTATTAACCTTTTTAAACAACAAAGTTATGGAAAAGTATGTTTGCAATGTTTGCGGGTATGAGTATGACCCCGCAAAAGGTGACCCGGAGAACGGCATAGCCCCCGGTACCAAATTCGAAGACCTGCCTGCCGACTGGGTCTGCCCGTTATGCTCGGTGGACAAGAGCCATTTCGAGAAATAAGAATTCAGAGTTGAGAATTGAGAGGGTTGCGTCAGATGATGCGACCCTCTCTTTCTATCCTAAACCATCTATAACCCATAACCCATAACCCTTCCATAGCCAAGTTTTTTTGTAGGGTATGCAATAATTTTAGGGATGTCGCGTTTATAAAATCTAATTTATGAATAAAAAGGGGTATATACTGCTGATGTTGTTGTTGCTGCTCGGCGCTGTGGCGTGGGGTCAGAGCGACAGCACTGGCTTTATTCCCATGGGCAGTGGATATACGCCGAGTGGGGTTACGACGACCGTGGAGTATGACCCGAATACCCGGCAGTATGTGCGGGTGCGCAAGGTTGGCGACATGGTGATAGGCCGGGAGTATATGAGTTTCGAGGAGTACCAGGACTGGAAGATGGACGAGCTGATGCAGCAGTACTGGGGTGAGAAGAGTGAGGGCTCGGCACTGGACAACGCCGGTGGAGGACTGCTGGACAAGATACCGGGTTTCAGTCAGATAACACAGAAGCTGGACGCTCTTAACGGCAAGCCTCTTATCGACATACAACCCAGCGGCAGTGCGGAGCTGACGTTCCAGATGATCAACAACTACCGCGACAATCCGCAGCTCGACGAGAGCAAGCGTAGTGTCTGGACATTCGACTTCGACGAGAACATACAGGTGAACCTGCACGCCAAGATTGGGGACCTGATAGAGTTCGACCTCAATGAGAACACGCGTGCCACGTTCGACTTCGAGAACAAAAAGAAAATCAAGTACGAAGGCAAGGAAGACGACATATTGCAGCTGTTCGAGGCTGCCGACATCTCGTTCCCGTTGCAGACAACGTTGATACAGGGTAGCCAGCAGCTGTTTGGTTTCCACACAAAGATGAAGTTCGGCAAGCTGACGGTGGACGCTGTTGTCAGTGAGAAAGAGACGAGTACGGAGAACCTGCAAGTGCAGGGTGGTGCCAGCAGCCACGAGTTCGAGATAAGGGCAGACGAGTATGAGGAGAACAGGCACTATTTTCTGTCGCAGTATTTCTACGACACCTACAACCGTGCGATGAGCACGCTTCCGGTTGTGAATTCAAACATCAGGATAATCCGTATCGAGGTGTGGAGGACGAATGTTGGCGCGGCTGTGACGCAGAACCGCAACATAGTGGCACTTACGGACTTGGGCGAGGCTGTGCCCAGCAGTCCGCGGGTGCATGGTACGGCAGGTACGAACCAGTTCCCTAGCAATGCGTTCAACGACCTGCTGCAGGTGATGAATCCCGGTTCGGTGCGCGATGTAAACTCCGTGACGACATACATGCAGGGACTTGGGATGACGGCCGGTGTGGACTACGAGAAAGTGCAGAGTGCACGACTGCTGAACTCGAACGAATACACATACAACGCCCAGTTGGGCTTCATATCGCTGACGCAACCGTTGAGCAACGACCAGGTGCTTGCGGTTGCCTTCCAGTATCAGGTAATCGGCGACACAACCGTATATCAGGTTGGTGAGCTGACCACCGACGGTGTGAACGACCCGAATACACTCATCGTTAAACTGTTGAAGAGTACGGCCACTAACACTCATGGCCCGCTGTGGCGGCTTATGATGAAGAACGTCTATTTCCTCAAGAGCAGCCAATTGAGCAAGGAAAACTTCAGACTGAACATATTACATGAGAACCCAGAGGGTGGTGTGGGCATAGGTTTCTTCACAGAGGGGCCGATGCAGGGAAAGCCGCTGATTGAGGTGTTCGGACTAGACAGGATGGATGCCACGCAGAGCTACTACTATGCCGACGGAGTGTTCGACTGGTTCGACTCGGCGGCCTTCAAGGGTGGTACCATACAGTCGACCACAGGCCGAATCTTCTTTCCGTATGTAGAGCCCTTCGGCAAGGACTTGCGGACGATACTGGGCGATCCCGAGTTTGCCGACCAGTACTGCTTTGATTCTCTTTACACCATGACGCAGACCATGGCGCAGCAGTATGCCGACAAGAACAAATTCTATCTGGAAGGCTATTACACAAGCAGTGTCAGTGGGGAGATAAGTCTGGGCTATAGTGTTACGCCAGGCTCGGTGACCGTTACCGCCGGCGGTGTGCCGCTGATAGAGAATGTAGACTACACGGTAGACTACACCATGGGTACGGTTCGAATCATCAACGAAAGCATCTTGAGTTCTAACACGCCAATCAGTGTGAGTTCGGAGAACAACACCTTCAGCATGACTACCAAGAGGATGCTGGGCTTGCATTTGAACTATGAGTTCGAGCCGAACTTCAACATCGGGGCCACGGTGATGAACCTGAGGGAGAAGCCGATGACTCAGAAGAACAACTTTGGTGACGAGCCGACAAGCAATAGTATCTGGGGCCTCGACCTGAAATACAGTCATGAGGTACCCTTCATCACCAAGTTGGTTGATTTGCTGCCTGGCGTGGAGACAAAAGAGCCGTCGAACCTCAGCCTGACGGCGGAGTTTGCGCATTTCATTCCCGGCATGAGCAGCACTGGCTCGAAAGAGGGCAGTGTAAGCTATGTGGACGACTTTGAGGGTGCCGAGAGTTCGATAGACCTGAAAGGTGTGACGTCGTGGTACCTGGCCAGCACTCCGCAGGACTGGCAGTCGCCCCTGCCCATGTTCCGTGAGACGGTGCCCGGGAGCGGGCTGGCTTACGGCTACAACCGTGCTAAGACAGCGTGGTACCGTATCAGCGACGACTTCCACAAGAAAAGCACGCGTCCGGAGAATATCACCGACGATGATATGTCAGACCCCTATGCCCGCCGTGTCTATGAGCAGGAGGTGTTCCCAAACAAAGACTTGCAGGCCGGTCAGCCCACATACCTCTATGAGTTCAACCTGGCTTTCTATCCCGACGAGCGTGGCCCCTACAACTACGATGTGGCGCCGTCGCAGTACAGTTCGGGTATCGACGCCAACGGTCGTTTGCTTGACCCTGCGACGCGTTGGGGCGGCATCATGCGCAAACTGGACTACACAGACTTTGAGACGCAGAACATCGAGACCATCGAGTTCTGGTTGATGGACCCGTTCATTAACAATCCCACTCATGCGGGCGGAAAGCTCTATATCAACCTTGGCGACATCAGCGAGGACATATTGCGCGACGGTCGCAAGCAGTTTGAGAACGGTCTGCCGACAAGTGCCACGGTCGTGGGTGTTGACACAACTATCTGGGGACGTGTGCCGAACACGCAGCCGATAGTTAACGCCTTCGACAACGACGAGGCCTCGCGCATGTACCAGGATATTGGATATGACGGACTTGGTTCGACCAACGGTCTGGCTGACGAGCAGTCGTTCTTTGCCGACTACCTTGACGCCATCGCGGCGCAGTACGGCATAGCCTCGCAGGCCTACCAGCTGGCCTATGACGACCCGTCGGGCGACGACTTCCGCTATTTCCGCAGCACATATTACGACCAGAACGACGTGAAGGTCAGTGACCGCTATAAGCTGTACAACAACCCGGAGGGTAACTCGGGGGGGGAGAGCAACAACACCGAGGACTATATGACCTCGGCGTCGGCCTACCCCAATGTCGAGGACATCAACAAAGACAACACCTTGAGCGAGGCCGAGAACTACTACCAATACGTCATCGACCTGCGGCCGGATGCCATGGTCATAGGCCAGAACCACATAGTAGACATACAGGAGGCTCGCAACGTGCAGCTGCCCAACGGCGAGAGCACCACCTGCCGCTGGTACCAGTTCCGCAT
>JAEEGL013661583.1_pt1 | contig 19095 bp, 12 predicted proteins | sample 9134231 | NCBI WGS metagenome assembly JAEEGL01 (sample SAMN16246548, study PRJNA631951) | gut metagenome | biome: gut microbiome; feature: rumen; material: fiber-attached | host: Bos | place: Iran: Karaj | collected 2018-10 | reverse complement strand
GCACGCGTCTCACTTGCATATTATTCCGGCATATTGTACAGAAATTTCTTGACTTACGCCAGTAAGCCTGCAAAATTTCTGTACAATCTGCCGAAAAATCTGACTGCGCGATACACGCACGCTCTTTGTGCGGTATTGCCTTAATGTTTCACCGGATGATCCGCCAAGGCGGGGCAGAGAAAACAGGATCTTAATGCCGCATTTTGACGGTGTGATGAGTTTATAATGAAAAAACAGTCCCGCACAGACGTTGCAAATACGTTTTGCGGGCGGGGAGAAATATATGGCTGCGTTGCTTCTTGCTGTGATATATCTCGCGTTCGTGAGCCTCGGACTTCCGGATTCGCTGCTCGGGTCGGGCTGGCCGACCATGCAGGCGGATCTCGGCGTGCCGTCGTCCTATGCGGGATATGTCTCGATGTCGATAGCGTTTATGACGATAATATCCGCACTTATCGCCCCGTATCTGATACGGAGAATAAAGACGCAGTGGATAGTGATATTCTCGATATTGCTGACAGTTATCGGTCTTATCGGGTTTTCTTTTTCGACGGAATACCGGATGCTGTTCCTGTTCGTTATTCCCTACGGGCTCGGTGCGGGCTCGGTGGATTCCGCGCTGAATAACTATGTTGCAAAGCACTGTTCCTCCGCGGTAATGAACTTCCTGCACTGTTTCTACGGTGTAGGAGCGATGATAAGCCCGTACATAATGTCGCTGGCGCTCACTCATGCTCACTGGAATGAAGGCTACCGGTGGACGGCGTACATACAGTCGGGGATAATGCTTGTCTGCCTGCTGTCCGTGCCGCTCTGGAAAAAGAGCGCTGCTGCGGAGGATGATGACGGGAGCGACAGCGCCGGAATAAAGGAAGCCTTGAAAATACGCGGAGTTATCCCCACTCTGATAGCGTTCTTCGCTTACTGCGCCGGGGAAGCCACCTGCTTTCTGTGGACATCGAGCTACTTCGCGGGAACAAAGGACGGCATAAGTGCGGAGACCTGCGCGGCATTCGGTTCGCTGATATTCGGCGGGCTGATGCTCGGGCGGCTGATATCCGCGTTCGTGTCAAAAAAGCTCGGCGACAGGCTGCTGATACGCATAGGTGTAGCTGTGGAGGCCGTCGGCATACTGCTGATATCCCTGCCGCTGCCGGGGTATGTTTTCGCCGCTGTGGGATTTGTCATAACCGGAACGGGCATGGGACCTGTCTATCCGGCGATACAGCACATGGCGCCTGTGAATTTCGGCAGGAGGAACAGCGCCGCGGTTATAGGTCTGCAAATGGCTTCGGCATACATAGGCAGCACTTTCATGCCCATGGTGTTCGGTCTGCTGCAGCAGGCGGTCGGTATTGCGATAATGCCGGTGTATCTCGCGTTTTTCGCCGCAATGAACATCGGTCTGCTCGAATTCGCTTACAGACGCTTGAAAATACGGAAATAAAGCCTGTCATACCGGATGCTCCGAACAGTTTCGGCTTTACTGCCGACAATGTGCAAATTGCACAAATCAGCTCTTGATATTTTGTAATTATTTTCGTTTTCGGTCAAAAGTGCTTTACAAAACCTGTTATGTATGGTATAATTAAATGATATACATAATAGGGTCATGCCTGTGTTCCGGAAACTGCTCCGGCACGGGATGGCGTAAAAGGCCGGAAGCGGCGCGGATATCCCGGTGCGGTGTCCGGCGGAGGATAATATATGCAGAAAGCAAAAAAGCTTACAAACGGCACATTAAGATATATCCTGCTTATGATCTTTCTTGTCGCGGTGAACGTGGCGCTTGACATAGTGCTGGTGTTACGGTCGGGAAACTCGATGAGGGAGCTTATCGGGTCGAGAATGCTGGATATCACCAACACAGCTGCCGATATGATAGACGGCGACGTGCTGAAGCGGCTGACTCCCGCGGACGAAGGCACTCCGGAATACGAGTCGGTAATGAGCATACTTAGGTATTTTCAGAACGACATCGATCTGAAATACATCTACTGTATCAGGGATATGGGCGGCGGCAACTTCGTTTTCGGCCTTGACCCGATGGTCGAGGATCCCGCTGAATTCGGCGCGCCCGTAACATACACCGAAGCACTCAACGAAGCGAGCAAGGGCACTCCCTCGTTCGACAGCATTTCCTATGAGGATGCATGGGGATCGTTTTACAGCGCCTACAGCCCCGTGTTCGCGTCGGACGGCTCCGTTGCGGGCATTATCGCTGTGGATTGCAGCAAAGAATGGTATGACACGCAGATGTCGGCACAGACCCGCACGGTCCTCATCGTGAATATCCTGTCGCTCCTTATCTGCGGCATCATGATGTTCTTTATGGCGAGAAGCGAGAGAAAGCGCAGGCTCATGAGCGAGCAGCTTGCCGCCACCGCCGATATCTATATGTCGATGTATGAGGTCAATCTGCTCAACGATACCTTTGTCGAGGTATATGAAAGAAAAGAGCGCACAAAGCGCCTCGTGAATTCGATATACAAAAATGCCCGTTTCACGGTCATGTCGATATACGAGAAGCTGACCCATCCGGATTTCAGGGACCGTATGCTCGAATTTGTGGATCTCGGCACACTGGGTGACAGGCTCGCAAAAGCCAATTCCGTTACGAACGAGTGCATGAACACCGAGGGCAAGTGGCGCAGAGCGCGTTTTATCGTGTCCGAAAGGCTTCCCTCGGGTACAGTCTCGCGTGTAATGTTTCTTGTCGAGGACATCGATGCGGAGAAGAGAGAGCGCGATATGACCGTCGAAGCCGTAAAGACGATGAACGCGCAGATCTCGTCCGTTGCGAATATCTACTTCTCGATGCACGATGTTGATCTGATAAATGACACCATGAGTGAGATAAAGACGCACGTGACGCAGTATTCGGTGTATTTTGCGGCTCCGGTCAAAAACGCCCAGCAGGTAGCCTTCCGCGTTGTTGACAAGACCACCCACGCGGTATCGAGAAAAGCCATGCACGATTTTATGGATTTCAGCACGCTTGAGGAACGTCTAAAGGAGACCAACTCGATAACCGAGGAATTCCTCAACCGCGACAACGTATGGTGCCGAGCAAGACTGGTTATATCAAAATGCAGCGACGAGGGTAAGATAGAGCACGTGCTGTGGCTCATCGAGAGCATAGACGAGGAAAAGAGAAAGCGTGACGCAATTTCCGAAAAGGCGCAGGAGCTCAACTATCAGATATCCTCCATTTCCAACATCTATATGGTAGTGTACGATGTTGACCTTCTCGGCAAGTCATTCAGTGTTATCAAGTCGGAAAACGAGACTGTGGCCAACCTTGTCGGCGAAAAGCGCAGTGACCCGCAGATGCTGGTCAATATGGTAATGACGGCGATAACCGAGGAATCCTCGCTCGAAGAGGCGATAAGGTTCGTTGACCTGAGCACGCTCGAAGAACGTCTTGCCAATACCGGCAGCGTGACGTTCGAGGTCCCCACCAAGACAAAGAAGTGGATAAGAGTGCGCTTCCTCGTGTCGAGGCGTACCGATTCCGGCAGACTTTCGCATGTGCTGTGGCTCGCCGAGGACATAGACAAGGAGAAGAAAGAGCGTGACAAGCTGCTCGATCTGTCCGAGCGCGCGATCGCCGCAAATGAAGCAAAGACCTCGTTCCTGTCGAATATGTCGCACGAGATACGCACGCCTATCAACGCCGTTCTCGGTATGAACGAGATGATACTGCGCGAATGTGACGACAAGAACATCCTCGCTTATTCCAACAGCATACGCACGGCGGGCTCGACTCTGCTCGGCCTTGTCAACGATATACTCGATTTCTCGAAGATAGAGGCCGGTAAAATGGAGATAATCCCCGTGGATTATGACCTGTCCTCGGTGATAAATGACCTCGTGAATATGACACAGACCAAGGCCGATGACAAGGGACTGAAGCTGGAGCTCGACATAAATAAGAATGTCCCGAAGCTTCTGCACGGTGACGAGGTGCGTATAAAGCAGGTCATCACCAATCTGCTCACGAACTCGGTGAAATACACCGAAAAGGGTTCCGTGACCTTCTGTCTTGACTACGCGGATGTTCCCGACGAGCCGGGCAGTATCATACTCGATATCGCGGTGATAGATACCGGCATCGGCATAAAGAAGGAGGATATGCACAAGCTGTTCTCCGAATTCGAACGTATTGAGGAGGAGCGCAACCGCAAGGTGGAGGGCACCGGCCTCGGTATGAGCATCACTAAGCGCTTGCTCGAAATGATGGATTCCACGCTTGTGGTCGAGAGCATCTACGGTATGGGCTCCAAGTTCTCGTTCGAGCTCAGGCAGACCGTTGTGAAACGCGAGGTGCTCGGCGATTACGAGACCGCGTACAAGGATGCCGTTTCCAAGCGCAATAAGTATCACGAGACGTTCAGAGCGCCGGCCGCGGAGGTCCTCATAGTGGACGATACGCCGATGAACCTTCTTGTGTTCAAAAATCTGCTCAAACAGACGGGCGTTAAGATAGACATCGCGAACAGCGGCGACGAGGGACTTTCGATGTCGTATGACAAGAAGTACGACATCATCTTCCTCGACCACATGATGCCCGAAAAGGACGGTATCGAAACGCTCCGCGAGCTTCGTTCCCGCCCGAAGGACCCGAACCTTGGTACACCGATGATATGTCTCACCGCGAACGCTGTTTCCGGCGCGCGTGAGCAGTATCTCGCCGAGGGCTTTGACGATTACCTGACAAAGCCCATAGACCCCGGAAAACTCGAGACTATGATGCTTGAATACCTCCCGCCGGAGAAGATAGAAAAAGCGGAGTAGCACCCGACCGGAAAGGACTTGACAGAGAATATGAAAACAGTAACAGGAAAGGCCGCTATACTGAGAAGTATAATTGTAACGATCCTTGTAATAGCCTTCTTCATCGGGATAATCCTTACCGCCTACAGTATGCTGTATGCCGCGAACCGCGAAATAATCATCAGAAACGGCGAGAGTTCCGCGAAGGAGAGCGCCGAACGGTTCGAAGACTATCTTATGACAAGCATCAATGCCATAAAGCTCTCCGCGTACACGATTGACGGTATGATGACCGAAAACGTACCGAACAGCGGGATACTCGACTATCTCGTGGACCAGACCGTTGCCATAAAAAGCGCCGTGTTCGAGAACACGTCCGGTCTGTACGGTTATATCAACGGCGAATTTCTTGACGGTCTGATGTGGGTGCCGCCCGAGGACTTTGTCGCGACCGAGCGCCCGTGGTATATAAAGGCAAAGGAGAAAAACGGCGAGGTGACTATGGTCGAGCCGTATCTTGACGTTCGGACCGGCACCGTCCTTATGGCAATATCCAAGCTGCTCAGCGACGGGGTGAGTGTTGTCTCGATGGACATATCGCTCGATGTTATACAAAGCATCACCGAGGAATCCGTAGTCTTCGGCAAATCGGATATGCAGATGATAATCGACAGGACCGGCTACGTTGTGGCGCATTCCGACAGGGGAGAGGTCGGAAAGAACTATATCGGTGAGACCGGCTCCCTCGGTGCCGGGATCGTTTCACAGCTGTTCGCCGGCGGCAGGAATGACGAGGGTTTCATTGAGCTTAACCACAACAGTACGCATTACATAGTTTACGCGGCGGAGCTTCAGAATGACTTCCTCTGCCTGTCCGTGAAGGATGCTACGGCTATCTTCAACCCGCTGATGATAATGCTTGTCATTACCGTGGCCGTGGTAAGTTTAGTCGTTGTCATAATTTCCGCCATAATGATGAATTCCGGCAGAAAGCAGCTCGTTCTGGAAAAGCTCGGCAAGCAGCTCTCAGCCTCGGCAGATATCTATATTTCCATGCACGAGATAGACTTTCTGAACGACACGTTCACCGAGATACGCAACAAAGTGCCGGAACTGGCCGCTGCGTTGGGTGAGACGCACACACACTGTCAGGAACTGATACGCGCGATGGTAACAAAGTTCGTCGCTCCCTCGTCAATGGAGGAAGCGCTTGATTTCGTCGATTTCAGCAAGGTGAATGCGCGCCTTAAAGGCCGCAACACCATAACGACAGAGTGGCTCAGCGTCGATAACAAATGGCGCAGGTCGCGCTATATCGTATCCGACAGGACGCCTGCGGGGATAGTCGCGCGTGCTATGTATCTTATCGAGGATATCGACGCGGAAAAGCGGGAACGCGATCTGACGCTCGAAGCGATAAAGCTGATGAATGCGCAGGTGTCGTCCGTAGCGAACATCTACTTTTCAATGTATGACGTTGACCTGTTAAACGATGTCCTGCACGAGATAAAAACGCATACCGTGCACATTACCGACGTTGTCGCCAATACTGTTGGAAATGCTCAGCAGTATATGTACAACGCCGTGGAACGCATTACCAGCGAGAGCTCGTGGGAGACCATGCGTGAATTCGTCAATTTCGCCACGCTCGACGAAAGGTTCATCGAAAGCAATACCATAACGGAGGAATTCCTCAGTAACGACAACGTATGGTGCAGAGCGAGATTTGTAATATCGAAGTGCAGCGAAGACAGAAAGCTTGAACACGTTTTGTGGCTGGTGGCGAGCATTGACGAGGAGAAGAGAAAGCGTGATTCGCTTTCGGAGGCCGCACAGACGCTCAACTACCGCGTTTCCTCCATCTCCAACATCTATATGACGGTGCACGAGATAGATATCATGAACGACACGTTCACCGAGATAAAGGACTCCGTGGGTTATGTACAGGATATAATGGGCGACATCCGGACCTGTGCGCAGGAAACGCTCCGCAACATAATGATGACCGTTACCGACGAATCGTGCATCGACGATATGAGCAGATTTGTCGATCTGTCAACGCTTGAAAAGCGCCTTCGCAGGATAGACACCGTAGCTATCGAGTATATGAACAAGGAAAAGCTCTGGAGGCGCGGAAGATTCATCGTTTCGAGACGCGGTGAAAAGGACCGGCTCACCCACGTCCTGTGGCTCGTTGAGGATATCCACAACGAAAAAATGGAGCGCGACAAGCTCATAGATATGTCCGAGCGCGCTATCGCCGAGAGCGAGGCGAAATCCTCGTTCCTGTCAAATATGTCGCATGAGATAAGAACGCCTATCAACGCCGTTCTCGGAATGAACGAGATGATATTGCGCGAATGCGAAGACCCGAACGTCCTCGCGTATTCCAACAGCATCAGAACAGCGGGAAATACACTGCTCGGCATAGTGAACGACATTCTCGATTTCTCGAAGATAGAGGCCGGGAAAATGGAGATAATCCCCGTGGAGTACGACCTGTCCTCCGTTATCAACGACCTCGTGAATATGATACAGACAAAGGCGGATGACAAGGGGCTGCGGCTTATCCTCGAGATTAGCCGTGAGATACCCAAGGAGCTGTACGGCGACGAAGTGCGCATAAAGCAGGTCATCACGAACCTGCTCACCAATGCGGTCAAGTACACCGAAAAGGGCAGCGTTACCTTCTGTATCGGCTACGAAACGATACCCGACGACCCGGAGAGCATAATACTCGATATCGCCGTAAAGGACACCGGTATCGGCATAAAGCGCGAGGATATGAAAAAGCTGTTCTCCGAGTTCGAGCGCATTGAGGAAGAACGCAACCGCAAGGTAGAGGGCACCGGCCTCGGTATGAGCATCACCAAACGCCTGCTTGAAATGATGGGCTCGTCGCTGCAGGTCGAGAGCATTTATAAGCTCGGCTCGAAGTTCTCGTTCAGACTGAAGCAGAGAGTCGTGAAGTGGGATCAGCTCGGCGATTACGAGACCGCGTACCGTGAATCCCTCAGCTCGGTCAGAAAGTATCACGAGAAGTTCCGTGCTCCTGCCGCGAATGTGCTCGTGGTGGATGATACGCCGATGAACCTTGTGGTGTTCAGAAGCCTGCTCAAACAGACGGGCGTGAAGATAGACACTGCGGCAAGCGGCGATGAAGGCTTAGCGCTCTCATACCGCATGAAGTACGACATCATCTTCCTCGATCACATGATGCCGAAGAAGGACGGTATCACGACACTTCACGAGATGCGGGCGCGTCCCGATGATCCGAACCTTGAAACGCCGATGATATGCCTTACCGCGAACGCTATCTCCGGCGCGCGTGAAAAGTATCTCGCCGATGGCTTTGACGATTATCTCACGAAGCCGATAGATCCCGACAGGCTTGAAGAGATGCTGATAGAGTATCTGCCGAAGGATAAGATACAGGGGGCGGAGGATGACGGGCCCGACGAAGATCCGGAAGACTGCCAGGAGGGCGGCAGCGTTCCCGTTGATGAGTCCGGGCTGCCGGAATGCCTCTTGCTGACGGACGAGCTTGACACCGAAAAGGGAATATCCAACAACGGCTCGGTGGAGGGCTATATCGAGGCGCTGCAGGTCTATGCGGAAATGATAGGCGGGATCGCCGACGAGACCGAGGGATACTGGAAGTCGGGCGACCTCGAGAACACGACGATCAAGATACACGCAATGAAGAGCACATCGCGCATAATAGGCGCCACGGAGATAGGCGAGCTCGCTCAGGCGCTTGAGGATGCCGGAAAGGACGGCGACGCCGCAAAGGTCGGCGAGCACATTGACGAACTGTTTGAGCGCTGTCGGACGCTCGGCGGGATACTGAGTCCGCTGGTCGGCTACTGCGACGATACGGACATCTTCTGACGCAGTGAAATAAGGAGAAAAGAGGGAATTACTATGACTGTCATCGTTACCGGCGGAGCAGGTTTTATCGGCTCCAACTTCATATTCTATATGCTCGGGAAGCACCCCGGGTACAGGATAATATGCCTTGATAAGCTGACCTACGCGGGCAATCTGAGCACGCTCGCACCGGTTATGCAGAACGAACGCTTCCGTTTTGTGAAAGCCGATATCTGCGACAGAGAAGCCGTTGACAGGCTGTTTGAGGAGGAACACCCCGACATTGTGGTAAACTTTGCCGCGGAATCGCACGTTGACCGCTCGATAGAGGCCCCCGGCGTGTTCCTGCGTACCAACATCATCGGCACCCAGACGCTTATGGACGCCTGCCGCAAGTACGGTATAAAGCGTTATCACCAGGTCTCCACCGACGAGGTATATGGCGACCTGCCGCTCGACCGCCCCGATCTGTTCTTCACCGAGGCCACCCCGATACACACGAGCAGCCCGTATTCAGCGTCAAAGGCATCCGCCGACCTGCTGGTGATGGCTTACCACAGAACTTACGGCCTGCCGGCGACGATAAGCCGCTGTTCCAACAACTACGGCCCGTATCACTTTCCCGAAAAGCTCATTCCGCTTATGATCGCCAACGCGCTGAACGACAAGCCGCTCCCCGTTTACGGCAAGGGCGAGAATGTCCGCGACTGGCTGTACGTCGAAGATCACTGCAAGGCGATAGACCTGATAATAAGCAGGGGCAGGGAAGGCGAGGTCTATAACATCGGCGGCCACAACGAGATGAGAAACATCGACATCGTGAAGCTTATCTGCCGTGAGCTCGGCAAACCGGAGAGCCTGATAACCTACGTTACCGACCGCAAAGGTCACGATATGCGCTATGCCATCGACCCCACAAAGATACATTCCGAGCTCGGCTGGCTGCCGGAAACGAAGTTCGCAGACGGCATAAAAAAGACGATACAGTGGTATCTTGACAACCGCGGGTGGTGGGAGACTATCATTTCCGGCGAGTACATGAAGTATTACGAGAGAATGTACGCCGGCAGGTGACTGCGATGTATCTGTATCACTATTTCGATAAAAGGTCGGGACCGTTCAGAAGCCTGACCACAGTTTCTCCGGAGGAAGCGGAAAGAATGCTGGCCGTGTTGAGGCAGCAGCGCCCGGGGGCGTTCCTTACGCAGAGAGATGAGGCTTATCTTGAAAAAAGGCGGCGCTGTGAAGCGCTCATACGCGGGGAATTTCTTGCGAAGGGCGGCAGGGCGGAGCTGCTCTCGCCGCATTATATGGTGGTCGGGAAGTGCCCGTGGCTTTCGGAATGGTACGAGCAGCCCGACTTTATAAAGATACCGGCAGAGGAATTCGACACCGCCACGATATCTTTCACCTACGGCGATTCCATGCCGACGTTCAGCCCGCTTGTAAACGACGGGAAGGAGTACCGGCGCAGGATCTACACATACGACGAGCTGCCCGGCATCATCGCGAAGTACGGCCTGCCGCAGGACTGGAACGCCGACGGCAGATACGGGCCGGAAAGGTACATCGAAGCGCATATTTGGAGCGACAGCACGGTCGCGAAGTATATGAGCCGGGTGTGAACGCGTCGCCGGGGCGGAATGTTCATTTTTTTTACGGAATAGTATTGTGTTATCGGAAGAATTATGTTATAATAGAATTGAGCATTCTGACAGTTGTTGCCGGAATGTCCGGGAAACAGGCTCCCGGATGCCGAAAGACGGCTTTGGACGCGTCCTTCGGCAGAAACTTTATCAGACGTGCAGAAAGTGTACTGCAGTGGATTTCTCATAAAAACGGGAGGGTCACCTTATGAATGAAAAGAAAACCGCGATCTACAACAGCCTTCTGAAACGTATGGAAGAGTCCATCACAAGTTTCGGGAAATTTGACCGCGAGGAATTCGTCGGCGTCCTGAGTGAGATATGTGAGCTTTTCGGTATCTCAAAAGGCGTCACGGAATTCTATGAGAACCTGAGCGCGGAAAAGGAAGGTAAAGGCGAGATACTCATAGATTATGACAACGGGAAAGGTGAAAAGGCCGTACTCTCCCGCCGCATTGTCACGCCTACCATGACCGTTATCAAAAGCACTCTGTATATGCCGGAGGATGCAACGGCGCTTTCGGACAACGATCTGCACGACCTCGACCTTATGCTGAAAGTTATGCTGAACTTCATCAGCCGCAACAGACTTGAAAAGCTGGTCGAAAAGCTTGCGTACTACGATGAATTCGGCTATCCCAATATTAATTCCTTCATAAAGCATCTCGAGCTTATGAAGGAAAAGGGTACTGTTTCCGGCAATACCGCGATACAGTTCAATATTAGGCAGTTTTCGATCGTAAACAAGGAGATAGGCAGAGCGGCCGGAGATGTCGCACTTCGCAGGTATTATGAAGCTTTCCGCACACTCATCGGCGACGACGGTTTCATCTGCCGTGTCGGCGGAGATAATTTTGCCGCGGTGTTCAGAACGGATCTTCTCAAAAAAGCGCTTCAGATCGCCGAGGGTTATCCTGTAGTTTATGATGATGAAAACGAAAAGAGGATAATGCTGTCCGCCTGTGTCGGAGTATTCATATTCCCCGACGATTATATGTTCGACAGACCCGGCGAAGTTTTCGGAAGAGTCTTTGCCGCCGCGCAGGATGCCAAGCTTGAGCTTAACGGCACGATCGTGTATTTCAACGAAAAGGCGACGGAGAGCAAAGAGAAGTATATGCACGTCCGCAGGTTCTTCAAGGATGCGCTCGCAAACGGGGAGTTCCAGGCGTTCTACCAGCCGAAGGTCAACATCGTCACCGGTGAGATCGTCGGTGCGGAGGCGCTCTGCCGCTGGATGGTAGATAATAAGATAATCGCTCCCGTCGATTTTATCCCGGCGCTTGAACAGAATACCGACATCTGCAGCCTTGACCTTTATATGCTCGACCTTGTCTGCAAGGATTTACGCAGGTGGCTCGATGAGGGCAGGAAAGTTGTCAGAGTGTCCGTGAATCTTTCCAGAAAGAACCTTATAGATCCCGATCTTATAGAGCATCTGCTTATCATTATCAACCGGTACAGCATACCGCACAGATACATAGAATTCGAGCTGACGGAAACAACGACGGATGTTGAATTCACCGACCTCAAGCGTATAGTGAACGCACTTCGCGAGAATAACATACATATTACGGTAGATGATTTCGGTGTCGGCTATTCCTCGCTGAACCTGATACGCGAGATACCGTGGGATGTCCTTAAACTCGACAGGTGCTTCATACCCACCGAGGAGAACTACGGCGTGACCGAGCTTATGTTCAGATACGTTGTGGGAATGGCCAAAGCCATGGGTCTCGAATGTGTTGCAGAGGGTGTTGAGACAGAAAAGCAAATCGAGATACTCCGTGAAAACGCCTGTCTCATCGCACAGGGATTTTATTTTGATAAGCCTTTGCCGGTGAAAGAGTTTGAAGAGAAGCTTGACGGGTTTGTATATACCTGCCCGTAAAATTTCCCGGCGGATATATTTCCCGCTTTCGGGCGCATTTATCCGGCTGCATCCCGGTGAATGAATAGGAGGTCATTTCGTGGAATACCGTTTTGCGACAAATGATGATATTGAACTGCTTATGGAAATCCGCCTCGAAATGCTGAGGATAGTCAACGACCTGCCGGAAAGCCACATTTTTTCCGACGAGCTTGTCGAATGCAGCAGGCGGTATTTTCTGAACGGTGACCAGAGCACGGCCATTGCCGTTGATAACGGCAGTATAGTTGCCTGCGCGAGCATATCGTATATCGGGATAATGCCGACATTCTCGCATCCGACAGGCAAGCGCGGCCATCTTATGAATGTCTATACAAAGGCCGATCATCGCAGGCAGGGCGTAGCGCGGATCCTTGTGGAAATGCTGATAAAGGACGCAAAAGAAAAAGGCGCCACAGAGATAAGTCTGGACGCTACCGAGTCCGGCCGGCCGCTTTATGAGGCGCTCGGATTTCATTCCTCGTCGGAGTATATGGTCAGAACATTATAACGTGGACCCCCTGTTCGTGGCAGGGGGCCTGTTGTTATTTTGCGGCAATGCCGTTTTTCTTCATATATTCAAGATTCCTGCCGATAAGCTCACAGCGCTGCTTCACGCAGTCAACGCTTCTGAGCGGGTCGGAAGGTGTTGAGAACGTATAGTCGATAAGCCGCTCAACTGTCGTGGATGCAACGTGCAGCCTCGTATCGGACGACGCGTAGTAGATATACACCTCGTTCTTTTCATTCACAACAACTCCGTTCGTGAATACGACGTTGGAAACATCGCCCACACGCTCGGGGCCGTGCGGTGCCAGAAACAGTCCGGACGGTTCCGCTATGAGCTTCGACGGGTCATCGGAAGCGGTGGCGAAAACATACAGCACATAGCGCAGTCCCGCGGCGGTATTCCTTACACCGTGAGCTATGTGTATCCAGCCGCGCGGTGTCTTTATCGGAACTGCTCCTGCGCCGTTCTTCACCTCGGTGATGGTATGATATCTGCGCGGGGAAATTACCGTTTCCTCGGTGCGGATAACGGGGTCGGTGATATCATCCACCAGCCCGAAGCATACGCCGCCGCCCGAGCCCGTGGAAATAAAGTCGTCCTGCGGTCTGGTATAGAATGCGTATTTGCCGTCCACAAACTCCGGGTGCAGCACAACATTGCGCTGCTGCGGCGATCTTGATCTGAGATTCGGGAGTCTTTCCCAGTTTTCGAGGTCCTTCGTGCGGACGATACCGGCCTGTGCGTTGGCGGCGGAAAGGTCGTTCGACGATGTATCCTTGCTTTCGGAGCAGAAAACGCCGTAGATCCAGCCGTCCTCGTGCTTTGTGAGGCGCATATCATAGACGTTTGTTTCCTCGGGGCAGGTGTCGGGAAGCCTTACGGGGTAGTCGCGGAAGCGAAAGCCGTCAACGGGGCTGTCGCTCTCGGCGACTGCGAAGAAGGACTTTCTGTCGTTGCCCTCCACTCGCGCGACAAGGTAATACTTCCTGTTCATATAAAGTGCGCCGCTGTTGAGCACGGCGTTTATGCCGAGGCGCTCCATAAAGTAGGGATTGGTCGCGGGGTCGAGGTCATACCGCCAGAAAAGCGGTGTGTGTGCCGCCGTGAGAACGGGGTATTCATACCTTTGATAAATGCCGTTGTAAGTTCCGGCGGGGCGGTTTTTTCGTGTTATCAGCGCTTCGTAAGCGGCACTTTCGCGTCTGAAGCTTTCGGTAAAGCTGTTGTTTTCTGTCAGCATATCGGCAGTCCTTTATTATATATTATTCTTTGACAGAACCCGTTACAAGGTTCGAGTAGATGAATTTTTGCAGCGTGATGAAGATTATCAGCGACGGTATGATACAGATGATGATACCGGCGAAGATTATCTCCCATTTTGCGCCGTAGGGTCCAATGAAGCGGTACAGCGCGGTGGAAACAACGCCGAGGTCCTTCGAGGGCATATACAGGTTTGCTGTGTAGAAGTCGTTGTAGATGCCGACAAACTTGATGACCAGCACGGTAGCGATAGCGGGACGCAGCATCGGGAGTATGATGCTCCAGTAGATGCGGAAGTAGTTTGCGCCGTCGAGGAACGCGCTCTCGTCAAGCGACGTCGAGATGTTGTTGAGGAACTGCATGAAAATGTATATCGAGATGATGTCGGTGCCGATATACAGTATGCAGGGCGCCCAGATAGTGTTGTACAGGCCGAGCGCATTTATCACCTGGAATACCGTTACCTGCATGGAGATGTTCGGCAGCAGCGCCGCTACAAGGAACACCGCCTTGACGATACGCGAGAACAGCGAGTTGAAGCGCTGCAGAACGAATGCGGTCATTGTGCCGGTGATGATAGTTCCCGCGCAGGAGATGACCAGTATGATGAAGGTGTTCAGCAGGCCGCGCAGCACGTCGCCGTCCATGAACGCGGTGGCGAAGTTGCTCCATTGGGGCTCTGCGGGAAGCGCGAAAACGCTGGTGGTGATGTATTCATCGTGGGTCTTGAAAGCGCCGAGCAGCACCACGAAAAGCGGCAGTATTACAAGCAGGCATGCCCCGATAAGCACGAGGTATTTCAGCACGATGAACAGTATGCGCACGGGTTTCGGCGTTTCCTTGAATTTATAAGCCCGGTGGTTTTTACGGAATTCGGCGAGAGCGTCGGTGCCGGTGAGCTCCTGAGGAGCGCCGGCCGTCTCTGTTACGGGAGTTTTTTCTGTATCGTTCATGCTATTTGTCCTCCCTGAATATCGCCTTTTGTATGCCGGTAACTATAAGTATTATCGCCAGCAGCACAACGGCCATTGCCGAGGCCAATCCGACGTGTTGGTAGGTGAACGCGGTGTCTATCGTCCGGATCACGAAGGTGCTGGTGCCGAAGCGTCCGCCCGTGATGATGTAGGGTATCTCAAATACGGAGATGGAGCCCTTTATCGCAAGTATCAGCTGCAGCGCTATTATCGGGCGTATGCCGGGGAAGATGATATAGCGGAAGCGCTGCCACGAGTTCGCGCCGTCGAGGTCTGCGGCCTCATAGATGTCGGGCGAAATGGACTGTATCGCGCCGATGTACATGATGATATCAAAGCCTATGTAGCGCCAGATAGATGCGAAAACAAGACACCAGTTCACGATGTCGGTATTGGACAGCCACTTGACCGGATCCGCGCCGAACAGCATAAGGATACTGTTGAGCGTGCCCTCGGTGTTGGTGATGCCGTCGCCCTTCTGGAAGAAACGGCGGAAGATGAGCGATACCGCCACGCCGTTCATCATATACGGGAAGAAGATGATGCCCTTGAACAGATTGGCGAAGCGTATCTTCGTACAGAGTATCGTTGCAACGAGCAGAGCCACAGCCTGCTGTACGAACGAGCCCCCGAAGTAGTAGAGCGAGTTGATGAAGGTGGAGAAGTAGCTCGAATCCGAGAAAAGGGTCTTGTAGTTGTCGAGGCCGACCCATTTCACGCTCGCGCCGAACTGGTCGCGGTCCTGAAAGCTGAAAATACCCATATTGACCGCGGGTATCACTGTGAACAGTATCATCAGTATTATCGGTATCAGCAGGAACAGTATCGTCGTGACGTACTTCTGTCCGGTGTAGCCGCGGAGCCATTCCGCAAGGCTTCTTCTTTTTTTCGGTCTCGTGGGTGCGGGAGCCGGTGCCTGTGCAGGCGCGGAGGTCGGTTCAGACATGGCGTAAATATCCTTTCTCGAAATTGTTTTTTTGTAGGTCGGACATTCTGAAAAAGCGGCTCATCTGCCGCTCCTTCAGAATATCCGCGCCGGGGAGCGTTACCGCTCCCCAAAAGCGCAGAATTTGTGTTTTACTGTGATCATCAGCCTGCGAGGTAAGCTGCGAGCTCTGCGTTTGCATCTCTTGTTGCAGCCCATCTTGCGTTGTTGTCGGCATAGATAGCCTCAACAGCGGAGAAGTCCTTGCCGGAGATAGCGGCTTCCGCGATCTGGATCTTGAAGTTAGCTGCATCGCCTGCCCATGTGCCGACCTGAGAATCAGCGTTGATAGCGTCAAATACGCCTACAAGGCCGTCGGGAGCGGGAGCAGCGGTGAAGAGTACACAGTTCTGGAAAGCTTCGAGGTAGTCAGGCATCTTGCTGCCCTTAAGTGTACCGATGCTGCCCTCTGCTTCTGCGTCGCCGGATTCCTCGATGTACCAGAGGATATAATCTCTTGCAAGCAGCTTGACATCATCGCTGATGTTCTTGTTTATACCGAAGCAGTAGTCGGGAGCGGACTGTGCGTACTGCTGACCGTCAATGGAGAACGGAGCGGGCATATAGCCGATATCATCGGGGTTCGGGCCTGCCTCTGCAAACTGGGAAACTGCCCACGAGCCCATTACCATTGTACCGATAAGACCGTTGTTGATAGCAGCCTTGCAGCCTTCCCAGTCGGTAGTAGCGGGATCTTCTTCGATAAGTGTGGGATCGCTGAATACATCATACATCAGCTTATAAACGTTGTAGTAAGCGCCGCCGGGTGTGAAGATGTCTTCCTTGTTTATAAGGAGGTCTGTCTCGTAGGAGGGGTTGCCGGAAGCGGAGAGAACGAGAGCTGCCCACTGAACGAGTGTCCAGTCAGCCGCGGCGAAGTTGGTGTAGTAGGGGATAGCGCCTGTGTTGTCGCGGATGAGCTTGAGGTCTTCGATGAATTCCTCGGGAGTGGTCGGGAGGCTGGTAACGCCTGCTTCCGCCCATACCTTCTTGTTGTAGCAGATACCGCCGGAAACGTTGCCGCGGTGAGCAATACCGTAAACCACGCCGTCATACATCTTTGCATCTGCCCAGTTGTATCTTTCGTTGAATTCATCGTATGTACCGAGGGGTTCGAAGAAGTTGGAGAGGTCGGAGAGCTTTACGGTGTCCGGGATGAAGAGAACATCGCCGTAGTCGGAGGTGTTCATCATTGTGGAAACATCGCTTACATAGTCGGTGTAGCCCTGATAAATGACGTCGCAGTTGTGAGCTTCCTCAAAAGCAGCTGTGATCTCGTCGAGGTGACCGTCCTGAACGCGGTCTGTACGGCAGGTGAGAACTCTCAGTGTGAGTTTTTCTCCGGAGGGAGTTTCCTCGGTAGCCTCTGTCTCCTCGGGCTGCTCGGGTTCGGTTGCATCGCCGCTGTTATCGTTGGCTGCGGGAGCTGCGGTGGTGGTGTCAGCTTTTGTGGTAGCGGCAGTAGTGCTTGCCGCGGTAGTTGTGGCAGCGTTGTTGCCGCCGCAGCCTGCGATCGACAGAACCAGAGCCGATGTAAGAGCAAGGGTCATCATCTTTTTCAGTTTCATACTGTTTCTTTCCTTTCGTTTCGGTTGGGTTTTGTTTTGTTAAAAATTAAGCAAACATCCTATAGCGTTTACTTAAATCTTACTTAAATTATACCTTGCAAACAATATTCTGTCAATAATCTTTCACAAAAAATGACCCTTTCGGGTCAAAGTTTGTATAAATCGCAAATCGCAGAGCCGCTCTTTTGTTGCAAATGACATTAAAGCTAAAGTTAGAACTTTATTTACTTTACTTAGTTAATAACTTATATTAAGTAAACAAGCGCCGATTGTTGTGTGAATATGCACAAAAAGGCAACTGAATAACCGTCAGATATTACAAATATTGACGTAAACCTTCGGGATCTGTATCCGAACAGTAACTGTCGTGCCCGGCTGCTCATTCATTGTCATCGCCGATGTGGCGATACAGCGATTATGAACAGCGGATCGTGAATTTACATAGTCATAAGGTATGCTCGGCACGGTGCTCCGTCGGCACCTCCGAGGTTCAGCGGCGCTGCGCTGAGGAAATACTTCCCCTCGACAACATCACCGAGCTCTATGCCTTCAAGCAGGACTATCCCCGCCCCGAGCAGGATAAGGTGGACTTCCTTCGGCGCGTTCTCGGGGCCTACGGTCTGGCTCTCATTGCCGATCAGCATGATACCGGCCTGTGCGAATGCCCTGGCAGCCTCGGCTGTGACGGTAGCTTTCCCGGCTATCAGTATGCGCTTCTCCGCTTCCGCGCCCCGTGCCTTCTCCATTATGCCGATAACGTCTTCTGCGGAAATATCGCCGTCGTGCCGCACGACATAGCATTCCCCGACGAAAGCCGAAAGTCCGAGCCTGTCGATAGGCTTTCCGTCGTTGATGAAATGATACGGCGCATCGACATGCGTACCGTTGTGCGCGCACATCGTGAACTCGGTGAGGTTGTAGTCCGCGCCGTCATCCATATTTGTCAGACGCCTGTATGTCGGCGGCGGGTCGCCGGGGAACTTCCGGCACGAAAAGACTTCCTGTGAAATGTCGATTATCATAGTGTCAGACCTCCTGTCGGTAACTGATATTATTATACCACAATCCTGCCGGATTTGCAATAACGTAAGCAGTGAATAATGTTAAGGCAATACCGCACAAAGAGACGCACGCGTCTCGCTTGCATATTGTTCCGTCATATTGAACAGAAATTTCTTGACTTACGCCAGTAAGCCTGCAAAATTTCTGTACAATCTGACGTGCAAGCATTGAGGCTTGCATAGCGCACACCAAACGCCGCATGACGCGGCGATAAAAGTGTGCGTCAAAAAATACTGACGGCGCGATACACGCACGCTCTTTGTGCGGTATAGCCTTAAGTGAATAGTTGCGGCGGCTTCGCCCGATATGAAAGCACACGCAAAGCGCGCTCCGCAATTAATCATGTTTTATCGATATAAGGTATGTTTTCCCGCAAAGCCAAGCACTGCATGGGGGGGCGAGCGCCGCAAACCCGTATTGGTAACAGGTTTGTGCTGCTTGCTTGACGTAAAGATGATAATTCTTGTCAAACTACTGTCGGCTTTTGTGCAAAAGGGATATTTTTGTGAACTTTTTAACCAACCCGTATTGGCT
>JAEEGL012589875.1_pt1 | contig 19095 bp, 19 predicted proteins | sample 9134231 | NCBI WGS metagenome assembly JAEEGL01 (sample SAMN16246548, study PRJNA631951) | gut metagenome | biome: gut microbiome; feature: rumen; material: fiber-attached | host: Bos | place: Iran: Karaj | collected 2018-10 | reverse complement strand
CTAAAGTCGCAGGGCCTATTTGCACTTGTATCATATTCTCACGAAATGCGCAGCATAGTGCGCATTTCTGGAATTTCATTCGATAACTCATCCTTTACTGAACCCCTGTGTATCCTACGAGAGCAGAAGCATATATGTGTCGTATTCTTTCAAAGATTTTCTCACTTGCCGGATTCACGGGCGATTATGTATATTCGTTCGCTTTCAGAATCGGGGTTCTCATGTGTATCTGCGTCAATTGCTTCGATGAATTCGAGACCTGCAGCTGATACGAAGGATTTCATTTCGTCGAGAGTATATCCACGTTGGTAGTGAGTTTCAGAGAAGCGGTTGAATAGATTCTCTTTTTCACTGCTCTTTACAAATATTGTGAGGTCATATTCGTTGATATGTTCTTCTTCATGGTAATAGTTGTCCCAGATGAAGCTGCATTCTTCCCGGTTTTCAGCAATAGTTGCATCTCCAATGACATCTCTATACTTATGAAGAGTATTGAAATCAAAGATAAATATTCCCTTGGGATAAAGGAAGTTATTGACCAATCTGAAGGTTTCAATTACATCTTCGTCTTCCAAAAGATAGTTTATACTGTCGCAGACGCTGACTATTGTTCCGGCGGTGCAGTATAGATCAAGCTCTCTCATATCCTGTTCCAGGTACATAATGTCCAGCCCGGCTTCGGCACTCTTTTGACGGGCAATATTAAGCATGTCAGGAGATATATCAGTGCCCAGTATGTCATAGCCCTTCTTAGCCATTACCATTGTAAAACTACCGGTACCACAGCCCAGCTCTACGATAAGATTTCTTTCTTCAGAAAGAGCTGTATCTATATCCGGCTCAGCGTTTTCTGCAGTTTGAGAATAGGGCTTAGAAATCCCGTATTTTTCAATAAGTCCGGCAACAAAATCACCCCATACATCGTATGGGGTTTCATCCATGAATGTATCATATACAGTTGCAAAATCTGTGTAAGCTTCCATAATTACCTCATTTTATTACGCAGCTATTCCAAACCACGCACCAAATCCCAGGGTACACAAAAGTCCTACAATCACTCCTGCAAGTGCAATACCACACACAACCGCAAGAATAGTCTTTTTAAAATCCATATCCAGTATACTTGCAGCCAACGTTCCTGTCCATGCTCCGGTTCCGGGGATAGGAATTCCAACAAATAACAGAAGCGCCACAAAGAGTCCCTGCCCGGCTTTAGCCTGAAGCTTACGGCCACCTTTTTCACCCTTTTCAAGGCAGAAAGTAAAGAATCCTCCGATTACCGGCTTATCTTTTCCCCATTCCAAAACCTTTCTGGCAAAGAAATAAATAAGCGGCACCGGAATCATATTCCCTATAGCTATGAGAATATATCCCAAAAGAAGATTAAATCCCGTGCCGGTGTGAGCAAAACCGTAAGCAAAAGGAATTGCTCCCCTGAGCTCTACAAGCGGAACCATCGAAACAATGAATACTGTAATATACTGCCCTATCAGTGACTCAGTAAATATCTTAAGCATAACTAACTCCCTTATATATAATTGTGTTCACGAAACATAAACGACATTTTACCATCATTTTGTATTATCCACAATTATTATTTTCACGGGAGTAAATTCGTTTTTGCGCTTCTCATGCCCATCCTCAAAATTATTCTCTTGGTATTAACAATACTTTCTGTAATCTGCACCCGAATTAGCTGCTCAATTCATTGATCAGTATTTATTAATTTGTCCGGCTGTTGTAGAATGATTTTATGTTTTAACACGTTAATGGAGGAAAATCATGAGCTGGGAAGATAATGTAAGAAAAGTAGTGCCATATACACCGGGGGAGCAGCCCAAGATAAAGAACATAATCAAACTCAACACCAACGAAAATCCATTTCCGCCTGCGCCTGCAGTAGAGGAAAAGCTTAAGAACTATGATGTGTCGGATTTTAGGAAATATCCGGATCCCACTTGTTCTGTACTTGTTGATGCTCTTGCTGATTTTTATAAACTCGACAGAGAGAAAATTTTTGTGGGCGTAGGTTCAGACGATGTGCTTGCTATGGCATTTCTTACGTTTTTTAACTCGGATAAACCGATTCTTTTCCCGGATATTACATATTCATTTTATGATGTATGGGCTGAAGTGTTCAGGATTCCTTACAGACAGATACCGTTAAAGGAAGATTTTTCTATCGAGTCTTCGGATTATAATGTACCCAATGGTGGAATTGTAATCGCGAACCCAAATGCGCCTACAGGCCGCAACCTTCCGTTGGAGGATATAGTGAGGATTATTGCTTCTAATCCGGATGTTGTAGTGATAGTGGATGAAGCCTACGTGGATTTTGGCGGTAACAGTGCTATAGGCCTTATCGATAAGTACGACAATCTTCTGGTGGTTCAAACTTTCTCCAAATCCCGCTCAATGGCCGGAATGCGAATCGGCTATGCTTTTGGTGCGCCAAAACTCATCAAGTATCTTTCAGATGTGAAGTTCTCTTTTAACTCCTACACCATGAATATGCCGGCTTTGGAACTTGGAGCTCTGGCTGTTGCTGACAGAGATTACTTTGAAAAGACCAGGGATATGGTAATTGCCACCAGAGAGAGGATCAAGCCTCAGCTACGGGAGTTGGGATTTGTTTTTGAAGATTCCATGACAAATTTTATTTTTGTAAGACATCCGGATAAGCCCGGAAAAGAAATCTTTGATGCCCTTAGAGAGCGCGGGATAATCGTAAGGCGGTTTGATGCTCCCAGAATCAAAGAATATCTTCGTATTTCAATTGGTACCGATGAGGAAATGGATAGCCTCATTGCCGCTCTGAAGGAGATACTTTTCTAAAAAAATGAGTACGGTAATTCTACAGTAGATTAAACTACCATAAACACAAGTCATTAGAAAAGAAATCAATATCCATACAAAAAACGTGTAGCTACCGGCATTCTCACCCACGGCATCTACACGTTTCTTATTATCCTAAATTCACCTTTTAATAGGCACCATCCTGCCCGAAGATTGCAGGGAAGGTCCTGAAAATCAGCTCAATATCCTTAAGGATACTCATATCCTCAATGTACTGAAGGTCAAGTTCAACCCATCTGTCCCACTTTATCTTTGCCCTTCCGCAAACCTGCCAGTAGCATGTAAGTCCCGGCTTAACAATGAGGCGCTGCTTTTCGTAGGCGTTACATTCTTCCATCTGGGTTGTAAGAATAGGTCTGGGCCCCACAATACTCATATCACCTTTAATGATATTAAACAGCTGTGGAAGCTCGTCTATGGAATAACGCCTGATAAACCTGCCCACATGAGTGATCCTGGGATCATTCTTTATCTTGAAGGCATGCCCTGTCTGCTCGTTCTGAGCCTGCATCCTCTCAAACTGGGCTTCAGCATTCTTGTACATACTCCTGAACTTGTAGATCTTAAAGCTCTTCATGTCCTTTCCGGCACGCTGCTGGGTAAAAAACACAGGACCACCGTCCTCTAAGATAATGGCCAATGCCGTAATGAGAAAAACAGGCGAAAGGACTATAATCGCAATCAAAGATGCAATAATGTCAAAGCCTCTCTTGATCCACTTGTATATATTGGGCTTGTGCTCATAGATTTCCTGGTAATTCAGCTCAATTATTTTTTTGCCGCCAAGTATTAATGGTTCATCTATCGGCGCTGTTGCGATTCTACTCATAAAAGACCCCCTCATAGGTCAATTTGTTGTTGCATAAGACTTAGTACGTAGCTACCGCAAGAACAGGTACCTTGATGAATGCTACTAGTCCATGCTGTGTCATATTGACTACCACATGATCCTTTCTTATTTCCGCTACAGAGAGCTGAACCCATTTGACGCCCTGTTGCTGGTAAGCAGCTATATTATCTCCAGCCGTTACTCCGCTGAGATAGAAATTAACCTTTGCGCTCGAAAAGCTCACACCGGGAGAACTGGTATTGATACAGGAAATAAGTGCACCGCCAAGAGAAGTTGCCAGAGCATTGGCATTTGTAAGCTGACCGCCGTTGGGAGGAGCAATCTTAAAAGTAACATTACTCTTTCCTCCATTTATCTCCACATGACCGCCCTGTCCGATTACAAAGCCACCATAATTGATCACATTGTTTTTGGCGTAATCGGCCTCCTGCTGCTGCGTAGAACCTCCTCTTGCTCCGCCTCCGCCTGCCTTTATGGCATCGTTAAGAGCATTGATCTTTTTTATCAGTTCATCAATCTCTTTCTTCAGTTCCTCGGTAGTTACGCTCTTTGAGCCCTTTTTGTCCGTTGGCTGGGTCTTTGCACAAACACATACCGCGGATGTAACCATTAATGTACAAGCAAGTAGTAGAGCAAGAATCCTTTTCATCGCTTTAGCCTCCATTTCGCACTATTATTATTCTGAATCAGGTTCTGTCCAGTCGATATATCTGTCTATTTTGCCTGCGATGTCTCCCACAAGACAACCCACCACAACAATCTGCTTCCCCGGATAACTTGGACTTACAGTGCTGAGTGTCAAAAGAAAATGCTCGGGGGACAAACCGCTTTCCCAGCCTTTTCTAATGTTTTTCGTCATGCTTTTCCCATCATATATTTCATCTATGAATTCCCGGCAGCCGTACGCATATGAAAAATCATACTGAGCAAGGAGTCTTGTATCATCCCTTATATATGCAGTCACAATGCAATAAACAAGCGCATTCCCTTCCATGTAGACATATATATACTGATGTTCGTCGAAAAATTTCCTATCCAAAAAATCAGTCAGTGACGCAAACATTGTACCGTCTGCAGGAGAGGCGCCATGTATTATTTCATTAAAGTCGCACATATCGCGAAGATTAGCAGCCTCTATGTACAGTGCACCCTTTTCATCGGGCTTCTTTTGTACATTATGATTTACATAGAATGTGTCATCACCATCCTGATTTTGCAAAACAGGATAATCTATCCCTGTATCGGGAATATGTATCCACGCAAAAATATCGCTATTCTCTTCCGTGAGCGCTTGAAAATCGACATGAGAATCCGTTGCCGTTTCTTGTGGCGAACCGGTATTGTCTTTCAGACTACAGCCTGTTAAAAGAGCTGTAATAAGGGCTGCGACAAATATCCTTTTCATCGTAGTCCCTTCTATGTAGTTATATCGGATCTTTTCATGCCATAGTTTAGTCCACATTATCAATTTTTTCATAAAAAACATCTAAAATTGTCTGATATAGCTTATCCTCGTCTACGTGAAATTCCTCAAACTTTCCGGTTTTCTCAGTGGTTCCCTCTATCATCAGAAAATCCTGAGGATCAAAGCGATAGGAAGACAAGAATGGCGCAAGGTAACTTACTTCATCCGGAGATATATTGGTGACCATCTTTTCCCGGATCGCACTAAAAAGCTCAATTGCCAGATTACTGTTCTCCGCGCTTTCCTCTCTGGCCTTTTTTATAAACTCATTAAGGTACTGCCTCTGTCTCTCAAGTCTGTCATCATTTGAACCATATTTTTCTATATCGCGATACTTCACATAAACAAACGCCGAATCGCCTTCCAGGTGCACCTCCTCACCTTCTTTAAGCTTTTTATCCACATTGGAGAGGTCCTCCAGCACAACCACATCAACTCCGCCTATCTGGTCGTTTATAGCAGGAATCGCACTCATATTGATAGCCGCATATCCATGAATAGGAAGTCTGTAAAACATATTGGATACAGCCTTAACCTGGTATTCACAGCTTTCTTCCAGTCCGTTGCCAAATCCATGCTGAGTAGCAATCTGTGCCACCACAGTAGTCTGATACCTGCCATACTCATCATAGATGTCCACATCGGTCATGGAATTCCTGTTTATTCCGATGATACGTATAGAACTGTCATGGGGATTGAGTACCAGGAGAAAAAGAGAATCCGCCTGACCGCCGTCTGTTCCCTCCGCAACCTGAGTCACCACCTCATCATCCTTATCAATACCCATTATCAGAAATGTTGTGATATCTTCGTTGTAATCATATACACTGCCGTTGTATCTCACCCAATCAGCTTCCCATACTGTGGGAGTACTACTTGCAGTCACGGGTATATCAAGATTGAGTATGGGAGCCGTAGTGGCAGACTTGGTATCAAGACTCTGCCTGCCAAACAGTCTCAGAGCTTCAAAGCCCACAAGCCCGCCGGCAATAAAAGTCATCAGTATAGCCCATATTAAAAGAAATATTTTTCCCTTTCCACCCATAGGCAAACTCCCAGTAAATTTGTTTTCACTCGCTTTGCTCACTGGCCTCAGCGCTGCTGTATGTAACAGCCTCAGCCTCCGGAACAATATTCATATTCGGAAACGGTTCTTCCATTATCTCCGATGAATCTCCGTTATCTTCTATATCACTTATATCTGCAGGAAAAACCCTGGACTGCTTGGTTACATTTCCACTGTAATCAGCCACCGCATAATACACCACAGCTGTTCCAGCCTCCTTATTCAGCACTACCTTTTCAACTACTATCCTGGAGGTCAGATCTCCATCCCTGGTGTCATAGGCGTTTACTGCCACCAGTAAGTCCTTATCCTTTGTCTCAGAATCATAGGTCAGATCCACAGAGGAAAACCTGAATTCAGGGGCAATCCTGTCACTTCTCCCGTATGCAATTACAATAAAGGCTATAAGAACACCGCTTAATACCGTAAACAGTATCCCCAGAATATTACCTTTCACCCGTTTTTCCCCCAAATGTCAGTCTTTTCTTGTTACTCCCGCAAGGTAGCTTAATTCCTCCAGATCGTCATTTACCGGATCCGGCTCCTGTTTAGGCCTGGGCCGTCCTGCAGCCGCTACCTGCTCTTCATCGCCCTTGCCGTAATACTTGCCATAATACTTACCGTAGTATTTGCCATAATAATGACCGTAATTTCCGTAATATCCTTTTCCGGTTATATCCACCTTATTGAGTACAACTCCCAGCATTTTTGCGCCCGCTTTGTCCAGCTGATCTTTTACCCGCTGGGCAAATCTATAGCTTATGGCGTTATTTTCTATAACCATGACTGTTCCGTCACACTGCTTGGCCACAACCGCTGCATCGATTACACTACCAAGAGGCGGTGTATCAACTATAATGTAGTCAAAAACCGTCTTCATGTTCTCCAGGGCTTTACCAAAAATCTTTCCTCCAAGAAGCTCACTGGGGTTAGGCGGCACAGGTCCGCTGAAAATCACATAGAGATTTGGTGTATCTGTCTCGCAGATAACGCTGGAAAGGCGCTCTCTTCCCACAAGACAGTGGGTAAGACCAAGCCTTACGGACCCGGTCTTGTATCTTCCCACAAGAACAGATTTACGCATATCGGCGTCCACCAGAACAGTCTTTTTACCGGCCTCCGCAAATGCTCTGGCCAGAGCCATGGCAACGGTAGTTTTTCCCTCTCCGGGAGTGCAGCTGGTTATGGAGATGACCCTCACATTCTGTCCGCTGAACTCAATGTTGCTTCGAAGAGTCTTATAGGCCTCTTTTATCTGATAATTATTCTCTGCCTGAGAAAAATGAATCTTGGCACTCTGCATATATTATTTCTTATTCCTCCCCCGCTTCTTTTTCTTGTCCTGCTCATCCACAGTTAAAGGAATAAGCGCCAGTGTACTAAGTCCCAAATATCTTTCCACATCATCATTGCTCTTTATGGTGTCATCCAAGAGATATCCCAGTATTGCAAAAAAGGCCACGGCAACAGCCCCTAAAAAGCCCGATATCACAGTCCATTTTGCCACGCTGGGAGCCGCCTTACTGGTGGGAACGTTGGCTGTCTCCGCCACATTGATGGCATCAATATCCATAACATTTGTAATATGTTCACTTGCAACTTCTCTTATGCAGTTTGCTATCTTCATAGCCATCAGAGGGTCTTTATCCTTGGCGGTGATAGCCACGATTCGTGTATCTGCAGGGGTGTCAACCCTTAAAATATCCGAAAGGTCTTCATAATCCACATCGATCAGATTAAGTCTTTGAATTACTTCCTCAAGAACGTACCTTGATTTGATAAGTTCCGCATAATCCTGCGTCAACTGAGTTGATATCTGCACATCCGAGTAAGTCACCGTCTGATTTTCTTCCTTGTTCAGGATATAGATCTTTGTGGTGGACTCATACTCCGGTGCAATAACAAACTTGCTCAAAAAAAGCCCTGAAAGGCCAAAGAAAATCCCGGCACTCAATATAAGGAATGCCCGCCCCCACAATACTGAGAACAATTCTCCCAGATTAATTTCCAGAACATCGTCTTTTTTGCCCATACTACTCCCCTGTGTCTATGATAGGATAGCGTTACCGTCCATTCCTTAATCCTATTCTCACGAAAGCCTCATCCTATGATCTCGTTATTTATCACACTCATAGGATTATCGTAAAATAATAAATCTGCGTAAGCTTCTCCGTATTTCCTTGCTATATACTGCCTGCACTCCATAAGCTGCGGAGCTCTGTTTCTTGTATCATGGGCATCCGATGCCACAAAATGCACCAGGCTTCTTTTCAATAGCTTCTTGGTAAAATGGCTGATTCCAAAGCCATACTTTCCCATGACGCTTGAGGCATTGATCTGAATAAAACATCCCATCCCCACCAGTTCCTCCACGTAATCCGGATGGGAAACAATATCACTGTACCGCTCTACGTGGGCTATTATGGGAATAAATCCCGCTGCCTGAATCTGGTACAGACCATTATGTATAGCCTTGTAGGGATTTGTGGGGTGAAATTCAATGAGGCAATAGTCAGAACCTGCCAAAGTGCAAACTTCACCATTCTCTAGTTGAGAAAAAGTCTCATCACTATAGTATATTTCATTGCCGGGATAAAGCTTTATTTTTATTCCCTCTTTTTCCCCGGCCTCCTGCAACGCCTTTGTATATACCGGATTGTGCAGGACACTTACATTATGATGCATTGGCTTGTGGTGGGGCGTAAGTATCATTCGTCCGATATTATTCCTTGCTGCAATCCTCAGCATCTCAAGACTGGTCTCAATATCCGCAGCGCCATCGTCTACTCCCGGCATCAAATGACAATGGATATCAATAGATTCTTTCATAGTCCTCCTGTCATAAGAAGTATCTGACTTTTCGTCACTACGATATATATATCGACATGATTTTTGCACAATTTTATGATGTAGCATAAAAAAAAATATGATATTACACACTAATTATACACCCTAAAACTGCATGGTTTCAACATTATGTGGTATTGATAATGAGCTTTACCTAGATGTTGTAAATAGATGGTCGCAAAAAAAGACGGCCCCGACACATTTTGTTTTTTAAAACATGTCTAAAGAGCCGTCCTTTTTTCTCATACGAACTGATTTCTTGCTTTGTCGTAGGTATAACCTATACTCTTAAGTTTCTCCACAATCGCATCAAGATCCGATGAACTTATGTCAAGATCATCCGTCAGAGCCTCAAGACTGACATAATTATCTCTTAGTTTCATGTTTAAAAAGCTTAAAAGCATCACTGGGTCCTGTGGAAGCATTCATTAATCCCCCTCTCCATAGTAATATTCCTGAATGAATAATCAGTGATTCATTTTACCGCGGTGGCTGTGAGCTCCCCGTCTCGCACGTCAAACTCTATTGTATCATGAGGCTGGACCTTGTCCTCAAGAATCAGTTTGGCAGAAAGCGTCTCCACGTACTTCTGAATATATCTCTTAAGAGGTCGAGCTCCGTATATGGGATCATAGGCATTTTCAATGATAAAATCCTTGGCTGACAATGAAAGAGCAACTTTAATTTCTCTGTCAGAAAGTCTTCTGTTAAGATCATCGATAACCAGGTCTACAATACCACCGATATTTTCCCTGGTCAGTGGCTTGAACATAATAATCTCATCCAGCCTGTTGAGGAACTCCGGTCTGAAATGCGCTCTCAAATCCTCCATGGTGGAGTGTTCCGCATCCTCACTTATCGTTCCGTCATCTCTTATTCCATCCAGCAGATACTGCGCTCCAATATTTGAAGTCATTATCAAAATAGTGTTTTTAAAATCCACTGTTCTTCCCTGAGAATCCGTAATCCTGCCGTCATCAAGGACCTGCAATAGTATATTGAACACATCCGGATGTGCCTTTTCTATTTCATCAAAAAGAACTACAGCATAAGGTTTTCTTCTTACAGCTTCAGTCAATTGGCCCCCCTCTTCGTAGCCCACATATCCGGGAGGAGCACCTATAAGCCTGGACACACTGTATTTCTCCATGTATTCACTCATATCAATCCTGACCATATTGTTCTCATCATCGAACAGGGCCTGAGCCAGACTCTTTGCAAGTTCTGTTTTACCAACTCCGGTGGGACCAAGGAACAAGAATGAACCAATAGGCTTTGTAGGATCCTTTATCCCTGCTTTTGATCTCATAATAGCTTCGGAAACCTTGGTCACCGCATCATCCTGTCCAATAACTCTCATGTGAAGTTCATCAGGAAGGTGCAGAGTCTTGTTTCTCTCGCTTTCGGTGAGCTTGTTTACGGGAATCCCTGTCCATCTGCTGATAATACCGGCTATTTCTTCATCGGATACCCTCTCGTGAACCAGGGTAGTATCAGACTCTTTCTCCTTGGCTGCTGCCTCAGCCTCTTCAAGCTGCTTTTTAAGAGCAGGAAGTTTGCCGTACTGAAGCTCACCTGCCTTTTCATAGTCGCCGTCTCTCTGAGCTATGGCAATCTCTGAATTGAGGGTATCTATCTGCTCACGCATAGCTGCAAGTCTGTCTACAGCCTCTTTTTCATTGATCCACTGAGCCTTTCCGGTATCGAACTGCTCCTTAAGTTCAGCCAGTTCCTTCTGAAGATTAGCAAGCCTCTCCTTGCTGAGGGAATCATCCTCCTTCTTAAGGGCAGCTTCCTCAATCTGCATCTGCATGATCTTGCGGTTAAGTTCATCAAGTTCCGCCGGCATGGAATCCATTTCAGTCTTTATAAGAGCGCAGGCTTCATCCACCAGGTCAATGGCCTTATCCGGAAGGAATCTGTCGGATATATATCTGTTGGAAAGAACTGCTGCACTTACCAAAGCACTGTCCATAATCTTTACGCCATGGTAAACTTCATACCTCTCCTTAAGCCCTCTAAGAATACTGATGGTGTCTTCAACAGTGGGCTCATCCACCATAACCGGCTGGAACCTTCGCTCCAAAGCGGCATCCTTTTCAATATACTGTCTGTATTCATTGAGAGTGGTGGCACCGATGCAATGAAGTTCACCCCTTGCCAGCATGGGTTTTAGCATATTGCCGGCATCCATGGCTCCGTCCGTTTTGCCTGCACCGACAATAAGATGAAGCTCATCGATAAAAAGAATGATCTCGCCATCGGAGCCCTTTACATCCTCCAGAACAGCTTTTAATCTCTCCTCAAATTCGCCTCGGTACTTGGCGCCTGCCACCAGCGCACCCATATCCAGTGAAAAGATCTTTTTATCCTTGAGAGCACTGGGAACATCACCGCTGGCTATTCTCTGGGCCAAAGCCTCAACTACTGCCGTTTTACCAACACCCGGCTCTCCGATGAGCACAGGATTATTCTTGGTCTTTCTGGAAAGTATCCTTATGACATTTCTTATTTCCGTATCGCGGCCTATTACCGGATCAAGCTTCTGCCTTCTGGCCTTGTCCACAAGTTCAGTTCCGTATTTGTTCAAGGTATCGTAGGTTGCCTCGGGATTATCTGTAGTGACATTCCTGTTGCCTCTAACCTCAGAAAGGACCTGGAGAAATCTATTCCTGTCTATTCCATATTCCCGAAGGATTTCCTTGACTTCTCGATTTGGTTTCCTGATAACAGCCATAAAAAGATGCTCTACGGAAACATATTCGTCTTCAAGAGCCTTGGCCTCATCCTCTGCAGACAAAAGGGCCTTATTAAGGTCAGAACCCACGTAAGGGTGTCCGCCCTGCACCTTGGTCCTCTTGCCAATGGCATGCTCTATTCTGTTAAGGAAAGATGCGGTATCAATCCCCATCTTCTCCACCAGTTTGGCAATAAGACTATCCTCAATTGTCATAAGGGCATACAAAAGATGTTCCTGCTCAATTTCCTGATTGCCATATTCAACCGCAACTTTCTCACATCCATTGACAGCCTCTATGGATTTCTGTGTGAATTTCTGTATATTCATAGCGCCTCCTGTTCCGCAGACAGCCTCAGTACTTATATCTAAGTGCATCAGTGCCACTGCTAGCGTCGTGTTATTATTGTTCTATTACAACTATAACATAATACTTTTTCTTGTCAAGACACATATACGAAAACATGATAAAATATTTGTAGCTGTAAATCATATTCTCACGAACCGCGCAGTAAGTGCGCAGTTCTGTCTGAACAGTAACGTTGTTTCAATTACCGGATAAATTCATGAGGGAATGCAAATGGCAGAAAACACATCCAAAAGTTTACGCAACCAGGTAATGTACCAGATTTTTGTTCGAAATTTCAGTAAAGAGGGAACCTTCAAGGCTGTAATCCCCGATCTTGCCAGGATAAAGGCTCTCGGGGTAGATATTGTATGGTTCGGTCCTATACATCCCATCGGAGAAAAAGCCAGAAAAGGAAAGTCAGGCTCCCCCTACGCCATTAAGGACTACCGCAGCATAAACCCGGAATACGGCACCCTGGAAGATTTCAAAGAGACCGTTGAGGCCATTCACAAAGAGGGCATGAAATGCATGATAGATGTGGTCTACAACCACACCTCTCCCGATTCGGTCCTCGCCGGTGAGCATCCTGAATGGTTTTATCACAAGGAAGACGGTTCCTTCGGAAACAAAGTGGGTGACTGGAGTGATATCATCGATCTTGATTACAGCAATGCCGGGCTTTGGGATTATCAGATAGAAACCCTTAAGATGTGGGCTGAAATCGTTGATGGCTTCAGATGCGATGTCGCACCCCTTGTCCCCATAGAATTTTGGAAAAAGGCCCGCGCCGAAGTTGAAGCTGTCCGTCCCGGATGCCTCTGGCTCAGTGAGTCCATAGATCCCGCTTTTATCATGACCATGAGAGAGCAGGGCTTCATCGCCCATTCGGATTCAGAAATGTATCAGGCCTTTGACCTTCTCTACGACTACGATATTTACGGAAATCTCACAGAATATGTCGCAGGTACCGGAACCCTTACGGATTATTCCGGTGCCATCAACAGGCAGGAATACATTTATCCCGATAATTACGTAAAGCTTAGATTCCTGGAAAACCATGATCAGCCAAGAGCCAGATTTCTTTTTCCAAGTGAAAAAGCCCTCAGAAACGCCACAGCCCTTTTGTACTTCCAAAAGGGTATGCCCCTTATATATGCCGGTCAGGAATATGGTATCTCCCATCTTCCAAGCCTCTTTGACAAAGATCCCGTGGACTGGGAGTCGGGAGAAATATATGATCTTACAGGTCTTATGCAAAGGCTCTACGAAATTAAGCAGGATCCACTTTTTACCGACAGCACCTACAGAACGAAAACCTATGAAGACAATGTATTAAAGGCCATCCACGGCAGGGGTGAAAGCAAGATAATCGGAATTTTCTCTTTTAAAGGAGAAGCCGGAATTATCCCCATCAATGTGGACGACGGCCGCTATGAGAACCTAATAGACGGAAGCACAGTTGAAGTCATGCACGGCTACGTAAGCCTTTCAGGGGAACCTGCGATAATAAGAAGAAAATAGCCATTTTTCATCAAAATGCTTGAGGAGACTCCACTATGGAGTTTCCTCTTTATTTTGCCGATTATTTAATATTTCCCATTCAACTTTTTGACAAACATATCAAAATCATGTATCGTATGACATTAGCTATAAGCAACTTTGAGCAATGGAGGATTAACATGAAAAAAGAAGTAAACAGTATTGACTTGTTCAAACTTTTTTTTGCAATCGGAATAGTTGGAATACACTCTGGAGTAATTAGAGTTATCCCATCCCCCGTAGATTATTACGTAATGAAGTTATGGTTTAGAGTCGGTGTTCCGTACTTTTTTATAGCTTCAGGCTACTTTTTCGGAAAAAAACTTGATAGTAGCTCTCTCGAAACCAATTTTAAAAATACCTTTTCATTTTGTACCCGAATGTTGATTCCGCTATTCACATGGGGAGGTCTAAAAGTATTTAAAACAATTATTGAAGATATACGGCAAGGCGATTGGGAAAGCAAAGTAATAATAGATATTCACCGGAGTATTTTTTACCCTCCAGCAGGTATGTGGTACGTTTTAGCAATGATTATCTCTGTAATAGTGATAACGCTGCTTTACAAACATGAAATAATTATGATCATTTTAGCTGTAATTGGTTATTCTTTCGCCCTTTTATGCAATTCATATTACTTCATGATAGAAGGAACAAGTTTTCAGATCCTAGTTGATTCTTATATGGAATACTTTATATCAGCAAGAAATGGTTTATTTGTAGGCTTTATTTTCTGTGGATTTGGTGTTTTTTTGGCCAGACGCGAGAAAAATGGTCTAACCATCTCTCCTGCTACCGGATATATTATTCTTATTTTGTCACTTATTTGTTATGTTTTTGAAATAGTGAAACTATTTGGCAAATCCTATGCTGATGATAATTCTCTCTTTATCACATCTTTATTAATATCAGGCTCACTGTTTATAGTAAGCAAAAATATGCATATGCCGTACTCGATAAAAACATCTATAATCATGAGAGACTTAAGTAAATATATATTCTTTACACACACCTTTGTCATGTCCTACTTATCAATTGTATTATTACATATCACAAGGAACGAGTTGATTTTCTTTATTCACACGCTGGTAATTTGCACACTCATTTATCTCATCTCAAGAAAACTTAATTTCAAGTTCCTAAATAAAATCATTCCATAATACTAAAAAACAAGTGGAAGCCACTGTAGCTTAATCAATCACTGGCTTCCACTTGTTCTTTAGTATCTCCACAAATCCATTCAATCCATAACAATTCAGAAATTTTAGATAGCGTTGTCACGTTTGTCTTCGACAACAATTTCACTCTGTTCATTGCCCATAGAAGTGTTTTCTCCCACAACTACAGCCTCTGTATCTATGGCCGTCTCCTCCTGTTCCTTCTCCTTTACGAATTTAGCAACCTTTACAATAGTCCAAAGATTGCTTGCACCGTCATACACAAGGAATATTCCTATAAGTGTAACCAGGAATTCCTTAATGAAAGTGGGCTCTACCAAAAGAACAACGCCCATGCCTATTGTGATAACAGCAAATACAAGGGATACAGACCAATAATCGTAATTGCTTTTCGCAAGAGAAATTGTCTGCCCTAAATTTACTATTCCACTGAGAATAATAAATACACCAAAAAGCTTGGGAATAAGATCCGTAAAATAATCGGGATTAATTAAAATCCATATTCCCACTGCGGCTATCAGTATCCCAATTACCAGGGCTCCACTGGCCAAATAGCTTTTTTCATCATTTCTGAAATATGCCACCACGGCCACAACGCCTACCAGCACCAAAAGCGCTGCAAGAAGCCTTGCAAAAAATCTGATGCTGTCTCCGGTCCATACGATCAGCACAACCCCAACGGCAATCATTACAAGAGCTTCAATAAGATAGTTAATTTTAAGTCTCTTAAGAAATTGCATATTCGTCCCTCCGATATTTTTTCCATATAATCATTATAGTCCCAACCACACCAAAAATTACATATAGATTTAAATCACAGCTTTGTTTTTTTCCGGAAAAACAATATAATGATTTCAGAATCAAAAGTCGATCTATAGACATTAACAGAAACGGAGTATCAGATGATTATAAAAAATGTGAATCTTGAAACGGTCTGCGGAATCACCAGTAAGCTTCCGGAAAATATACATCCCGAGTTTGCCTTTGCCGGCAAAAGTAATGTAGGAAAAAGTTCTCTGATTAACGGCATTATGAACAGAAAGAACTATGCCAGGACCTCTCAGGAACCCGGAAAAACCCAGACCATAAATTATTACAACATAAACGACGAATTCTACCTTGTGGACCTTCCCGGATACGGCTTTGCAAAGGTTCCCGAAAAAGTCAAAGAGCAGTGGGGTAAGATGATAGAAAACTATCTTCATACATCCAGGCAGCTGTTAAGAGTTTTCCTACTCATAGACATAAGACACGAGCCCTCAGCCAACGATGTTCAGATGTATAAATGGATTGTTCATCAGGGCTTCCAACCGGTTATAATCGCAACAAAAGCTGACAAAATAAAAAAATCCCAGCACGAGAAGCATTTGAATATGCTCCGTCAGGGACTGGGACTTCCCGATGAAATTAGAATATTCCCCTATTCAGCTCTTTCAAAAGAAGGTCGCCAGGAAATATATGATTTCATGGATGAGTTACTTGCCGAAGCAAATCAAAAAGAGCAGCCATAATGGCTGCTCTTTTTGATTTGCTCATATTATTTAGCCTGTTTGAGTTTCTTCTGATCGTGATGCACGATAAGAGGCTGGCTGGAACCATCCACTGATGCATCCGTAATAACGCACTCACTGATTGTGTCGTCTGAAGGAATCTCATACATAACATCCATCATGGTCTTTTCCATTATGGAGCGAAGACCACGGGCTCCGGTTGCCTTTTCATAAGCCATTTCAGCGATTCTGTGGACAGCCTCATCCTCAAAGGTAAGCTTGACATCATCAAAATCAAAGAGCTTCTGGTACTGCTTAACCAACGCGTTCTTGGGCTCTGTGAGAATCCTTACCAGTGCCTCTTTTGAAAGTCCCTCAAGGGTAACCGTGATAGGAACACGTCCTACAAACTCGGGAATCAGTCCGAATTTAACAAGATCCTGGGTTGTGACCTCCTTAAGAACTTCTCCAATCTCTCTTTCGGATTTGTCTGCAATCTCTGCATTGAATCCGATGGAGTTGCGGTCAAGTCTGGCCTCTACTATCTTATCAAGGCCGTCAAACGCACCGCCACAGATAAAGAGAATGTTGCTGGTATCTATCTGGATAAGCTCCTGATGAGGATGCTTTCTTCCTCCCTGGGGTGGAACACTGGCAACTGTACCCTCAACAATCTTAAGGAGTGCCTGCTGAACGCCCTCCCCGGATACATCTCTTGTGATGGACACATTCTCGCTCTTTTTGGTAATCTTATCTATCTCATCGATATAAACTATGCCGTACTGGGCTCTCTCAATGTCATAGTCAGCATTCTGAATAAGTTTAAGCAGAATGTTCTCAACATCCTCGCCCACATAGCCGGCCTCTGTAAGTGTTGTTGCATCAGCAATGGCAAAAGGAACATTGATGATCTTAGCCAACGTCTGAGCCAGGTAGGTCTTTCCTGATCCGGTGGGACCAATCATAATGATATTGCTCTTCTGGAGTTCAACATCGCTTTTGTCGTCGTTCTTAGGAGCCAATACTCTCTTATAATGATTGTAAACCGATACCGCAAGAACCTTTTTGGCCTCATCCTGTCCAATTACATATTCATCAAGGAAGTTTCTTATTTCTACAGGCTTAAGAAGATTAATCTGCTGGGAATTTGAGGAAATAGGCTCATCCTCAAACTCTTCCTCGATGATGTCTGCGCAGATATCAACGCATTCATCGCAGATGTACACCCCTGCCGGGCCTGCTATTAACTTTTTCACCTGATCCTGTGTCTTATTGCAAAAAGAGCACCTGATCTCTCCGGAATTCTTTCCTGCCATTTTGTATTCCTTTCTAAATTACTTGTTTTCCTTTTCAGAAGGACGATTCTCAATGATAGAATCAATAAGTCCATAGTCAAGAGCTTCCTGAGCTGAAAGCCAGTTATCTCTTTCCGTATCGGCACATACCTGCTCATAGGTCTTGCCGGTATTCTCCGCCAGCATTCTGTTGAGCTTTTCCTTAGTTCTGAGGATATGCTTGGCTGCAATCTCAATCTCGGTAGCCTGTCCCTGAGTTCCGCCAAGAGGCTGATGAATCATGACTTCTGCATTGGGAAGAGCCATTCTCTTACCCTTGGCACCGCCTGCAAGAAGGAATGCACCCATGCTTGCTGCCATACCGATACAGATTGTACTAACATCGCACTTAATGTAATGCATTGTGTCATAAATAGCCATACCGGATGTGATTTCTCCTCCGGGACTGTTAATGTACATATGGATATCCTTGTTTGGATCCTCTGCCTCAAGGAACAGAAGCTGTGCAACAACAATACTTGCTGATGTTGCATTGACCTCTTCACCTAAAAATACGATTCTCTCTTTTAAAAGACGTGAATAAATATCATAAGATCTCTCTCCACGACTGGTCTGTTCAATGACATAAGGTATTAAACTCATAGTAATCTTTCCTTTCCTCAAAAAGCTTTCCCAAAGATACAAAGTATCACATATATATTATACGGCTAAAATTGTAAATTTAAAAGTTTTTCTAAAAAAGCAAGCAAAAAGACCGCTAAGGTATAGCACCTTAGCGGTCCGTAAAGTCAAATCCGGATTACTCCTCGTCTGCCTTCTTCTTTCTTGTTGTCTTCTTAGGCTTTTCTTCGCCCTCTTCGTCAGCCTTCTTTGTTGTCTTCTTGGTTGCTGTCTTCTTAGGCTTTTCCTCACCCTCTTCGTCAGCATTCTTTGCTGTCTTTTTGGCTGCCTTCTTAGCTGTCTCCTTAACATTATCTACAAGGAAATCAGCAGCTTTCTGTACAGCAAGGTCGCTTCTCATGGTTTTCTGCTCAGACTCAGACATGAGCTCCTTAAGCTTATCAAGCTCCATTCTGTACTGCTCAGCCATCTTCTTAAGCTCTTCTTCGAACTCTTCATCGCTGACTGTGATGTTCTCTTTAGCTGCTACAGCCTCAAGAACAAGTCTTGCCTGGATTCTCTCGATAGCCTGAGGTCTAACCTGCTCAAGCATCTTATCTACAGTGTTGCCTGTATACTGAAGGTACTGATCCATGTTCATGCCCTGCATCTGAAGTCTCTGTGCAAAGTCATTAACGATCTGTCTCTGCTGCGTCTCGATCATAGCCTCAGGAAGATCCCTCTCTGAATCCTCGATAACTGCCTTATCAACAGCATCCTCTCTCTTAGCCTTCTCTTCGTTTGTCTTTCTCTCTACGAGCTT
>JAEEGL014249300.1_pt1 | contig 19096 bp, 16 predicted proteins | sample 9134231 | NCBI WGS metagenome assembly JAEEGL01 (sample SAMN16246548, study PRJNA631951) | gut metagenome | biome: gut microbiome; feature: rumen; material: fiber-attached | host: Bos | place: Iran: Karaj | collected 2018-10 | reverse complement strand
TATTAACAATGGTCTCTACTTCTTCGACGATTGGATGGACCTTACGGACTTTGCGGTCACTCCATTGTGGGCAATATAAATAGTTACCATGTTCTCTAATAAAGACAACTGGAACATTCGCGTATTTCACAAACTTACCAATGCTCTTATCGATTCTTTCGCATTCACCAGTAAAGGAATATCTCGCTTCAGGGTAGATAACTAATATCTTTTTCTTTTGAAGAACTTCTAGATATCTCATTGCACCTTGTGGGTCATTGGTGAATTTTCTTTTAGCGAGAACACCAATTCTTCTAAAGATGAAATAGCGAGGAATAAATTCTTCTACTGTGGAGATCCAATACACCATGTGTGGAAATGTTAATGTTAAGACCATATAGAAATCAAGCATAGAAGCATGTGTAGATATCAAAATATATGGTGGTTTTGGTAATTTGTTTTTCTTAAAAATTTTCGCTCTATTTTTGATTCTATTAATTAAACCAATTATCCAAATAACAATATAAAAAATAAGCCAAGGTCGATGAAAAGGAGCGTTGGGATCTATTTGTGGATATTTCTTTTCTTTTGCCATCCTAATCATTATATATTTCTGGAGCATATCAATTCTATTAATTTATTAATAAATGCTGATATAATCGAGAAAAAAGCACTGATGTACGATTTGTTCGAATTTAATTGTAGAGAAATGTATAAAAATGTATAATGATGGTGAAAGGAGAAAAAACCAATGATTAAATGGTTCAATGTTAAAGCCAAAAACGGCGTAGCTTCTCTCTATTCTAACAACATTACATTAAACACCACAGCGATGTATCCATTCGAAAGCGCATATAAGGTGCAAGTTGGTCTTGATGATAACGGAAACATCGTGATTCAACCGCTGACAAAAGCAGTTGTGGAAAGCGGTGATCTCGATGAAAGCTGTTTGCTTAAAATAGAGAGACACAAAAGTTTCGCGAGAATCTCTTCTACAACTTTAATGAAACAAATTGGAGAAATTCTCAAAATCACATTATCTAAAGTCCCAACCCAGTTTGAAACCAGCTGGGATCCTGAGGAAAACGTATTAACAATTCTCGTGAAGGAGGGACAAAAGTAACATCATTTCTTGGGGTTAAATGCTGACCCTGACCAAAAAGAAATTTCAGAAAAGGAGGTAAAGAATTATGTTATGGTGGATTTGGATTATTATCGGTGCAGTGGCCTTAGTTTTATTCATTATTTTCATGGCCTGCTCCTACACAAAAGCTGGTCCAGATGAAGCGATCATGATCTCTGGATTAGGAAAGAGAAAAATATTAAGAGGTAAAGCCGGTTGGAGACTTCCCTTCTTACAAAGAAAAGATCGTTTGTCATTAAAGGTCTTCCAGGTTGACATTAAGACCCGCGAGCCAATCCCAACACATGAATTTATCAACATTAATGTTGATGGTGTCGCGAATCTTAAGATTAGTAGTGACCCAGAACTCCTTGAAAGAGCGTTTGAAGCCACATTAGGAATGAGTCAAGATGATCTTATTGAACAAGTGAAACAAGTTCTTGAAGGCAACATGAGAGAAATTGTCGGTACAGTCGGTATCCGCGAACTCGTCCAAGATCGTAAGGGCGTTGCCACAAAAGTTCAAGAGAACGTCATTCCAGATATGGGTAAATTAGGAATTGAACTAGTGAACTTCAACATTCAAAATTTCTCTGACAGAAATAATGTTATTGAAAACCTCGGTATCGATAACATCTCCCAAATTAGTAAAGAGGCTGCAATTGCTAAAGCAAATGCGGAAAGAGATGTCAGCATCGCAAGAGCGAAAGCTTCTCAAGACGCTAACGAAGCCGAAGTTAACGCGAAAACCATTATTGTTCAAAAGAATACTGAATATGCCTTAAAAGAAGCATCATTAAAGATTCAAACCGATACCGCAAAAGCGGACGCTGATGCAGCATACAAGATTCAAGAACAAAAGAGACAAGAAGAAATCAATGTCGCCACAACCAATGCGGAAATCTCTAAGAGAGAACGCGAAGTTGAACTCGGCAACAAGGAAGTGGAATTAGCGGAGAAAAAACTCGCTGCCACAATCAATAAGAAAGCAGATGCTGAGAAATATGCTGCTGAAAAAGCCGCAGAAGCCGATCTCTTCAAGAGAAAAGCTGCCGCAGAAGCAGAACTCATCGAAGCGCAAAGAAAAGCTGAAATTAAGAGAGTTGCTGCAGAAGCGGAAAGAAAAGCTCGTGAAGAAGGCGCTACTGCAGTCAGAATTGAAGCGGACGCCAATAAGGAAGCTGCTTTAGCAGAAGCCAAGGGTATTGAGGCCAAAGGCCAAGCTGAAGCCGATGCCATCAAAGCCAAAGCCGATGCTATGAAATCCTACAACGATGCAGCGACATTAAAACTCATCCTTGAATCCAATGTCTTACCAGAAACCGTGAGAGCCTACTCCGAACCAATCGCTGCTGCTCTTGCACAAATCGATGGTATTACAATGTACGGTGAAGGTAATGAAGCTAAACTCGTCAGTGAGATTCAACAACATGGCGATCAAATCTTCGCAGGTTTAAATAAAACCTTAGGCATTGACCTCAAATCAGTTTTGCTTGGATACTTTGGCGACAAAGTGCTTAGCAATAAAAAAGCTGCACAAAACAGCTAACTACTATAAATAGTAGGAGATCTCCACCAAAAGTGGAGGTCTTTTTTGTTTACTTATTTTTCCACTGAGCATCTATCTTTTTTGTTAAAATAACAATATGAAAAATAAAAAGATTTATTTCTTACCATTATTAGCGCTTGCTCCTTTACTAATGGCTAATTCTCCCGCGCCAATAGTTCGCACTGATGAATATAATGATTTTTCTTGTTCCTATCTTTCTCGCGAAGAAGTGGAAGATATCAATTACGATGGGCGTTACCTTTATAATTACAAGGTCACTAATAATGGAACTGGATGTATTGAAAGCGTTTTCATCCAAAGCGATTCTATTCACGGATACATTTATGTTGAAGATGAAATATTTGATGATTTAGTAGTTCTTCCGGGGCAAACAGGCATTCTTTCGTTACGTACGAATAAGGATGTAAATCCTGAAGGAGAAGAACTGACATATCGTGGCTCGGCCTATCAAAAATTCATCCAAGATGCATTTAATAACTATGATGTGGAAATTGAAGAAAAAACATCCACATATTCAAGTAGTCCAGAATACTCTTACTATGTAAGCTTTGATTCAACAGTCGATATTAAGAAAAATGATTATGAATATGGCCTCATTGTGGAATTGACTTATAAAGGCCAAAAATACGCCATGCACAGGGATTTAGGTAATTCTGAAGAATTTTATCTTTGCTCCACCAAAGAGCAATTAGATTTAAGTCAATTAACGATTGATAAATTAACAATGACTAAAGGGCCCAAATACAAATCTGCTCTAGGCACCTTCATTGTTATTGGGGTTGTTATACTTATTACTTTCTGTGCTTTATCAGTAGGTGGCATTATCTTCGCAATAGTGTTCCCGATTGCTAGAAGAGCAAGAAGAAAACGTTTAGAAAATGCCAATAAATAACAAAAAACTCGGCAAATCACCGAGTTTTTTAATTAATTGTGATTTCTCCACTAAATGTATAAGTTTGATGATTATAACCAATAACTAGTGTAGCAGTTGCGGTAGTGGTGCCTGCACTTAAACCCCTGATATAGAATGGACTTCCGTTTTTAACAAGTGGATCATCTACAGGAACTTGCTCCGCGATTGGATCATCAAATGTTATGACACAGCTGTGTAATTTACCTGTCCAACTCACTTTGTACCAATACACTGAACCTACACTGAAGGAAGTACCATTGTTGTATCTTCCAATGGCTGGCGCACTTGAAGAAACACGCAAATTATCAAGGATGCAACCACCAGCATTTATTTTGATAGCGTTAACTTCTCTATTTTCAAGATTCTTTGTTGGAATATCTTGCTTATCATACCCCGAGATCAAAGATAATAGAGCGGTCACAGGCACTTTGACGTGATGCCAATCGTTGCCCAGATCCGTCACTATATAACTACTATGCTTGCTTGATTCTATTGTTGAACCGACAGTCGCTGTGTCTTTCATCAGTTGAAGTGTTTTTCCGTAATTGATATTGCCCTTAATATCAAATTCAATATTTTTATAAGCTATATCTTTAACAAGATATGTTAAACCTAAAGAAATAATGATAGTCGTGGATTTGTTTCCGCTTTTTGTAAATTTCACCGCTTCTGTACTATTACCTAAAGGGGACACTTCTGTAGTTTCTTTTTCATATGTAAGAGTATCACTTACTTGGATAACATTCTCTACATGAGCTCCATCGACATCTTCTGAAGCAGTAACACCTGTACAGCTATAACCAATTGAAACAGAATTAATACTAATAGTATCGACATGGCTATAGAACCTAATATATCTCCAGTTGTTAGCCGCGGCAGATTCCACGCCGCTAGTGAGTTCTTCCCCTTCATTCCAATTGATGCCATCGATGGAAACCAATAGCCAGAGCTCTCCTTGTGAGAAATCGGCGGTCACTCCATCAATACCGGTATAACCATAGACAGAACTAGAGGAAATGCCAAAATAACCAGTTGGGTTAATAGTGATATGACCAGAGTCATAAACAGAAGCATTGCTATATTCCCAGGTCACGTTTTTGTCATCGACCATGGTTCCAGATGTCCCAGAAAGTGATGGTGCATTGCTATCGTCTAAAACAACTGTGTGGGCAGATGCTTTAGTTAATCGGAAATTAGAAGCATTGTTTGCCACATACGAAAGACCTACTGCCGTGATTGGTAGTAGTGTTAATCCGAATATTAATGCGCCTTTTTTAATATTTGAAATAATCATAAAAAAATTTTTACTTATTATATCCTACTTTTTTTCACAAATAAAATATTTATATATGCACATACGCATTTATGCGCGCCTAATCTATATAAATTTAATATAAATATATATGCGTATGTATAATTAGAAGATCAAAAAATGATATTAATTTAATAAAAATAGAAAAAAATAAATAAAAATTAATAAAAAAGTAATAAATAAATAATTTTTTAATATTTTTTTATAAGAAAAAAGCTCGATGTAATCTACCTTTTTTAATTTTCTAAAAAATTTTTTAAAAAAATACTTGCACAAAAAATAAAATAAGCGCATACTATACTAATCCAAACGGGAAACCGCTTGGTGAGATAATAAGTAAGGATACTTACTTAATATCTCAAATCTAGGTAAATCAACCAACGCCTACCGAAGTTGATACAGCGTTTCTGAGATTAAACAGTCTTAGATCAATGGTTGTTCTAGTAACGATGGTTCTTCGGAATCATCTGGGTCGCTCCTCCCTGTTCCAGTGGCTGCTGAGTTAGAACTTAACAGTATAAGTCCACCGCCCGACACGATCGAAGAGGATGAAAGAAAAAAGGTTCCTTAAGCTAATTACTTAAAGAAAAGCCGTGCCCCGTTAAAATCAACTCAAAGCGTGGCATAAGCGAAGCTAAACACTCCGCGAACAAAATAGGCTCTAAAGAGTTCGGTCCCTTATAAGTCGATCAACCACTTACACGACGTTGATAGTAAGGTTCCAGGATTAAATCTTCTGGTTAATGATCGCCTAAGACCTATCACTATTCAGTAGTGATTAAACGGCAAACCTCCCTGTTTCAGTGGTCACTGAGTTAGAACTTAACAGTGTAATTCCACCGCCGGACACGTTCGAAGAGGCAGAACAATTCCTAAGCCTAATCCCCTTAGGACAAACCTAATCCGCATTCCTCAACCTAATGTGCGGAGATAAGAGATTGAGTCACAAAACTCTTGGCATCATCTCTGAAAATAAGGTCTAACGAGTTTAAGACTAGATCAGTCAACCAAGTCCTTGAATTGAGTGAGGACTTCCGGAAATTAAAATTCTTCCGGTTAATGGTTGCCCTAGCAAAGAGTCATCGAGAAATCCTTGACTATCGGTACGTTCCTCCCTGATAGCTTGCTATCACCGGCATCTGCGTAAAAGTTTGACAGAGTAAATCCGGTACCGGACATGACGAAAAGGAAGACAGCCTCAAAGCTAATAACTAGAGGAAGCTGGCCACTGATGTGCTAATCAATTCAAAACGCATCGGTAACAAGAAGCACCACCAGTCAAAAGGAACTTAGCTTATCACCGCGATTGAGCGATGCATACGCTTGTGGCAATGAGAAAAGCCACATTTTTTTTACCCATTTTTTCGTGTTATTACTAAATAAATAGCATTGTCATCGCTAAAGCGATGCTGATAACAGGAATAGAAATAATAGAACCATATTTAATAAAATCTAAAAATGTGAATCTCACATTGTTTTCATTCACTAATCCAGAGAACATAATTCCCGCTAATGCGCCGATTGGAGTTAAGAAAGCGCCGATGTTGCTGCCGATGATAGAAGCGTATATTGCTCGATAATATTCTGCGCCTGTAACATGAGATGCTAAATCGGTGTAAAGGATGCTCATTGGAATATTGTTGATCAAATTACTTGATAAGAATGAAGAGTATCCGTAGGTCCAAATAGTGTGGGAATTTCCTAATAATTCTGCGATTTTCCCTGTAATTCCTTGGTATTTTAACGCGACAACGATCACGAACATTGATAAGAAGAACGGTATTAATTGATATGGAAGTCTTCTAAATGTCTCACCGACATGGGAGATATTATTTCTCTTAAATATTGAATAAATAAGCATGAATAATAAGAATGCTCCCGCACAGATAAGAGATATCAACCACATCTCGAGATGGATATAGTTTGAGATCACTAAAAAGACAAGACATGTTAATAAGATAAATAATCCTACGATAACAGGGATTCTATCATCCACATGATAAATTACTTCATTACTTGTAATTTCTGTTTTTAATGATTTTCTAAATAATAACCACAAGATTAATAATTCAAATAATCCAGCGACAATAGTGGGCACCGCCATAATCTTGAAGTATTCGACAAAAGAGATATTAGCAGATGTAGCTAGATAGATATTGGTGGGATTGCCTATAACAAACATTAAACTCCACGTATTAGCAGCGACAAATTCTGCCACTAAATAAGGGATTGGATTGATCTTACTTCTTTTACAAAAGAAACACATAAATGGTGTCAGCGTTAATATCACCACATCATTAGATGTGAAAATGGTTAAAGTTGCTGTTAGAAAATAGAAAACAAAGAATAATATGGTTTGATTTCCTTTGGCTCTTTCTGATGCGACACTTGCAAGATATTTAAAGAGGCCAAGTTCATCTAAAAAGATAGAAATCATAGTCATAGAAAAGAATAAGATTAATATCTTTAAAGGATTTATTGAATCATTACCTATTAACTGATTACCAACCTCTTTTATCGGCGCAAAGGAACACGCTAGTAGAATAATTGCTCCCGTTAAAGCAATTAACCAATAAGTTCCAATGTGGACTTTTCCAATCTTAATATTTGGAAAGAACAAGATAGATAATATGACTGATACAAATGTTATTGAAGCAATAATAATGGTGGGTATCATAACAAGTCAAAATTATTATCCTTTTGTTTATTAAAAACAATAGGAAATTGTATTTATCCTTTTTATTTCCAGTGTTAATATATCAACACAATATTTTGGGGTATATTATGGGATTGAAAGATGAATGGAAAAACACCGGCAAAAATACAGGCACCGCTTTTGGTAACTTTGGTAAAGCATTAGGCAAAACCATGAAAACTGTTTTTACTGATGAAGAAAATAAAGTAGAAAAAAACGGCCGCACTGAAGTGAGCAATGCCTGGAGAGAAACCGGCAAGAGCTTTGGCGAAGCTGGTAAATCATTAGGAATCTCTCTTAAAGATACTGGCAAAAAGATTGTTGAAGACGATAAAAAAGAAGAAAGTAAATCCGAAGATGACAAAGTCGTTGAAGAAGCTTCCGAAGTTGTCGATGAAGAGAAAAAATAAAAGAACACTTAAGTGTTCTTTTTAAATGTCTAATACTTTGGATGTTTCAATATCGAATAATTTGGCTTCTATAATTCCCGGATATTCTGGGAATTTTTCTTTTATAAAAAGGACTTCCTTTTCAGCATTGAGACAAGATGCCTTTACCTCATCTTTTTGATCTAAGATGTTCTTTTGAATTCTTTTAATGATTGGATCTAAGTATCTTCCTGATTCTTGATGTATAGCTGCATGCACCGCACCGCAGTGGGTGTGACCTAAGACAATAATGTGACTAACTTTTAAGTGTTCTATTGCATATTCTACTGTGGCTAACTCGCCTTCATTTATGACATTGCCTGCGGTTCTAATAACAAATAATTCGCCTAAGTCTGCGGAGAATATTTTTTCCGGAATTACTCTCGAATCAGAGCATGTAATAACAAGTATTTCTGGATGTTGTCCTTTAACTAAATTATCACGCAAAAAACGTGAATTATCATCGTTTTGCAGAGTTTTTAGGTATTTTTCGTTGCCTTTTTGGAGTTTTTCTTTGGTGTTCATAGGTTATTTATTTCTGTTTTAAGAGTACCACGTTTTAAAAAGATTACATAAATATTTAATTAATCATTTGCATATGATATCATATGTATGGAGGAAATATGTCATTCGATCAAAATAGCTACATTGCTAAATACAACAAAGAGAACTATAAGATGTATCAATTTCGTGTGAAGAAATCAAATGCGCACATTATCTCGAAGTTGGATAATGTTTCTAACAAGAATGAATACATTAATGAGCTAATCTCCAAGGATAATGGAGATGTTTTAACTTTAAAACAAATTAAGAACATCATTAAACCAATACTTCATAAATATGGGATCAATGAAGTATATCTCTTTGGTAGTTATGCAAGAGGGGAAGCTACAAGTAAAAGCGATGTAGATATTTATTGTGAAAAAGGGCAAATTAAAACATTAATACAACAAGGATTTTTAGAGGAAGAGTTGGAAAAAGCCTTATGTAAAGAAGTGGATATTGTTTTTACGACTTCGCAAATGAATGATTATTTCCGAGAACAATTAGAAGGAGACTTAATAAAACTGTGTTAAGCACTAAAGAAAAAGGCTTATTGCTTAGTATTGTTAAGTACTGTTTGCGCATTGAAAAGAAAATGGTTGGTCTCACAAGAAGTAGATTTGAAGAAGATCAGGATGTTAGAGAAATTGTCTGCTTCAATATCTTCCAAATAGGTGAGTTAGCTAAACATCTTCCCAATGAATTCTGTGCTAAATATAATCGAGTGCCTTGGGATCAAATTAAAAGAATGAGAGATATTATTGGGCACGGATATGATACGGTTGAAAACGATGTCGTATGGGACACCGCAAAAGAAGATGTTAAACCATTAAGAAAGTATTGCGAAAGCATACTTGATGAAAACTAAAGAATTGGCGCACAATTGGGTGCGCCTTTTCTTTTGTGTTTAGAAAAGATAGAATTATTCTATAGATAACAGTAGGTACTTTTTATGAGCAAAAAATTAATGATTATTGGTGGGACCGGTTTTTTAGGTTACTACACCGCCAAACTCGCTTTATCAAAAGGATATGAAGTTGGTTCAATTTCTATTTTGGATGATGACTTAGTTAATAAAGATTTAGACAGCTGGTATCCAAAAGAAATCAAGAATACCCTCTTGGATGTTTTCTCAGCATCAGAAGATGAACTTGTGGAACTCCTTAAAGGATATGACTACATGATTTATTCTGTTGGTCCAGATGATAGATATACACCAAAGGCTCCTTCCTTTGATTTCTTCCACTTCAGATTAGTGGATTGTGTTGCCAAGGCTTTCAGAGCGGCAGAACGCGCTGGTATTAAGAAAGCAGCGGTCTACAATTCCTATTTTGCTTATTTTGATAGAAGATATCCGGAAATGAAACTCGCTGAGAAACATCCATATGTCAGATGCCGTGTTGAACAAGCTCGTGTTTTGAATGAACAAAAGAAAAATATGGAAGTAGTAGTTCTCGAATTACCATATATCTTTGGTAGCATGGAAGCTCGTTTACCAATATGGAGAGGGGTTTTCCTCGATCGATATGTTAATGGCAAGAAAACCGTATTCTTCTCTAAGGGTGGCACAACGATGATTGCTATCGAACATATCGCGGAAGCTGGTATCGGGGCAATTGAATATGGCAAAGATGGTGAAAGATATCCAATTGGTGATCAAAATAAATCATTTAAATGGATGCTGGAATATATGAGCCAATGCAAAGGCGTGAAAAAGAAAGTTGTTTTACCTCCAACCTGGATGTGTGTATTAGGCGCTAAGGCAATTCAAAACAAAGATAAGAGAAAAGGTTTAGAAGGTGGATTAGATTATAGCCTAGTGATGAAAGAAGTCATGTCAATCGACCTCGTTATCGAACCAGAATTAATGGATAAGATAAACGCTGAACTTCATATCTCTCGTGGTGGGCTTGAAGAAGCTATTCAAAAGACAATGGATAGATGTTATCCAAATCCAGGTGACTTTAAATAGAATTTAAAGACAAGAATACTCGCTCCTCCTTGTGGGTATTCTTTTTTTATTAATTATTTAAAAAAGAAATGCATGTAGCTATGATAAAAATATGATTAACGAGAACATTTTAAAAGAATACGAGAGATGGGTAAATCTCGCTAAAGAAGACCCAGATTTAGTTAAAGAACTAGCTGACATAAAGAATGATGAAAAACTAATTGAAGATGCTTTTTATCGTGAGTTAGAATTTGGCACTGGTGGATTAAGAGGAGTCATCGGTGCAGGCACTAATAGAATGAACATTTATGTCGTTAGAAAAGCCTCCCAAGGCTTAGCCAATTACGTAAAGAAAAACTATCCGAATAACCTTAGTATCGCGATTAGTTTTGATTCAAGAATCAAATCAACCGTTTTTGCGCGTACTGCTGCCGAAGTATTCGCCGCTAATGGCTTAAAAGTCTATATCTACAAAGAATTAATGCCGACACCTAATTTAAGTTATGCCGTCAGAGAATTACATTGCTCTGCGGGCATTATGGTGACTGCTTCTCATAATCCATCAAAATACAATGGTTATAAAGTTTATGGACCAGATGGATGCCAAATCACCACTAATGGTGCAGCGGCTGTTCTTAATGAAATTCTCGCTTTAGATGTTTTCTCTGATGAAATCAAACATGAAGATTACGAATCTTTATTAAAACAAAACAAAGTGGAAGTCATCGATGATGAATTAACCACTAGATTTATCAATCGCGTCAAAGAAGAATCTGTCTTAAAAGGTGAAAAGATTGATAAAAAAGTGAGTATTGTCTATTCTCCACTTCACGGAACAGGTTTGAAACCAGTTACTAGAATCTTAAAAGAAAGTGGTTTTGAAAATGTTGTCGTGGTCAAAGAACAAGAATTACCAGATGGAAACTTCACAACCTGCCCATATCCAAACCCAGAAATCAAAGAAGCGATGCAACTCGGCATTGAATATGCGAAGAAGAATAACGCTGATTTGTTAATCGCTACAGATCCGGATTGCGACCGTGTAGGTATCGCGGTTAAAGATGGCGATGATTATCGCTTATTAAGCGGCAACCAAGTCGGTGTTTTGCTCACTGACTATATCTGCTCAATGAGAAAGAAACACGGTGATATGCCAAAGAATCCAATTGTTATTAAAACAATTGTGACCACAGATATGGTTAAGAAAATCGCCGAAAAATATGGTGTTCAAGTTATTGAAGTATTAACTGGATTTAAATATATTGGCGAGCAAATTCTCTTGTTAGAACAAAAAGGTGAAGAAAATAGATATATCTTTGGCTTTGAAGAAAGCTATGGATATTTAACTGGTTCATATGTCCGCGATAAAGACGCTGTCGATGGTGCCTTTATCATTGCTGAGATGTTCACATATTATAAGACCCAAGGAATCTCATTAATCGATAAGTTAGAAGAACTATATAAAGAATTTGGTTATTATTCTAACTATTTGAATTCTTTTGAATTCGAAGGGGTCTCTGGATTCAATAAGATGAATGAATTAATGAATAACTTTAGAAATAACATCAAAGCGTTTGGCAATTATAAAATCGCTAGTGTGATTGACTATTCTTTAGGTATTAATGGATTACCAAAATCCAATGTCTTAAAGATGAACTTAGAAGATGGTTCATATATTATCGTTCGTCCATCAGGTACAGAACCAAAACTAAAAGCCTACGTTTCTATCCTCGGTAAGAGCGCTCAAGAAAACGATCGCAAGAACAAAGAATTAACTTCCTCAATTAAGGAATTAATGAAATAGATATGAAGATACTTTGTGTCGGTAATTCCTTTGCGGTTGACGCTGCTACATATGTCCATCAAATCGCCAAAGAAGCGGGTTTTGACATAGATATTCACGTTTTATATATCCCCGGATGCCCAATTGATAAGCATTGGAGACTTTTTAACACCAAAGGAAAAGAATATGAATTTTATGTCAATGGTAGCAAAACCCCATTGATGTATTGCGATATTTTTGAAGGTCTTAAATACACAAAGTACGAATATATTACTTTTCAACAAAGAAGTGGTGACTCTGTTGATGCGAATACATTCTTCCCGGAATTAACTCAATTGATAGAAGGTATTAGACAATATAGTGATGCAACATATCTCTTACACAAAACATGGAGTTACGCTAAATCATTTTCTCATGAAAGATATGGTAGCAACCCTATGGATCAGGCAGCGATGGATAGAGATATTAAAGAAGCATATATCGAAGCCAGTAAGAGAAGTGGCATTCCATATATTATCCCAAGCGGTGAAGCCATCAAGTTAGCGAGAGAAAAATATGGTGATGTCTTAGATAGAGATGGATATCACTTAAGTGAAATGGGGAGAACCTTAGCAGGTATTCTTTGGGTGTTCTATTTCACCGGCAGAACTGATTTAGATATTTCTGGCTTCATCCCTTCAGGATATACCTATGACGATGTTACCCCGGGTGTCAGTAAGGAAGTTGTCAAAGAATTAGCGGAGATCGCTAAACAAGCTTTAAAGAACAACATAGGATATAACTTATATAAATAAAGCAAAATTGTTTATGAAAATTTAGTAAACAAACAGCCATTAATTTAATAAACTTAGCGATTTGTTTATCGCTTTTTTTATTTGTTTACTAAAAATAATCGATTTTTAATCCCGATAATGTAATTATGTAAGTGAGGTACTTTATATGAAAAATTGTAAACTTTTACTTTTACCCCTCTGTTTTTTGGTGCTCGCGGGATGCGTTAATAAAGGTAGCGGCCTTAAAGCTCCTGAGCTCAAATTAAACGAAGAAAGAAACGGCCTTACCTGGGCTCCTGTTTCTGGCGCGACATCTTATTCGATTAATGTTAACGATGAAGATGCTGTTGTTGTCCAAGAACCAGGATATGCATTTGAAGAACTCGTCGGTGCATATAGTGTCAAGATTGCTGCTAAAGCAGGTGATAAAACTAGTGAGGCAGCCGAATTCAATTATTCAACACTTTATACAATATTAGGTGACTTATCTATTGATGATAACGTTATTTCCTGGGCCAGCTTCGGTGGCGCTGGATTACAATACACCATCGATGGTGGGGAACAAATTGCCGTTGAAGGAAATAGCATTATTGCTTCTAGACCCGGTGTCTATACCGTTACCGCTTTAGGCGGATTTGTCGAAGAAGGACATAAATTCTATGTTGATGCTCCTGCTGGAGGCGCTGTGCACGAAAGAACAATTCTCGTTCAACAAGCCGCTTCTGCTGGTGTCGTCCTCGAATGTGGTGATGAAGATACAGATACAGATTTACAAGAAAAATATGAAGCTAAAAAATATGACAATGCTAAAGGTTGGATTGATACGACCGCGACATTAGTGCTAGATAGCGACAATCATTTTGGTACAGGCAATTGTGTCAGAGCCAACATTTGGCATCATGGCGCATGGTTCAGATGGACCAATTCTCTTAACGTCGATGGTAGAATTGAATCTCTCCATTTCTTATTAAGAGGTTCCACAGCAACTAGATTTGCTCTTTCCTTTGATATTACCGAAGACTTCGTTATCGCGGGTTTAAATTTAAAAGGTGTTTACGCGACATACATGGTCCAACCTGCTCCAACAGTGTGGACTGAATACACAATTAGCACTGATGATCCAAACTGGACCGTCAACTATAATGGCACATCTTATCCATTTGCGACCGTTCAATCATTATTATCAGGTCTTGGTTATAACGTTCAATCCGTTGGTGATTTCTTCCCTAACTTTGGTTCTTATTCCATTAAAGCGATGGGTGAATATCTCGATGGCGGACCAACAACACGCGTTTGGTTTGAAGATTTATCTTTAGGCATCGCACCAGTTGAAACTAATGTCGAACAAAAATTTGATGTGGCCGCTGGCCAATTTGCTTTCCAATCCAACCAAATCAACGCTGGTGTATTTACATATAATCCAGAAGGTCAATCCAAGGTTGAATTCAGACAAAACAATAACTTAGTGGAAATTCCAGTGACAACTAGTATTTCTCAACCAGAAAAATCAATGACTATCACCTCTACCGAAGCAGGATTAGACTTTGTAGCAAAAATCGTTTCTAACGACGGTGGCCGTTCATTTACATTAGATAACGTTACCGGCACTGCTGCCGCTTATATGCAAGGCATGAAAGTGGAAAGATGCCAAGTTTTATATGACTTTGAACAATTTACCGCGACAGGTACTGGCTTAGATAATAACCACACCGATGAAAGTACATTCAGCGGTTTAAGAAAAGAATTCTTCAGTGACTTCTACGATGGCGGCACTGGTGGCCGTATTCAATCTAGAGTCGGTGGTAGTGGCTGGTCTTTAATGGGATCAAGTGACTACTTAGATTTATCAACATCAATTGCTCATAGTGGTAGTAAGTCTATGAGATTAAAATACAACAAAGGCAACCAGATGAGATTTCTCACCTATGGTTTATCTGTAGAAGGTGGCGCAGCCTATGAAGAAGGTACATATCTTTCTATGTGGGTGAGAGCGAGCAGCACACGTGATAACACTATTAAATTAAAAGCTTTCTATATCAACTTTGTGCAACCATCAACTCAAGATAGATGTACAGAAGTCGAAGTGACCGTTCCACATGATGAGAATCATGGCTGGGTAGAAGTGAAAGTACCATTAAGCAGTGGTAAATCTTACTATGGCTTTGCCATTCTTCCAATGAAGAACAGCGGTGAAACCAGTGGTGATGGTCAATACTTCTATGTTGACAACATCGCTATTTACAGCAGCATTTCTCCATTTGTGAACGCCGCAGAATAGGAATTAACAATGGCGAAGGCAGTTAGGCTTGAAGATATCGCAAGAGAGTGTGGGGTTACCAAGGGTTTGGTATCCCGTGCTTTAGCAGGCAAATATAATGTGGGTGATGACACCCGCAACGCCATTATGCAAAAGGCCGTGGAACTCGGCTACGATTTCAGCAAGCTCAGAATCAAGAGTGTGAAGAAAACCTCAGTGGTCATTATTGTCTCATCTTCGATTCTCACCAAAGAGATTTATTGGCAACCGATATTAAAGAATATGTATGCCACACTTAATAGAGAATCTATTAAGATGGAATACTTTGTCTTTGAAAGTAACAACATCGACATGGACAGTGTTCGCGCTTTAAAAGACAATCCTTGTATCGCATTTGTCATTCTTCACAAAAATCCAGATGTTATTTATAAAGAATTATTAAAATTTAATAAACCAATCATTGAAGTAGATCCGAAATACATGCATTATTACGGAACTACACAAATCAAATATTCGAACTACATCTCTATTTATGAGGCAACGCAAAAGCTGATTGATGCGGGTCACAAACACCTTTGCTTCTACGGTTCCGACATGCACGCTTTATCATTTAGAGAAAGACATGAAGGTTTCCTCGGTTGTATTGAGAAGAATAATTTATTGGGAAGCAAGGTTAAAGGCTACGAAGTAATCTTTGATAATAGCGATCTTCAATATAGCAATAATGAGATGTTAGAAAAAGCTCTTAAAGAGAACAACAAAATCACCGCGATTATCTGTGCGAATGACATTGTCGCTCTTAACGCTTATAAGGTCATTCAAAAGATGGGTAAGTCGGTTCCAAAAGATTATTCCATTATCGGATTCGATAACATCTCCGCGGGAGAAAATGCCCATCCTTCCCTATCAACTTATAACGTTCCTAGAGAAGAGATTGGCGATGAGATCGGTTCATACATCAATCGTTTAAAACAAAACAACAAACCGCAGTATTCCGAAGTGATCATCCGTTGTGATTATGTCGAAAGAAATTCCACAAAGAAATTAGAGGACAAGTAATATGAGCAAAATATTAGATGGTAGAGAATTAAAAAATATCCCTTGGGAAGATTGCCCACAAGGATTTACTGGACCAATTTGGAGATATAGCCAAAACCCAGTCATCAAAAGACATCCAAACTCTGAGATTTCTCGTTCCTTTAATAGCGCAATCGTTCCATATAAGGGCGAATTTATTGGTGTCTTCCGCGGTGATAATTTAGATGATATCCCTCATCTATATGTCGGTCATTCTAAAGATGGTATCAATTTCCAAATCGAAGATAAAAAAATATCCTTTGTTGATGAAAAGGGTAATCCTCTTCCTGACACGATGTATCAATATGATCCACGCGTCATCGAAATTGAAGGTGAATATTATATCGTTTGGTGCGATGAACTATGCGGACCGACCATTTCCATTGCAAAAACCAAGGATTTTGTCAAATTTGTGAAGTTTGATAACCCCTTCCTTCCATATAACAGAAATGGTGTTTTATTCCCGAAAAAAATTAACGGGAAATATTATATGTTATCTAGACCGAGCGATAGTGGCCACACCGCGTTTGGCGATATCTTCCTTTCTGAAAGTAACGATTTAACTTATTGGGGAAGACATAAAGTCGTCGCTCAAAAGGGATATGAATGGTGGTGTGCTTTAAAGATTGGGGCTGGTCCAGCGCCAATTGAAACTGATGAAGGCTGGTTAGTCTTTATTCATGGTGTGAATAGAACTTGTAATGGTTACGTCTATTCCATCGGTGCGCTTATTTTAGATAAAGATGATATTTCAAAGGTCAAATATAGATGCAAGAATTTCCTTTTAACCCCCGAAACAGACTATGAGACGAATGGTTTTGTGCCAAACGTTATCTTCCCTACATGCGCGTTAACAGATGCGCCTAGTGGGCGAATAGCCTTATACTATGGTAGTGCGGACACATATGTGGGTTTAGCTTTTACCACTATAGATCGAATTGTTGATTACATTAAAAAGAATAGTAGGTAGTCATGGAAAAAGTATTAATTAAAGAAAAACAAAGCTTTAAATACTCTTTGAAGAAGAGATTTATTTCTTCTAGGTTTTTGATTATCATGATTATCCCAGCGATAATCTTCTACGCTATTTTTAACTATATCCCGATGGTCGGTGTTTTATTAGCCTTCTCAAAATATTCACCGAGATTAGGACTCATCGGATCAGTATTCCAAAACTGGATTGGTTTTGAAAACTTCCAAGTTATCTTTCACTATGAAGGTTTCTGGGTCGCTTTTAGAAATACTTTGATTATCGGTACGATTAAGATTGTCATCTCATTCGTATCCGCGGTGACAGTGGCGTTATTGATTAATGAAATCAGAATGAGATATTTCAAAAAGGTCGTGCAGATTATCGTTACCTTCCCACACTTCTTATCATGGGTTATTGTCGCTTCCTTATTCATTCTTTTATTCAGCGATAGTGGGTCTATTAACCACATGATTGCCCAAGCTGGTGGTCAAAAAATAAATTTATTCTCCGATGGAAAACTCTTCCTCGGTCTAATTTTCAGCAGCGATATTTGGAAAGAAGCGGGATGGAGTTCCATTATCTATATCGCTACGATGGCGGGTATTTCTCCAGATTTATATGAAGCTGCGGATATCGATGGTGCTTCTCGTCTACAAAAGATTTGGCACATTACCTTACCAGGAATCAAACCAACCGCGATTCTTTTATTAATCATGTCTGTCGGTGGTGTTCTTTCCGCAGGATTCGATCAGATCTTCAATATGACCAGTTCGATGCATAATGGTTTAGTTATCGATTCTGTCCAGATTCTCGACACCTTGATTTATCAGGTCAATATTGCCACATCCAGCATGACTGTCGGACAAGGTACAGCGATGGGCTTATTTAAGTCTGTTGTTGGTTTCACCCTTGTTATTGCCACAGATAGAATTGCTAAGGCCTGTGGAGAAAGGGGTATCATCTAATGAAAAAAGTTGGTATTGCTAGACTCCCATTAGCGAGCAAAGAAAAACGTGGCCCATCCACAAGGATTGGCACTTTAGATATTATTATTTGCGTTATTCTCGGCTTATTCGCTTTAGCGATTGTCTTCCCATTCTATTACTTATTTATCGTTTCCATTACTCCAGAAGAGATTTATGCGAACAATCCGACATTGTTATACACTCCAAAGGTGACTTTTGAAGCTTATATCAACGTCTTTAACGATATGAAGATTTGGAATGGTTTAGGTATTACCTTAATTCTTCTCTTTGGTGGTACCGCTTATCAAATGTTCTTCACCGTTATTACTGGTTATGCCTTATCTAGACAGAACTGGTTAGGTAAGAACTTTGTTATGAATATGATTCTCGTCACTATGTTCTTTGGTGGAGGACTTATTCCTTATTACATTTTGATTCGTACACTGCATATGATGGACACCATTTGGGTCATGATCATACCCGGTGCGATTGATACATTTAACATGTTACTTATGCGTAACTACTTTGCTTCTCTTCCAAAAGAACTGGAAGAAAGCGCGAGAGTGGATGGGGCGAATGATATTCAAATCTTCGTGAAAATCTTCTTGCCGTTATCTCTTCCAATGTTAGCGACAGTCGGTTTATTCTTCGCTGTTGGTAACTGGAACTCCTGGTATAACGGTATGATGTTCAACCATTCGCAAAATATTAAGACATTACAACAGGTGTTACAGGATATTATTGTGACGACTTC
>JAEEGL012848571.1_pt1 | contig 19097 bp, 20 predicted proteins | sample 9134231 | NCBI WGS metagenome assembly JAEEGL01 (sample SAMN16246548, study PRJNA631951) | gut metagenome | biome: gut microbiome; feature: rumen; material: fiber-attached | host: Bos | place: Iran: Karaj | collected 2018-10 | reverse complement strand
TGGCACTACGTTTGCCCGTTTCAGTGTGTACGAGCGTGCTACCGCATCTGATGCAGTGCAGACGATGGAACAGACTATGCAGGCGGTCGGGGAGCAAGCCGCTTCACAATTTGCCACCCGATTGGCAAGTTACTTACAAGCAGAATAAGGAGAATAACATATGAAAAAAGTTGTTTTAGCAGTATTACTCGTCTCTCCGTTGGTTTCGTTTGCCCAACAAACGGCTCCGGCCACCAAGCCGGCAGAAGTTAAGGCGGTTAACCAACAGGACCCGGCCGAACGGAATAAAATGTTGTATTCGCTCGGCTTTTTATTGGGGGACAACCTCAAAACGCAATTGATCTTGGATAACGAGGATGATTACAAAGCCCTCTCCCAAGGGATGCGCGATACGCTACTGGGTAAAAAATCGCAAACCGATTTGGAAAAATACAAACCGCAGATTATCCAAAAATACCGTGATGACGCCCAAACCATTGCGGCCAAACGCCAAGCGGCCCAAGAGGAATATTTGGCCGGTTTCAAGAAGGAAAAAGGCGTCAAAGTATTGGAAAACGGTGCCATGATTAAGTTGTTGCGTTCCGGCAAAGGGAAAAACCCCAAGGCTGACAGCACCGTAAAAGTACATTATACGGGTACGCTCATTGACGGTACGAAATTTGACAGTTCGCGCGATCGCGGTGAGGCTTTCCAAACGCAACTCACCAGCGTGATTCCGTGTTGGACGAAGGCGGTCCAGCAATTAAAACCCGGTGCGCGCGCTACAGTAGTTTGTCCGGCGGATACCGCGTATGGTAGCCGTCCGGCCGGGCCGATTGCCCCCAATTCCGTACTCGTATTTGATATTGAATTATTGGAAATTGTACAGTAATGTCTAAAACCAGTTACGTGTTGATAGCGGTAATGACGGCCGCGCTCCTGTTTATGGGCGCGGTCCGCGGCCGCCAATGGTACGAAGAACACCAAGCCCGTGTTGAGCAGAAACGAATTGAACGGGAAGGGCGGTTTTCGTTTCAACATGTACCGATTTCGCTCGCACCGCACATTGCTCCGCAGGATTATGTATTCCAAGAATACAAACTGCCCTCGGATATTTTGATAGGGGCTCCGCTTTCCGAGGAGGCCCAAGTGCGCCAAGCCCAAGATACTATCGTTTCCATCGTGGAAGACTATCAGCAGGAGCCATCTGTTCAATCGTTTAATCGCGATTTATCCCTGGCTAGCGGTGAAAAGGCCGGTGATTTGACGGCCTTAAGCAGCGGCGATTTGACGGAGCTCATTCAAACCAATCCGCAAATCCGTTCGGTGGTGGATAAACATATGCGCAACCCGGATTTTGCCAAAATTATAGAGCAGATTTTCTCCAATCCGCAATACCAACAGAGCGTGCGTTTGTTGGAACGGCAAAGAAAATCGGTTGCTCCAGTGAAAAAAACCCCCTGAAACGGTCTGAAATTTGGTATCCTATATTAAACAGGAGGAAAATGCTGTGTTGAAAATTTTACTTAAAACGGTTGCCTTAGTGGCTACCATTCTGCTTGTTTACTTTTTAGTTCACCCGTGGGCTTGCTCTAATTTGCTCCAAGGACGTGTGACGATTGTCGGCACGCCGGAAAAAGAATTGCCGGCCAGCCAGCATAATGAACTCTTTGTTCCGGCGGGGGACCCGCCCCTAAACAGCACCGATACCGCTACCCAGTCGCGTGTGCAGGGTATCACCGATACCAATACATTGACCGCACAGGAAGGGGAAACAGAATATACGCAAGCGGAAATTGACGAAGCCATTGCCCGCCGGTACGTGGAGTTGGAAAACCAATATGCCGACCAACACAAAACAGGCAAAGACGTGGCGAAAGAGATTTCGTATATTGTGATGGATGATTTTGAACTGACCCCGCAAGAGTGGGAAGCGTTCTTGGAACGGGCCACGGCAGACAATCTGTTCAATAAAATCCGCACCGAAGTCGCCGCTAAGAAATAATCAAGTATTGTACTTATAAATGATACTCCCCGGGGGCTACCCGGGGAGCGTTTTATATACGTATTAAACCTTTTGGTGTCAACGTTTTCCTAAATACTGCCTTACGGATAAATGTAACGCGCGCCGCCATCTTCCCCTATTAAATCCGGCGTCGTTTTGCTGGTTTCCAGTTGGCAAATTTTTTCATTCAGGGTTCCCACATTCGCAATACATCTTCTTTGCATAGAAGAGAATATAAGCGATAATGTGGGACCACTGGACATCTGGCATTGGATATAGCCGTTGTTCATCGGACAATTTCCCCAGGAATAACGGAGAATATTAAAACCGTTTCTGTCCGACGTACTCTGCGGGGCAGGGAGATCTATGTCCAATTCCTCAAAATCGTTGGTGTACGTTCCATGGGTCATAAAATAAACCGTTTGCGCTTTTTGGATAGCATCTACTAACACAATAGCTTGCTGATAGCGGCTGCGGATGACGGCCTTGCGGTATTGCGGTAGAGCAATAGAAGCGAGTATGCCAATAATGAGTACGACTACTAACAATTCAATAAGGGTAAAAGCGGATGGGTTCCGTGTCAAGCACGAAATGACATTGATTTTATTTGCAACGCGAAGGTCTCCACTCCGAAGGGGTGTCATAGTATCTCCCGAGAATTATTTAAACTGTATCGGTTTCAGTATAGCATATTTACGTCAGTTTTTTAAAACGACACAACCCCCGTAAACCCGGGGGTTGTGTAAAGTTTAGTCAAAAAATCATCCTATTTGGTGATTTCTTTCCATGCTTTCTTTTCGTCTTTCCAAGCCTTTTGGGCATCTTTGGATGTTTTTTTAATGTCGGCCTTTTTGGCTTTGGCATCTTTCTTGATGTTTTTAGCGGTAGCTTTGACTTCGGCTTTTTGAGCTTCGGCATCGGCCTTGACTTGTTTGGCTTGGGCCTTGGCGGTGGCTTTTTGTTCTTTTACCGCTTCTTTTACGCCGGCTTTCGCTTCTTTAGCTTGGGCCTTGACAGCTTCTTTTTCGGCTTTGGCTTGCGCTTTAGCGTCGGCCTTGGCTTGTTTTGCCTGGGCTTTAGCTTCTTTGGCTTGGGCTTTAGCATCGGCTTTCGCTTGTTCCGCTTGGGCTTTGGCTGCGGCTTTTTCGGCCTTTATTTTGGCTTTGGCTTCGGCTTTTGCTTGGGCAGAATTTTGGCTGTTGGCAGCTTCTTTTTGGGCTTGGATGTTTTGGCGCAAAGCACTCAGCTTAGACATGGTGCAGTTGTTGACGCACACAACATCCATTTTTTTGCAGCCGCAGTCATCCGCGGCATAGGCCGCACCGCCAACGACGGCAAACAGACCCAGGGTGAAACTAAAAGCAATCAGTTTTTTCATGGTTTCTTGCTCTCCTTGTGTGTAAATAAAATTTACCCGTATATTATACTACATTTTTGAGGAGTATATGGCATTTCGCCGTGGTCGCTTTTTTGGTAAAATATACCTATGGAAATCAGTCTGGCAACGTCCGTTCCGTTGTGGAAAAATATCATCTTGGGTATTATTGCCCTTAATTTGCTCGTATGGCCGCTCAAGTCGCGCTGGGTGGAGAGCCATTTGGAATTATTCCTGCTTAGCGTGGGGATAGCGGCGGTCAGTGTCAGCGGCGGGTGGAACGTGGATTTTATCTACCGTACCCTTAAAGATCCGGTCATCGTGGCTTTTGTCGTTTTGGTGGTAAGTGTTATTTTCAACAACTACTCGCGTTATATCTTCCGTATTCTGTTTATGTTTTTCAAACGGTTAGACCCGCGTTACAGTTTTGCCTTATTGGTGCTGGTGTTGGGGATGACATCATCCGTCGTGAGTGTGACGGTGGCCGCGTTGGTGTTGGCCGAAGTGCTTAAAGTAGTCAATCTGGAACATCGCACCATGGTGTGCATAACGGTTTTTGCTTGCTATGCCATTGGCTTGGGGGCAGTGTTGACTCCTATGGTGGAACCGATGGGATTGGTTACCTATCATGCATTAAGCGTATCCCCGTATCATGCCGATTTCTTCTTCTTGCTACGGCACTTTTTAGGATGGATCTTCCCGGGGGTACTAGCTTTGGCGGCGGCGGCCGGATATTCGGCACGGCACGCCGGGGCGGAATTGCAGATGTTCATCCGGGAAGATAAAGAAAATTACAACTCTGTCTTGCGCCGTACGGGCCGTATATATATGTTTGTAGCGGCGTTGCAACTTATCAGTGCCGGTTTACGGCCGTTGGCACAAAGTACGCTACCGTATCTGGGAGGTAAAGTATTATTTTTTGCCAATGTGGCATCTGTTATTATTGACAACGCCACCCTGGCAGCTATTGAAATCTTCCCAACCATATCCCCCAGCAATTTGACTTATATGGTGCTGGGGCTGGTGGCTTTTGGCAGTATGTTGGTGCAAGGCAATTTGCCCAACATTGTAGCGGCTCAGAAATTAGGTATTAAAAGCCGGGAGTGGGCCTACATTGCCGTACCAACAGGATTGGTACTGATGGTGGGGTATTTTGTGGCCCTGTCTGTCATTCTGTAAGACGGGGCAACCTTGACGTGTTTTTACAGGAAAAGATATAATAAGAAAGAAAGACAAACCTGCGTCTTATTCCCCCGGGAACTCTTTTTTGTAGTAAGACGTTTTGGCAGTAAACTTCTAGAGGAGAAATTATGTCAGATAGATTCAAACCCGCGGCGCAAATCTTACAAGAAAATAATTATGATAGCGCCAAGTTGATTCCCATCTTGCAAAAAGTGCAAGATGCTTACCACTTCCTGCCGGAAGATGTGATGCGCTATATCGCCAATGAGTTGGGTATCTCACCTGCTAAAGTGTTTGGCGTGGCGACGTTCTTTGCCCATTTTGCTATTACTCCCAAGGGCAAACACATTATCCGCGTTTGCAACGGTACTGCGTGCCACGTGAAAGGTTCAGCGGGTATCATTGAAGCCGTTAAGAAAAAACTGAAACTGAAAGACGGTCAAGAAACTACCGACGATTTATTGTTTACCTTGGAATGTGTTTCCTGCCTGGGTGCGTGCGGGCTTGCACCGGTAATGGTGGTGGATGAAGTCGTTCACGGTCAAGTTACTCCGGCCAAGGCCGAGGAACTGATAGACGAAGTCCTCAAATCGGAGGCCAAATAATATGGCAACAAAAGATATTGCTCAAATTGCTAAAGATTTTAACGAAGCATATAAAAACATCAAACGCCGCATTGTTATCTGTGGCGGAACGGGGTGTATTGCGGGCGGTTCGTTGGACGTCTATAAGGCATTCCAACAAGAAATGGAAAAACGCGGGGTAGCTTGCAGTGTGGAAGTGTCCAAAGGGTGCCGTGAGAACTATTTAAGTTTAAGCGGTTGCCGCGGTTTTTGTGCTCAGGGACCTCTGGTGAGCGTGGGCGACATTTTCTATACAAAAGTTAAAGTGGCTGACGTGCCTGAAATTATTGAGAAGACGTTACTCAAAGGAGAAGTCATTGACCGCTTGCTGTATCATAACCCGGCCAATAACCAAAAATCCAAAACGGTAGCGGATATCCCGTTCTACGCCAAACAGCAACGCATTTTACTCGCCGATTGCGGTCGCATCAATCCCGAAGATATTAACGAGTACATTGCTCACGGCGGTTATGCCCAAGCCAAGCGGGTTTATACGGAAATGACCGATAAACAAGTTTGCGAGGAGATGATTAAATCGGGCCTGCGCGGACGTGGCGGCGGCGGTTTCCCTACCGGTAAAAAATGGGAATTCGCCCGCATTGAACCCGAAGGGAAAAAATACGTCATTTGCAATGCCGACGAAGGAGATCCGGGTGCGTTTATGGACCGCTCCGTTATGGAGGGGAATCCCAACGCGGTGTTGGAAGGTATGATGATTGCGGCGCGGGCCATCGGGGCGGATGAAGGATATATTTATGTACGTATGGAATATCCGTTGGCTATTAAGCGTATTCGCAAAGCTATTGAAGAGGCCGAAGCGTTGGGGATCTTGGGTGAAAACATTTTCGGTTCCGGTAAGAATTTCAAAATTAACGTGATGGAAGGAGCCGGGGCGTTTGTGTGCGGTGAAGAAACTGCTTTAATTGCTTCCGTGGAAGGGAAACGTGGTATGCTCAAAGTCAAACCGCCGTTCCCGGCACACAGCGGGCTTTTCGGTAAACCGACTGTCATTAATAACGTAGAAACCTTAGCCACTGTTGCCAAAGTGTTGGAAATGGGCGGTGAAAATTTTGCCAAAATCGGTACACCTACCAGCCCGGGCACCAAAACTTTTGCTGTAACGGGACATATCGCCAATACGGGGCTCGTGGAAGTGCCGATGGGTACTACCTTGCGCCAAGTGATTAATGATGTAGCCGGTGGAACAACCAATAGCGACGGTACCGTCAATCCCGAGGCCTTTAAAGCTGCTCAAATCGGCGGACCTTCTGGCGGATGTTTGACTAAAGAACACTACGATGTGCCGCTTGATTTTGATTCCCTAAAATCGGCCGGAGCCATGATCGGTTCGGGCGGACTTGTGGTGATGAACGAAAAAACCTGTATGGTCAACGTAGCCCGTTTCTTCTTAGAATTTACGAAACGTGAATCGTGCGGAAAATGTGTTCCGTGCCGCGAAGGAACGGACCAGATGCTTTCGCTCTTAACGGACATTTGCGAAGGCCGAGGTACGTTAAAAACGCTGGAAACATTGGAAGATTTAGCCAAGGCTGTGCAAAAATCTTCACTTTGTGCGTTAGGCAAAACAGCCCCGAACCCGGTGTTGTCCACTTTGAAGTATTTTAAAGACGAATACTTGGCCCACGTGGTGGAAAAACGTTGCCCGGCGGGAGTATGCAAAGCCCTTGCCCGCTACGAAATTGATCCCGCTAAATGCAAAGGTTGCGGGATGTGCAAACGGGCCTGCCCGGTGCAAGCCATTACGGGTGCTGTAGGTAAACCGCATGTGATTGATCCTAAAAAATGCATTAAATGCGGCAGTTGCAAATCTACTTGTAAATTCGGCGCGGTAAAGATCGGCGCGTAAGGGAAAGGTTATGGAAAACGAAAACTTTGTAATTATTGAAGGGAAAAAAGTAGCCATTGAAGGCGAACGGAATTTGTTGGAATTAATCCGCAAGGCCAATTTCAACATTACGACGTTCTGCTACCAGCCGGAATTGGAAATTTACGGAGCATGCCGTTTGTGTTTGGTAGAGGTAGACGGTATGGGCATTGTGGCTTCGTGTTGTGTTGCCCCGAAAGCGGGTATGAATGTTCACATTAATACGGATGAAGTGCGTCGCTTGCGCCGCGTGAATTTGGAATTATTGCTGGCGTCCGGCAATCACAATTGTACGCTTTGCACCAAATCCGGCAATTGCAAATTACAGAAACTAGCCGAAGAGATGGGTATTACGGAAATTCGCTTTAAGGCCAAACAAAAAGAAGTCAACCGCGATACTACCTCCGCTGCATTGGTGCGCGATAACAGCAAGTGTATCTTGTGCGGTAACTGCGTACGCATTTGCAACGAAGTACAAGGTATTGGCGCGATTGATTTTGCCTTCCGCGGTTACCGCGCTAAAATTACCCCGGCCTTTGACAAAGGAATGGGCGAAAGCCACGAATGTGTGTCTTGCGGGCAGTGTGCGCGCGTTTGTCCGACGGGTGCTTTAACGCCGAACAATAGCGAAATTGAACAAGTATTTAAAGAAATCAATAACCCTGCCAAAAAAGTAGCCGTGCATATTGCTCCAGCCGTGCGTGTAGGGTTGGGTGAAATTTTCGGTTTGCCGCAAGGCAAGAGTATTGACGGCAAAATCGCTGCGGCTTTGCGTATGTTGGGCTTTGACTACGTATACGATACCGGCTTTGCTGCGGACTTGACGATTGTGGAAGAAGCTACCGAGTTCTTACAACGCTTCACACAAGGCAAGAATTTGCCGCAACTGACCAGCTGCTGTCCGGCGTGGGTCAATTATGTAGAAAAATTCACACCGGAATTTATCCCTAATTTGTCCACGGCGCGCTCGCCCATGCAAATGATGGGGCCGGTCATTAAGGCCGATTTTGTGGAAAAGGGCGGCAAACGCGAAGACCTGGTGGTTGTAGCGATTATGCCGTGCTCGGCCAAAAAAGGCGAATGCAAACGCGAAGAATTTTATGTGGACGGAAACCCGGATACGGACCACGTGGTTACCACGGTGGGTCTCGCGCGGATGATTAAAGAGGCGGGCATTGATTTTGTCAACCTCAAAGACGAAGAATTTGATCGTCCGTTCGGTACGAAAACCGGCGCGGGCGTTATCTTCGGTGCGTCGGGCGGTGTGATGGAAGCCGCTTTACGCTTTGCCGTGGCCGAGTTAGACCCTAAAGGAACGGGCAAGTTGGATTTAAGTGCCTTGCGGGCCAACAGTACCGTCAAAGAAGCCGAACTGACTGTGGCGGGAAAAACTGTTCGTGTAGCGGTAGTGAGCGGACTTCGCAACGCGCGCAAATTATTAGATGACATCAAAGCCGGAAAAAATAAATACGACTTTATTGAAGTCATGTCTTGCCAAGGTGGTTGTGTGGCGGGTGCCGGTCAACCTCAGTTTGAAGGTTGGCAAGCGCGCAAGAACCGTGCGAAAGGATTGTATGACGACGACGCAAAGCTGGATTACAAATCCCAAGATAACAAAGATGTGATGGCCCTCTATGGCTCCATCTTTGACAAAGTGGGTGGGCATAAAGCGCATGAACTCTTGCACACACACTACTTTGACCGCAAGGACCGCACCGGCCAAAATAAATAAGAACGGCCTTGTTAAGTTCTGTATGAAACTCCCCGGGCGTACGCCCGGGGAGTTTCATTTGCGTAAAACGGCATTAAGGCAAGCAATAGTAATTCCAATTGTCGCTTTGCTGATACATCACGCCGCCCATAGACCGGGCGATTTTATCCCCTAAGGGCTTACTTCTCGAGCTGGTAAGTATTTGCCGCGAGGCACATTGGGGATTTGTTCTGGCGGATAATTCAAACCAAATATCCATATAATACTGCGGGTAAACCAGAGTCCCCTGCACTCTCTGACTACTAGGTAGTATAGTAAGTAACCTGTAATCCGAGTACCAAGCAAATTCTGCTCCGGCATCTGTAAGGGTTATTCTGTCTGGAGTGGGAATATCTATGCCCAGTTCATCAAACGTAAGAGCGTATGAGTTGTTGGCCAAGTAATACGCTTCCTGCGCATCGCGCATAGCCCGTACCAACGGTAATAACCGGGCCAACCGTGCTTTTCCCACCGCCATCTGGTACTGTGGCAGGGCGATGCTGGCTAAAATGCCAATAATGAGAACGACTACCAATAATTCAATGAGGGTAAAACCGCGGCGATAAGGGACCCTGTTATTAAATGAAGGCGTTATCCTAAATGATTGTTTTCTTGCCATTTTTGCTCCCGGATTAAACTAAATTATATACAACCACAAAACTAGTATAGCAGATTTAGGTAAGGGAAATCCGTGCAAATATCCAGGTATTATTTTTCGTAAAAGACTCCTTTTAAGATTTCGCTTGTATCGGCGGGTAGAATTTGTTATCGTAAAAAAAGAGGTATTTTATGAACAAAAAAATAATCACGTGGATGGGAGTACTGATTTTATTATTGGTCGGGGGCATGCCGGAAGCGGTGGCTGCTCCTTTCGTTGTTGTATCGGAAGCGGACGGAGGGCCTATTCCGGCCTATTTATTTTTATCGAATACGTGCCCGTGGTGCCGCAAATTAAAACAAGAAGGATTTGCCGATAAATTTAGAAGTAAATACGCGGAAGATGTAACGCTCAAAGAATACGAAGTCAGTTCGGCAGAAGGACAAAAAAAATATCGGGAATTATCCCGGACGATGGAATTGCCATCAGGCGTTCCGCTACTGGTAATTGGCACAACGACGATATCCGGCTATTCGGAGGATATACTTGTCCGCGCGGGCCAGGCCGTACAAAAAGAACGCAAAAGTGGTAGATACAAAAAAACTGCGCCGGCCAAGAAAGAGGAACCGGCGGGGTTTATCAGCATTACCATGGAGGATGAGGAGTTGAAGGGGGTGGCCCCGGCTAAGGATTTGAAACAAATGCAGGCGTATTTACGGAAGGTGGAGGAAAAGAATGAAGCCTTGCTCACTTCTACCACCCAACTGTTTAATAGTGAAGTGAGCCGTAAAGTGATGTCTATCGCGCACACGTACGAACAAAAGATGAAGAGATGGGCCGCAAAAAGTCCGTCGTTTGAATCTTTCAAACAAAAAGCTGTCCAACTGGAAGAAGAACAACAAAAGGAAGTGGACGGGTTGCTCCGTTTGTCTATAGATCAAATACGCAAATAGTTTTTCGATTCGTTGTTAATGCATAAAAACCCGCCCTGTTGTTTGGACAAGGCGGGTTTTAAAATCACCACATCACTCTGCCAAGAAACTTTTTCCCATCCGTAGGGGGGCTAACCCAAAGTAATCCGCTATCGTTTGACCGATATCCGCGTACGTATCCCGTCCCCCCAAAAAGACTGGTTTTATCTTTTTGCCGAACATCAGGACCGGTACGTGTTCGCGGGTATGATCGGTTCCCTTATAGGTGGGGTCACATCCGTGATCTGCCGTGATAAAGGCAATATCGTCTTCCTGCAAGCAGGAGGCCAGTTCCGGCAGGCGCGTATCAAAATATTCCAATCCCCGGGCGTATCCCTCTACATCGCGGCGGTGGCCCCAAGTCATATCAAAATCTACAAAGTTGGTAAACACCACGCTAAAGTCGGGAGCGTTTTTTGTTTCCTGTAAAGTGGTATCCCACAATTCTTGCAACCCGGATGCCTTGACGGCCTTTGTAATACCCTGCTTAGCGAAAATATCATTAATTTTGCCGATGGCAATGACGTTCCCGCCCGCCTGTTTGATGTGGTCCAATATAGTGGGGTGCGGAGGAGTTACAGAATAATCGTGACGGTTTTTCGTGCGTTGGAATTCGCCCGGTTTTTCACCGATGAACGGTCGCGCTATCACCCGCGCAATATTGTACGGTTTTACCAATTCAAACGCAATTTCACACACTTCATAGAGTCGATCTAACCCGAAATGAGTTTCGTGGGCGGCAATTTGAAATACGCTATCGGCTGATGTATAGCAAATCGGTTTCCCGGTTTGGATGTGTTCTACTCCCAATTCTTCAATAATGGCCGTGCCCGAAGCTGCTTTATTGCCCAGAATACCGGGCAACTTGGCTTGTTCGCAAAATTGTTGAATGAGTTGCGGGGGGAAGGAGGGATATTCGGGCGGAAAGTATCCCCAGTCAAAATCTACTGGACAACCGGCCATCTCCCAATGGCCCGAAGACGTATCTTTGCCGCGGCTGATTTCACGCATAAAACCGTACTTAGACGGCAGATTTAATTGGGGTGCGGCCATTAGGCCGGTGGATACGGCTTTGCCGGTAGATGCTTCGGCAGCTTTTAGTAGCCCCAGAGCGGCTAAATTAGGAATTTGCAACTTTTTGCGTGTTTCTGCAATGTGACCTAGCGTATCGGCCCCCGCATCGTTGAATTTAGCGGCATCTTCCGCGCCGCCGATACCAAAAGAATCCATCATCAAAATAACAGCCCGTCCCTTGTGTTCCATAAAATGCTCCTTTTTCCTTTCTTTTATTATACCGCAAAAAGTGAGGCCGGGGCTGAAAAAAAAGGGTGAAAATGGTATCATTGTATGCGGGGGAATGTTTTATGAAACAGGCCTATAAAAACATGCGGGATTTTTGGTTGGATGTGCGAAATTTGGAAAACCGAAAAGGAATTGTAGAAGTCGGGGCGGATAAAATTGCCGTTGCCGGGGTGGAGATGGCCTTGAGTGACGGTAAAGAGACTAAGCATTTGTTTTTGGCCACTAATTCGCTGGGAGACAGTAGTTTGTATGTGGAGAACAACAGCCCCAGTGGGTTAGGGGGTATGATAGGCGGGCATGGAAACGAGGCTCTGCAAAATGCGGCGGCCCATATGTTAGCCTATGCCGGAAAATTGACGGAACATATGCAAAAAATACCGGTTGGCTCGCCGTTGCCTGCGCCGTCTGCCCCCGGGTGGGTACGGCTATTTGCCGTGTCCAAAGAGGCATTATTTCATGCGGAATTCCAAGAGGTGGAACTCCGCCAAACGGATCATCCTTTTTATCCGTTTTTTGCGTATTCTCAACAAACGTTGGGATTTTTTCGTACGCAGACTGTTTCACGGCCGCCAGCCAAGGCCTGATTGAAAAAAGGAGCGACTTATTAAACGTATTTCGTTACTGACATTATGCTTACTGTTCCTAACCGCGGGAGCTTTGTTGACCGTCGGCGTGGCCGTGTACTGGCATTATGTAGGTAGTTTGTTAGAGCGGGATGCTGTGGAACAAATTGTATCGGCCGGAAACGAAACGGCTGAGAGTTTCCGCCGGGCGTTGGAAGCTGACCAGCGGGTCGTGGATACCATTGCCATTACGGTACAAAATAATTATCCTTGGCGGCAAACAAAACAACTGGAACGGTTTTTAAACTTACAAGTTAAATACAACGAGTTTGATAATTTGGGTATTATTCCGTTGCAAGGGGAAGTGATGTTGGCCCGTCCGGCAGAGTTGAGCCCTTCTTGGATCAAGAAAATTCTGGCAGAAACGCTGAAGGAAGAAACGTATCTTTCTTCCCGTTATACCAATCCGGCCAACGGACGCCAAGTCCTGGCGGTGGCGGCCTCGTTACACGACGGACTAAAGCCGGTGGGGGTGTTGTTTGCTTTGGTGCCGACAGAACGATACCGTTCTCTATTAACGCTTCCGTCGGCGGGAGAAAGCGGTATTTCGTATGTGATTTCTTCAACGGGAGAGTTACAAGCCGCCGGACGTACAATGGCGCCTACCAACATATTGGATTTACTAGCCCACGCAAGTTTCCCCAAGGAAAAACCTTTTTCCGTATTGCGGGAACAAGTAGAAAACGGCGAGCCGGTTTTTGTCCGCTACCGGTTGGGTGGGCGTAACCAGTTGTTGTATGGGGTTTCGTTGTGGGTTAACGGATGGTATTTGCTTTCCGTATTGCCTACGGACTTTATTCAGGCCCAAGCTCAGCACTTGACGGGTGTTTCGCTGATGTTGTTTGCGTTTATCATCTTATTGTTTGGTTTACTTGTGTTGTATATGTTCCGTTTGCGTGCGTACAGTAATGACCAACTATTTAAGACGGCTTTTGTGGATACTTTAACCGGAGTGGATAACTTAAACCGGATGATAGAAATGTTTCCTTCCCGCGTAGATAATGTGGACGGTTCAGCGGCACTTGCTATTTTGGACATTCTTAAATTCAAAGCCATTAATGATATGCTCGGCTACGAGCGCGGCAATCAGATTTTGCAGCGTGTGGCTTTAGTATTGCGGGCGAATTTAACTTCTGGCGAGCACGTTTGCCGCAGTGCGGCGGACAATTTTGTGCTTTTGTTGTCATTTACCGACCGTAAGGAATTGCGCGCGCGGCTTAATCACTTGATTACGCTAATTCGGCGCGATTGCACAGTAGCGGAAACATTTATGATGGTGGACAGTGTATTCGGAGTGTATGAACTGGCCGAATCCGTTCCGTTTTATATCGCCTTAGACCGCGCTCGTTTGGCACTGGAAAATGCCAAACGTTCTTCCACCAAAGAAGTGCAATTTTATGACGAAAAAGACCGCCACCGCATTTTACGCGAACGTCAGCTGGAAGGTATGATGGAACAGGCATTGACCGATGGTTCTTTTGCGTTGATGCTGCAGCCAAAAATCGGTTTCCAATCGGGCCGGATGGAAGGTGCGGAAGTGTTGGTGCGGTGGTACCAGCCGGACCGCGGACTCGTGCGACCGGATGATTTTATCCCGCTCTTTGAGAAAAACGGATTTATTTTAAAACTGGATATGTTCATTTTAAGCCAGTCGGCGCAGTTGTTGGCAAAATGGTATCACGAAGGTAAAGAGCAAGTGCCGCTGTCGGTCAATTTTTCGCGGTTGCATTTGAATGATTCTCGCTATATTCCGCAAATGTCTAAACTGGTGGACGAACACCAAGTACCGCACCGGCTGATTGAAGTGGAACTAACGGAAACCGTCATTTTGAATAACCGCGAACTGGCACAAAGCGTGGTGCGCGGGTTACACAATAAAGGATTCTCGGTAGCGATGGATGATTTTGGGTCGGGATATTCTTCGCTCAACGTGCTGAAGAGTTTGCAGTTTGACAGTATTAAATTGGATAAAGAATTTTTAAGCGGTAGCGAGCAAAATGAAACGGCCCGTAAAGTAGTACAGGGCGCGGTGGAGATGATTAAATCCATCGGGGCTACAGTCGTGGCCGAAGGGGTGGAAACAGCCGACCAAGCGGAATTTTTACGGCGTATTGGGTGTGATGTGGCGCAGGGGTATTACTTCTCGCGTCCGTTACCCGTGAAGGAATTTGAACAATTGCTTTTACCACGTGCCACAGGGAAATAGCATAAAATAAAATTTTAATTTTTTGCTAACAAGGGTATATATGAAACATAAATACAACAGCATAAAGAAAATGCCCGGTGGTTTTACGCTACTGGAATTGTTGGTCGTTGTGCTTATCATTGGTATTTTAGCGGCGGTGGCACTGCCAAAGTATGAGATGGCAGTTGAAAAAACCCGTGCTATGAAGGCGGTAATGGCTGTTAAAACATTGCAGGATGCTATGGAGCGGTATTATATGGCTAACGGAACTTATCCCCATCCATTAAATACTTGGTCTTTAACCGATATTCAGGAAGAATTAGATGTGGAATTACCTGCTTTACCGGAATTCACCATATTTCTGTATACGGATCTTTATATTGGCGCACGACGTGCTAATTCTAGCCGTTTTAATTACACGATTTCCAAAACTTTTTCCAATTATCCTTCCTCCGTTTCCAAACGCGGTATTACTTGTCATACAGATGTAATCAATGATACCTCCCGCTCGGCGCAGTTGTGCAAAATGCTTTGCCAGACGAAAGAATTAAGAAAAGTATGGGGTAGCCCCAGTTCGGGTTGTGAGTTATAAAATATTTACATATAAAAAGCCGCCGTAGGCGGCTTTTTGGGGGTTGCTAGTAAAACTATTTACTTTGTATCAAAATCTCTTGCAACGACGTCCAGACGGACATATCCTGCATCTGTTGTTGCCACGCTTGCTTATCGTTGGGAACAGTGGTTTCTTTAGGATCTACCAATAACATCCAGTCGGAAGAAATCATCACATACAGGCGGTTTGCGTCTATCCAGGAGATAAACGCGTGCGATATAAACGGTGCAAATTGCGGGTCGCCCGCAAACACATATTTTTCATCCCATTCTTTATTTCCGAACGAGAATAATTTTTGCGTGCAAAAAGGCGATACATCACCCGGAGCGTGGCGATAGAACACTTCCGCATTTGGTAAATGAATCGGTAATTTCCCCAACCAGCAACGCAAGTGCGTTTGGCCGACGGCCCCTGCCCCGGGTAACGGGTTGGAAAAACTCCATTTCGTGTGGAATGTTTTTCCGTGGAGTAAAAAGGAAAACAGAGTTCCGTTGTTATGGGGTTGCGTAAATATATCGGTGATATAGTTTCCCTTGATGTGGAAAAGTGCAAAATGCTGTAATTCTAAGGGGAGGATAATTTCACCGCTGGGTTTTCCCTGTATGTTATTGGTCAAACGGCCTTGTTGTCGGGCCAATTGTTCAGCAGGGGATACGGATTTAGGTAAAAGAGTTATCAACCCATATGTTATACCGGCAATCAACAAGAGTACAATCAGTAAAAATTCCATGAAACTATATCTCCCAGTACAAAGGCCGCTTACTGTGCGAACAGGAGCGGCCTTTGTCAGATTACTCAACTATTTATGTTGTACGGCTGCGGCTCCGCCGGTTAAGTCTTTAATGGCGGCTACGGCACCGAGTACGTTGCTGGCTTCGTAAGGCATATAGATAATTTTATTATCTTTCCCTTCCGTCATGGCCTGCAACGCTTCAATGTATTTAAGCGAAATCATGTAACTGGCCGGATTGGAAGATTGCGCCACGGTGTTGGCTACGATCTTAACAGATTCGGCTTCCGCTTGGGCCACTTTAATTTTGGCTTCGGCTTGTCCTTCCGCATCCAAAATAGCGGCTTGTTTCATACCTTCAGCTTTTTTAATTTCCGATTCCCGGATGGCTTCGGCCTTTAAGATTTGGGCCGTTTTGGTCCCTTCGGCTTCCGTTACCATGGCGCGGCGGTCACGTTCGGCTTTCATCTGTTTTTCCATGGCTTCGCGGATGGCGGCTGGCGGAATAATATCCTGTAATTCCACCCGGTTTACTTTCACACCCCATTTATTGGAAGCGTCATCCAAAATCACCTGCAGTTTGCTGTTGATGATTTCGCGCGAGGTTAAGGTTTGGTCCAGGTCCATTTCCCCGATGATGTTACGCAACGTGGTTTGCGTCAGTTTTTCAATAGCCGTCGGCAACGATTCTACTTTGTACGCGGCTTTGAGCGGGTCGGTAATTTGGAAATACAACAAGGCGTTGATTTCAATACCTACGTTATCTTTTGTGATTACGTTTTGGCGCGGGAAATCGTATACCGTTTCGCGCATATCAATGGTGTCGCGCATTTCTATAAATGGAACAACCCGGGTGCGTCCGGCTCCGTCCATATATTCCCGGCTGTTGCGCCATTCCATTTCGTGCGCTTTTTCCATAATGGGGATAATTACGTGCAAGCCCGGTGTGAGCGTGCGCGAATATTTCCCGAAATTTTCAACAATCACCACTTGTGCTTGTTTGACTACAATCAATCCCTTGGCTACCAGCACAATGGCGAAGAATGCAAAAACAACAATTGCTCCAATTCCAAGTCCCATTGGTTTCTCCTTTTAATTTATTTTGTACGAACAAACAAAGTCCCGTCGTATTCATCCAATTTTTCTACGACGCACACTGTTCCTGCTTTGAGCGGAACGGTAGAAAGGGCTTTCCATTCTATTCCTAGCGCGTGAACTTCCCCCGCTGCGTTGGGGGCTATCGGGCTCCGCACGAGGGCTTCCGCCGCTAGTAATTCCTCCAACGGAATAACTTTTTCCAAGAAGGGAACAGTCATGTGTAGCCCCGGATGAAGCATCCTGGAATATTTTCCTAGTTGGATTACCACCAAAGAGCGGTCCCGTTTTACGATGACCAGCCCTCGGGCTATGAATATGGATATAATTACCAACCAAAATAATATAGCCACACCCACCATTTATTTTGCTTCCTTTTTGTTGGGACGGACGGTAAGCGTTACGCCGTCCAGTTTTTCCACCACGCATTTTTCGCCCGCTTTGAGGGGGGTGTCGGCGGTGGCTTTCCAACTTTCGCCCAACACTTTTACGCGGCCCGTTTGTTTGACGGGGTCAATGGCGATTTCCACGACGGCCTCTTTGCCGATAACGTCTTCGGCCGGCGTATTGACGTGTTTAGTAAATCTATCCAAATAGCGTAGTAGCAACGGACGGATATTCAACCAGCACAAGATGGAAGCCACACAAAAGCAAATGACTTGTGCCCATAAGCTAAATCCCAGTGCAGAACACAGGGCCGCTACCAACAAACCCATACCTAAACACGAGAGCGAAAATTCCATCGTAAATAATTCCCCGATAAAACATCCGGTAGCAATAATCAAATACACGTATGCAGACATATAATCTCCTTATTTTAATTTTTTACAATTTCCAAATACCGGCGAACTTGTGTCAAGCGTCGTTCGTCGTGTGTTTGGTTTAATACAAAAATCATATTGGCCAGTAACCGCCGCACAATTTGGCGGGAGGTCATCGGCGTGAGAAAAGCAGGATCCCACGCGAGCTGCCGTGCCGCTACGTATTGGCGGCAATCCGCTTCAGACAGAATTTTTCCGTTATCCAGTGGGTCTATCAGCAAAGATTGGGCCGTTTCCGGTTCTTGCAAATGCACCAAAATGCGTCCTGCCACGTCTACCACGTTGATATCCAACCCGTAGCGTGTCGCAATAACTACGTACAAGCATGCCATGCATAAGCAGGAACCTCGCCGCCGTTGCAGTACTTGCGAAAAGGATACTTCTGCCAAGTCCAACCGGGCCGGACGGGTAACAAATTGTAGTGTACCAAATAGGTATTTCCCCAGTACCTGCGCTACAGCCGTATGACCCACGGCATTGACAAGGGCCGGGCGTATGGCCCGGGCCCAATCGTCCAGTTGGGCAGATAATTCGGGCAAGGTAACGGAAGGGTCTGTAAATTGGGAAAGCAAAGCCAGGCCTTCCTCCAAATCCGGGTTAATTTTCGCGGAAAAACGGGCCAAGCCGTTGGTGATATTTTCCCAAAAGATTTCTTCCAGAGCATGTAAAACAGGTTTAGGGGTTTTGCCGGGGAACTGTTCGGCCAAAGCCGTCCGCACACCCGAAGGATTTTCGCGCAATGCGGCCGCTACCTCTCCGCGCAGTAGCGGACGGTGGGCAACGTCTTCGGTTGTAAGTAATTTAAGCAGGGCTTCCAAGCGGCTGTTTTCCATACCTGTACTATAACAAATTTGAGGGGTTTTTTCTACTGGTTTTAAAGTTTCGTTTTCCACAAAAAAGCCGGGGTTGTTGACCCCGGCTTTTTGCATATTCCAAAACTTATTGTAAGTCTTTTTCGTTCGCGGTGATTTGCAACACAACGCGGCGGTTTTGGGCGCGTCCTTCCGCGGTTTTATTGCTGGCTACCGGGTTGGAAGAACCGTAACCGATGTACGTCAAGCTTAAGGTTTTCAACCCTTTACCCAAAAGATAATCGTACACGGCTTTGGCCCGCGCGGTAGACAACGGGTTGTTGATAGCGTCCGAACCGGTGGAATCCGTATATCCTTCTACCACGATGCGGTTTTTGGGATATTTTTTCAAAACGCGGGTTAAGTCATTGAGCGTTTGGGCGGATTGTTCCGACAATTCAGAACTGTTGGTGGCAAACAAGATGTCATTTTTCAAGATGACTTGAATGCCGTTTTCGGACTTGATAACGTCGGCAATGGCGGCCAATTCTTTGGCTTGTTTATCGTAG
>JAEEGL011869746.1_pt1 | contig 19097 bp, 11 predicted proteins | sample 9134231 | NCBI WGS metagenome assembly JAEEGL01 (sample SAMN16246548, study PRJNA631951) | gut metagenome | biome: gut microbiome; feature: rumen; material: fiber-attached | host: Bos | place: Iran: Karaj | collected 2018-10 | reverse complement strand
TACACCGTCGCCATCGCGCCGACCGGTGAACGCGCGCTCGAGCTCTTCGACAAGTACGGCGCCAAGCTCATGGTCCTCGACATCATGCTCCCGGGCATCGACGGATTTGCCGTCTGCAGCAAGATCCGTGAATCTTCGAATACCCACATCATCATCGCGAGCGCAAAGAGCGACAAGGACAGCAAGCTCGAAGGCCTCGCCCTCGGCGCGGATGACTATATCGAAAAGCCCTACGACATCGACATTCTTCTGGCGAAGATCAAGGGTGTCTTCAAGAGGAAATACGCCGTCGAAGAAATCATCGACGGTGACCTCCGGCTCAATACCGTGCAGCACACACTGACGGTCGGCGGGAAGCCCGTCGTCGTAACCGAGAAGGAGTTTGCCCTTCTGCAGCTTCTGATCGAGAATAAGAACACCACCCTCCGGAAGGAGTATATCTTCAACAACATCTGGGGATTCGACAGTGACTCTGAGATCCAGACGCTGACCGTCCACATCAAGTGGCTCCGCGAGAAGATCGAAAAGGACCCGAAGAATCCGAAGCACATCATCACGGTGTGGGGCACGGGGTACCGCTATGAGTAAACCGGAAGCCCTTGAACTCCGCAGCACCTACGGCTCCGGCATGACCCGTTTTCGCGTGATCGTCTGCCTGATCATCGCGCTTGAGATCCTTGTGATCGGGATCTGCAATTTCCTTCTTCTGGGAAGCCTGAAAAAAGACGCCTCGAGGCAGTATGTCGTGGACGTCTCGCGTGCCGCCGAAGACCTCGAAATGATCGTCGCACTAAGCAGTGAACAGCCGGTGAAAATCGACATCCGCCGCGACGATCCGAAGCCCGATCCGCGCCTCGATTTTGATATGGAAAAGTACCCTTCGGTTCTCCGCGTCTCCACCTTCGACGCCAGCGAAGTCGTCAACAATGACTACGCAGTCAAGGAGATCCTCGGTACGCTCATCCGCTTCGAATACGAGATCAAGCCGGACGTCCGCCCCTTGATCTACATGAACATCGGCTTCGGTCTCTCGCTTCTGATTACGATCGTGATCCTCGTCTATGTCGCCAAAAAGATACTTCGTCCGTTCAACGCGATGAGCAAGCTCTCCGTCGATCTCGCGAGAGGCAACCTCTCTGCCCCGGTCAATGAAGAGAAGAGCAAATTCTTCGGCAAATTCCTCTGGGGCATCAACATGCTCCGCGACAATCTCGAGACAAATAAGGAGCGCGAGCTCGAACTCCAGAAAGATAAGAAGACGCTGATCCTCTCTCTTTCCCACGATATCAAGACGCCGCTTTCCGCCATCAAGCTCTATGCCCGCGCACTCGACGAGGGCATCTATGACACCGAGGAAAAGCGCAAGGAAGCTATCGACGGCATCGCGCACAATGCCTCTGAAATCGAGAAGTATGTCGCTGATATCGTCACCGCATCGAAGGAGGATTTCCTCAATCTCGAAGTCACGATGAGCGAAGTATATCTCAAGGAAATCATGGACCGCATCAAGGTCCTCTACGACGAAAAGTTCGCATCCCTGCGCACGGACTTTACAATCAGCGAATACACGAATGTCCTTCTTTCCGCCGACCGTGACCGCCTCGAGGAAGTCCTGCAGAACCTTCTCGAAAACGCCATCAAGTACGGCGACGGCAAGTGGGTCAGGATCAGTTTCTCTGACGAAGAAGACTGCCGCCTGATCACGGTCACCAACAGCGGCTGCAGCGTAAAAGAAGACGAGATCCCGCATCTTTTCGAGTCTTTCTATCGCGGTTCGAATTCGGAAAAAGCACCGGGCTCCGGCCTGGGTCTTTATATTGCAAGATCCCTGATGCGCATGATGAACGGCGATATTTTCGCGGCAAAAGAAAGTGCCGGGGATTTCTCCGTCACCGTCGTGGTGAAGAAGGCCTGATCCCGGCACTTTCCAGAGGGGTTATTGTTCTTCAGTTTCTTTCTTTTTTCCTTAATTTCCTTCCTTTTTTCCCTCTTCAACTACTTGCTCGGAAGTTGTCTGCTCTGTTGTCTTCCCGGCATCTTCAGTCACCGGTGCTTTTTCCGCGGAAAGCTTATTCTTCTTAGCCTTCTTGATCTTGTGGCGGATCACGAAGAAGAGAACGAGGAACACGATCAGGCCGATCGAGATGCCCCACCATGCGCCGACGATTCCGAGGACGATGCCCTCGAAGAAATCAACGAGGTTGTTCCAGGACTGCTTCGCTTTCTTGCCGATACGCGTACCGAAGCTGTCCTCTTCCTTAACTTCCTCTTTCTCCTTCTTAACTGCCTTCTCGCTAACCTTGTGGATCGTAACGGTGATGTAGGAATACGCCACGTCACTCTCGAGCGAGCTCATCTGTGTCTTGATATCGGAGATCGTGATCGCCAGATTGCGGAGCTCTCTCTGGATCTCGAGCGCGACCTGCTCGTCCTTCGTCTCGTTGTACTGCTTGAGGTAGCGGTCATACTCAGCCTCGTAGATCTCCAGCTCATTCTTCAGCGTGCCGTAGCGCGTCGCCACATTATCCACGCTCGAATTCTTGGAGCGCAGCGTGCCGATGCCTTCCGTCGCGGAAACAAATGACTCGTAGTACTCCGACGGGATGCGGATCGTCGCGGTGTAGTAGTAATCCTTATCTTCTTCGTCGAGGATGTATCTGCCGTTGCCGTTATTTCCGTCCGACTGGTTTTCTCTCTCGACAAAACCGTGGTACTCGGCAACCTTCGTCTTCAGCGCCGTCAGCGACTCATCAAAATTCAGCGTGTCGATCGACATCGTGCAGCGGTACACCAGCATCTCCTTCGAGACATCCACATTCGAATCCGGGGCATTCTGCAGGGCAGAACGATCACCCGGGTCAACAGTTTCCTCTGCATACTCCGCATAGGACTCGAGCGCCGCATCTTCGTAATCACCCATATTCATGCTGAGGCTGTTGGATTTAGCACTATATCTCGCCACCGTAGTCTCATACGCGATCTCTTCATCGTAGTAATCTTCAACGTCATCCGAGCGGCTCTTCTTCGACGACTTTTTGTCCGAAGCCTTGCTGCATCCGACGATAAAAGAACCGCCGATCACGCACGCCATCAGGACTGTGATTATCTTCTTTTTCATAATGTGCCTCCTGCTTCAACGGGACTTCAACGGGGGCTTCCCCTGTCCCCCGAAATCTGTTTTTCCGCAATCGTTTCTGAAAATATGACGAGGCACTTCCCGGATCTGTTGCAATCTTTTTGATTTTTTCCGCGAAAAAACGGGCACACGTCCGGCGGCAGTGCTTTTCGCGAAGAAAAAAGGCCGCCAAAAGCAGCCTCATCTCTCCTCATCTCATTATCTTTTCGATCATGGCGCGCATCTCCTTCATGTTCAGGACCGCGCCGTCACCCTCGAACGTCAGGATCAGGTTCTTCCCCGTAAAAATCCCGCTTCGGCGGTAATCATCGACCTTCTTCAAGTTCCTCTTCCGGTACACCGGATCGTCCATCAGCCCAAAATGCTCGTGATAGATCACCCGCCGCCGCTTCCTGTCCCACAGCGAAAAGTCCGGCGCCTCGAGCTGCCCGTCCTCCAGCGCGATCACCTCCTCGTACCGGTACGGGATCCCCATCTCCAGATACATATCCGCAAAAAACACTTCCGACTTTGACCTGACCAGATCCCCCTTCTTCGTCGGGTAGATCTTCATCTCCGGCTTGTACGTGCTCTGCGTGAAAGTCTCCTCCTCCCACATCTTCGCGCGCACCTCATCCGACACCAGCACCGGCGTCACCAGCTCCCGCCGCGCCGCACACATCTTCGAAAAAACATCCTCCGCCGTCCCCGCCTCCAGAAGGTGGATGTACCGGTCGAGGAGCCGCTTTTCCCGTTCCAGCTTTCGAAGCACCTTGAGCGAATAATCCTTCGCCGCAAGTGCTTTTGCCAGGGCAATATCGCCGTCGTGGATGTATTTCCCATGCCGGTCTTGCGGATTTCGCACATGATAAAAGTCGGCTCTCTTTCCTCTTGTGGAAATCAGAAGATGCCCTTCCGCATCATTCGTCGCGTTCTTCTCGGCCTGCGAGATACTCTTGCCCAGCAGGCCGCTCCTTCTTTTCAGCAAATCGATTAAATCCCTCATGTATTCCTCCTTCACGCTTCCATACTGCTATCATGCTGCGTTCATCTCGGGCGCACCGGCTCAGATTAGGATAAAAAAAGATAGGATTAATATAAGAGGGAGTCATAAACTCCGATCGTGGCGCCAAAGTCCACGCATACAGACGCCGGCGTTCGCTTTTTCTAATCGTAATTCATACCCAGCGCCGAAAACAATATTTTATAGTCATCATCTTGTTAATATTTTGGAAATCCGTCGGGGTTTTTTCTTGTTGTCGGGATTTCCTTTGATCCTCCCTAAACAGGCTATCGAGGGAAATCTCCAAAATGACTTTTTTACGTGTCGATCTCATCGTAGCTTTTCACGGGTTTTGTTAATTCTTTCGATTTCCCTTGATGATTTTTCCTTGCTTCTTCAAGGGTTTTTCCGTTTATTGCAATTTCCCATGATGATTTTCCAAAAATCCTTCACGGGTTTTCTCCAAAATTGAGATTTCCCCTGATTGCCTACTCGAAAAACAACACGTGAAACTTCGTTTTTTCTATTTCCCCCTGAAAAGCACTCGTTTTCTTGACACGTGAAATCTTCATTTTCTCTTTTTCCCGTGTACGTGCCTCTTCCCTCCTCCTGAAAAGCACTCATCCACGCCGCTTCCGCCGCCCAACCGTCCCCCGCGCCGCCCCTCCCTCCACCATTTAATGATTGTTTAATAATTCCCGCGGTAAGATGTAGTCACAGAATGAGAAACCGGGCCGGCGCTACCCCTCCTAAGACACAACAACCGCCGCCGGCCGCGGCCACTCCTTCTGGGCCACAAACCAAACCGGCCCGCCCGGCGCCTCACAGTTCGAACCACGAACCACGAACCCCCCCCGGCGCCCGCGGCCACAGAAAGGAACCCGAAAAATGTTCTTCCGCATTCTAAAAAAGGAACTGAAAAAGAAGAAGGCCATGAACCTGATCGTCCTGCTGTTCATCACACTGGCAGCCATGTTCGTCGGCTCCGGCCTCAACAACGTCATCACCGTCACAAACGGCACCGACTACTACCTCGACCAGGCAGGCGTCGGCGACTTCGTCATCATCACGATGGGCAGGAATTGCGTAGGCAACCTCGACAACATGCTCGCCACCGAGCCCGCCATCGACGCCTACCGCCTCGACACCGTGATCTTCGGATCCCGCGACACCCTGAAGAAGGGCGACGGAAGCAGGATCGAAACCAAAAACGTCCTCATCATGCAGGACCTCTCCGAGTCCACCTTCCACTTCTTCGACACGAACAACGAAGAACCGAAGGTCCTCGAGCCCGGTCACTGCTACGTCACCGGCAGTTTCCTGAAGACAAACGACATGAAGGTCGGCGACGTCCTCGAAGTCGGTCAGGAAGGCGTGACCGTCCGCCTCATCATCGACGGCAAAGTCAAGGACGCACTCCTCGGCTCAAACTTCATGGGCAACACCCGAATCCTGATGCACACCGACGATTACAAGATTTTCAAAAACAACGAAACGATCGCGAAAGACTACTCCGGTCAGATCTGCTGCATCGACACACATGATGTCAGCGCCGTCCAGGAAGCCGCCACAAAGTGCAAGAGCATCAACTTCGCACAGTCGCGCGACACCGTCTCCATGTGCTACGTCATGGACATGATCGTTGCCTTTATCGTGCTGATCCTTTCCGTCTGCCTGATCATCCTCTCCTTCGTCGTCCTGAAGGTCTCCCTCTCCTTCACGATTACCAGAGAATACAGAGAGATCGGCGTCATGAAGGCCATCGGCATCAAGAACCGCAAGATCCGCTCCCTCTACCTCACGAAGTACCTCGCGATGGCCGTCGTCGGCTCCATCCTCGGCTTCATCCTGAGCATCCCGCTGAGCAAGCTCCTCATGGGCTCCGTCACAGAAAACATGGTCCTCGGCAGCACCCTCGGCTACGGCATCAACGCCATCGGCGCCATCCTCGTCGTCATCACCATCGTGGCCCTCTCCTACTTCGCAACAAGAATCGTCAAGAAGGCCACCCCGGTCGACGCGATCCGCACCGGCAGCTCCGGCGAGCGCTACTCCAAGAAGAGCAAGCTCCACCTTTCCCGCTCGAAAAGAACTGGTACGAGCAGCTTTCTTGCGATCAACGACACGATCTCCAGCCCGAAGCGCTATATCTCCATCATCATCGCATTCACCCTCTGCATGCTCTTCGTCCTGATGATGGTCAACACCACCAACACCATGCAGAGCGAGAACCTGGTCACCGCATTCGGTACGAGAGCCGACCTGTTCCTCGACAGCGTTTCCGAGTCCATGAAGATCATGGGAAACGATATGGAATACATGAATAAATACTTCGACGAGAAGGACGCCAAGCTCAAGGAACTCGGCATCCCGGGCCACTTCTCCCAGGAATGGCAGTACACCTACAACGCCGAGATCAATGGTAAAGCCTACCGCATCATCGGCGAGCACGGCTTCAGAACAGACTTCGAAAATCTCATCTTCACCGAGGGTACCGCCCCGCAGAGCAGAAACGAAGTTGCCATCACGAAGATCCTCGCAAAGAAACTGGACGTCAAGATCGGCGACACCATGACCATCGACTTCGGTTCCGAAAAGCTGCCGTGCATCATCACCGCCTACTACCAGTCCTTCAACCAGCTCGGCGAAGTCATGCGCTTCCACCCGGATGCACCGGTCGACCCGTCTCACATGACCTCGACGATGGCATTCAAGATCACCTTCGACGATAACCCGACCGCGAAGCAGATCGAAGAAAGGAAGGCCATCATCGCAGAGAACTTCACCAATGATTCGGTCGAGACCTGCGCCGAGTACGTCGCTTCCTGCATCGGCGTCGTCCCCACGATGCTCGCCGTACAGTACCTGCTCCTCGCCATCACGATCCTCGTCGTCATTCTGGTCACCATCCTCATGGAGGTCTCCTTCGTCGCCGACGAGAAAAGCCAGATCGCCCTGCTCAAGGCCATCGGCATCCGAAACGGCAAGATCTACCGCTGGCACGTCCTGCGATTCGTGATCGTCACGATCTTCGCCATGATCCTCGCCGCGGCCCTCTCGATCCCGATGACAAACCTCTGCATCAGCCCGATCTTCGGCATGATGGGCGTCAGCAAAGTCAACTACGCGATCAAGCCGCTTCAGGTCTTCCTGATCTACCCCGGCATCATCATCCTGACCACCCTGGTCGTCGCCTTCCTGATCTCGCTCTCGAGCAAGACCATCCACGCCAGCGACACCGCAAACATCGAATAATTCTACTGCAAAAGCACTCGCCCACTGCGGCGCTGACCACATAAACAACACCCGCCGCCCCCGCGGCTACCTAACAGGAGGAAATAAAAATGAAAAAGTTAATGGAAGTAAAAGATCTGTGCAAGACATACGTCATCGAGAAGCGTCAGAACAATGTCCTGAAGAACGTCAGTTTTGACGTTGAGGAAGGCGAGATGGTCGGCATCATGGGCCCATCCGGCTCCGGCAAAAGCACTCTCCTCTATTCGATCTCGGGCATGGACAAGGCCACATCCGGCCAGGTCAAGCTTGATGGAAAAGATATCACGGCTCTTTCGGAAAAAGAACTCGCTTCCGTCCGTTTGAACGACATGGGATTCATCTTCCAGCAGATGTTCATGATGAAGAACCTGACCATCATGGATAACATCCTCCTCCCTGCCGTTGAGTGCGAAAAGAGCGATGAATCCAGAAAAGAAAAGGTCGCCCGCTGCGAAGAACTGATGAGAAAGCTCGGCATCATTGAGATCGCCAACAACGACATCAACGAGGTCAGTGGCGGCCAGCTCCAGCGCGCATGCATCGCCAGATCCATGGTCAACAACCCGAAGATCCTCTTCGCCGATGAGCCGACCGGAGCCCTGAACCGTCAGTCCTCCGCGGAAGTCATCAGCGAGATCAAAAAGCTGAACTCCGAGGGCACCACCGTACTCATGGTCACCCACGATGCAAAGGTCGCATCCAACTGCTCCCGCGTTCTCTACATCGCCGACGGCAACATCAAGAGCGAATACAGAATGCCCGAAGGTCTCTCCGAAAGAGACAGAGAAAGAGCCCTCAACAACTGGCTGATGGACATGGGCTGGTAAGTCAGAAAGATCTTCCTCCGTCGCTGGTCCTCGGGCTAAAGCCCTGCGGAGGCTTCCTGCGGAAGATCTTTCTTCCACGTGATTTCCCCCCCTCAAAAACGGAGAAAGGAAAAAGAGAAAACACCTCCGGCGGCGAGTTATGCGTAAGCATACATGTTTGAGCCGCCGGAGGTGCTTTTCTCTTTTAATCTATCGACGTATTACATCATCGTCTTCTTCAGAATATCCAGCAGATCAGTTCCGTCGATGCTGCCCTTCGGATCCTTGTCGTCTTCGTCCTTCATGAACTTCTTGAAGAAGCCGCCGAGGAATCCGCCATCGTCTTCCTGTGCCGCCTTCTGGCGCTCTTCAGCTTCCTTGGCGATCGACTCCGGTGTATCCGGCTTCGCAGCGGAAGAGATCGAAGAAAGGAGCGACGGAGCAATCGAGCTCAGGAGCTGGTTGGACTGACCGACATTGATGCCTGCCTTCTTCGCGATGGAAGAAATGAAATCGTCTTTATCATCACCCATGATCTTGCCGATGATCTTATTACCATCTTCCTCATCCGCATCCTTGAGCTGATCGGAAACATCTCTGTCGTCCTCGTGCTGGGAGAGCGCGCCCATCAGGGACTTTGCGCCTGCTGCAGTAGAAGCGTTCTTTGTCATAGAACCGACCAGAGACGGAATCGCCGAAGCGATCGCTTTTTCGATGGTATCCGGATCAACACCGACTTTTCCCGCCAGCGCGCCCAGTGACGAATTCGACGTCAGACTCTTAACAATCGTACTTACAAGATCCATAGGAAACACCTGCCTTATTTCAGAATTAACATACCTTGATTGTATCACAAATCGGGGGTCCCGCCGCTTTGATATTCTGCGCCAAAAGCACCTGTGCCCGGCGGCTTACACCTTCACCCGCAGGATCGACGACAGCACTCTTCGGAGCCACGGGCGGCCGGCGCGCTGGATCTTCAGATTATGGTCACCGAAGCGGATCAGGTTGGAAAGTTCTTTTTCAGAGATATCGCCCTCCGCGAACTCCGCCTTCTTCCGGATCGACTCCACGACGCGCGACGGCACGGCTTCGAGGATACGGTTATGCATTGCAAAGTAACTCGTATACGAAGATGCCCGGCGGTTCACCGAACCGGAGCGGAAGCGGCGGCGCCAGTAGAGAACATAGCCCAGGCGCACTAGAACTATAAACACCACGATACCGATAGTGCCTCTGAATGCAGGACTCTTCACGAACCCCGGGATCTTCGGCCCGGATTCTTCCACATACTCGACAGCAGGTGTCGGAGTAGCCGTGACCTTCTTGACCGGCGGCTTCGGGCGCGGTGTCGGCGACAGTCGGTAGTCGTAGTCCATGTCACCGTATTCCTTCGCGATAGAATAAGCATTTGAATAGCTCGCTGCGACACCGTTTCCGGGCGTCGGATCATCCATGACCCAGCCATAGTCCGGATCGAAAAACTCGATCCACGAGTGGGCATCCTTCATGGAGATCTCGAACTTCGTCCTGTCCAGATCACAGCTCACGAGATAGCCGCTGACGTAGCGTGTCGGAACACCGATCAGGCGCAGGAGCACCGCGGCCGTCGTTGCGTAGTGTACGCAAAAACCACTCTGGCTCTGTGTCATGAACCACGTAACAAAATCCACGCCCTCCGGCGGGTACGGCGTCTGTGCATTGTACGGGTGGAGATTCCGGACAAACTCGATGACGGAGCCGACCTTTTCCGCGGTCGACATCTCACTGGTGCCCTCGAGAAGATCCTTATACCACTTCGGAAGAACATTGCTTCCGAGGATCCCGTTTCTAGTCTCTTCGGGGACCTCGAGGCACAGTCCGTAGACCTCCTCCAGATACTCCGCGCTCCACTCCGGGCTCCGCTTCTGCGGGATCATGTTATACGAGTAGTTATAGACATCCTCACCCGGATTCAGGACGCACTCCGCCAAATTCCAGTTCGTGCGCACATCGATATGCGAGGAGTAGTACTTGCTCTCCGAAGACAACATGAAATGGTCGGTATACTCCGGCACCATGTACACCGGTACCGGCACATACGGCTGGATCGACAGGACATAGTCCGCCTCCCGCTCATCGATCGAAGACATGTTGAGAATATACGACTCCTCCGGCTTGAGCTCACCGTAGTAGTGCGTTGTCCAGGCGCTGCCCGCCATCTCTTCCATGGCAGAGACCCGCAGATACACCATTCTTCCGTTGGTCAGCACGACATGGTTTTCGTGATCGTTATAGTAGCGGATGAGCTTGCCAAGCTTTACGTCCGGCGGATTGAAGAAGCCCACCTTGTTGAACTCCTCCGTCACTACGTTGACCTCCACAGGTTTCGTGTCATCCGGATCCGCAACGATAGCTCCCTGGAAGCCCACCTCAGGACCCTCGTCCTCCTTTTTTCCGCCGGAACCGCCGAACGGCAGGCGTTTGCCCACATTATCGAAGAACTCCTGGACCAGGGAAAAGTGCTTTTCGGCAATCTTATCCTTGTCATAACTCGATACCGGGAAAAAAGCACTGAGCAGCGCGCAGAAGAGCATGACGGGGACGGCGATCTTGAGCATGCGCTCGTCGACTGTGTCATCGCCGAGTCTTCGGACAAACTGGAAGATCAGCAGGACCAGCACCCCGCCCACGGCGAGGACGCACGGCCAGGCCTGCGGCACTCGGAAGGAGATGACCGTGGTGCAGAACAGGAACGGGAGGTACCACACAAGTGCGATCAGGATGTTCTTTCTTCTTTCCACGACGAACGTCGTAAAGAACGCCGGGATCAGGTTGATGAGAAGCGCGAGCAGCGTGATCGGACGCGCGATCTCTTCTATTTCCTCCGAGTTGGTATAGAGCGGCTCGAGCCCCTGGAACGCATACTTTTGCAGGATCGAATAGGCGTAGTTGACCTCGGTCTGCACATTGAGGATGTCGAACCAGCAGATAAAGAGCGCGACCATCCCGGTAAAGCCCGCCAGCACGAACGGCGCGGACTTACTTTCCGAAGCGTGGCAGTAGGACATGCCCCAGCAGATCAGCGCGAGCAGCGGGATAAAAAAGACACGGTCGATCTTGAGGCCGTACGTTGTCGTCAGCATGAACGTAAAGCCGGTGCCGAGCATGGTCGCAAGGATCACGGAGAAGATCATCGTCAGCGTCGTCGGGCGCGAATTTTTCCGCACCGCGCACACCAGCGTGACCGAAGCCTTGCGCTTCTTTTTGAGCTCCTTCTTCCGCTTCGCCTCCTGGATCGCGCGCTCCTCGGAAACCGAGATCTGCGCCTTCTCCAGACGGTTCTCGGTCAGCCTCTTCTTATTCTTTTTTCTTCCCGAATTCCCTCTACTCATCTTCCAGGTCCTCCGGTATCGGCAGATGCAGGATGTCGATGATCGCCCGGTCGAGGTCCTCCTCCGACGCGATGTCGAAGGCGATCTCCTTCTTGCCCGACGGCAGCACACGGATCCTGTGTTCAATGTCATGTGTCAGCAGATATTTCGACGTGAAAAGCACTTCTCCGAGGTGATGGTCGAGCTTTTCGCGGTCTCTTGAGAGCGGCAGATAGAGCCTCGAATGACCGAAGGTCTCCTCCTGGGATTCCTTGATCATGAGCCTGTCCTTTTTCGCGGACAGCTTCCAGTGGATACGCTTGACGGGGTCACCCGCGACATACTCGCGGATATCGTAGATCTCCGCATTGGGGACGCCCGATTTCCGAAGACCCTTGGCCTTAAAGCCGCTTAGATCCGGCATCGCCTGCGGGATACAGGGTGTCGGAAGAACGACTACTTCGCCGGCTACTTCCAAAGTCCGTGGCACGAAGATCAGCCCGAAAAGATCGTAGATGCGGACCTTTGCGGAAGTGAACTTGTATGTGCCGCAGTGCTCGGTCTTAAGGATGATGCTGTCGGTGGTATTTCCCTGCGAGAGAAACTTGATCAGGTTCACTTCCTGCGTCATGGTCTCGATAAGCTTGATCTTGACGGAACAAAGCGCGAAAGGAAACGCCTCCAGTCCCGAAGACGTAAAAGAGATCTCCGTCTCCTCGCCCTTCAATACTTTTCGGAAAGCATCGGCCTCGAGGTGGAAAAACATCGAGGAAAGCACGCTGATCAGAAGCGCGATCGGAAGGATCGAGATCACGACGAGCAGTATAAACCAGGCCAGCCACATCTTGTAAAAAAGGAAAAAAGCGACGGCACCCAGCAGAGAAAGAATATAGATCACCCAGCTCCGCAGCATAAGTATTATTCCTTCGGGATCTGGGTCGTCTTAATGATTTCTTTCGCAATATCCTCGGCGCGGATCTCCTTAAATTCCGCTTCCGGCGTCAGCAGGAAACGGTGGCTCATGACCGCAGAGAAAACCGCCTGGACATCGTCCGGGATCACATAATCACGGTCCGTCATGTAGGCATGTGCTTTTGCCATCGCGGTAAGCGCCAGCGTCGCACGCGGACTGCCGCCACGGGCGAGCATCTTGTGGGTCCTCGTACGGTCCATCAGCGCAACGATATACTTCAGCACTCTGTATTTGACATACATCTTCGAGGTCTCATCCTGCATCGTGAGGATATCGTCCACCGTGCACACCGGAGAGATCTCCGCGAGCGGATTGGCACCGTTCTGACGGTTAGTGAGCATCTCGATCTCACTGTCCTGCGACGGATAACCCATGGACACGCGGATCGCAAATCGGTCCATCTGCGAGTCCGGAAGAAGCGACGTACCGGACGCACCGGACGGGTTCTGGGTAGCAATTACGACGAAAGGCTTCGGCAGCGGATACGTCTCATCGTCGACCGTGACCTGGCCTTCTTCCATCGCCTCGAGGAGCGCCGACTGCGTTCTCGAAGACGCACGGTTCAGCTCGTCCGCCAGGAAGAGGTTATGGAACACCGCACCCTTCTGATACTTCATCGTGTGGGTCTCCTGATCGAGGAGCGAAAAGCCTGTAATATCGGAGGGCAGTACGTCCGGGGTAAACTGCACACGGCCGTAGTCCATGCCCATCGTCTTGGCAAAAGCGACCGCCATCGTCGTCTTTCCCACGCCCGGGACATCTTCCATGAGAACATGTCCTCCGGCCAGCACGCTCTGCAGTACAAGACGCACAACCTCGTCCTTACCGCAGATTACTTTCTTAACTTCATCAAGGATCAGAGTCGTTTTTTCACGCATAGGTTTCTTCCCCCACGGCATCACACCGGAGTCTCCTTTTCCGTTTCTTACTTGTTCCCTTCTCTTCCTTCTCTTCCTTTTTGTCTCTTGCTTTTAGTCGGTTCTCTCTATGCTCTTGATGCAGTCGTTATACTTTGCCATGATCTCATCCTGCTGCGCCGCATCGATATTTGCACTCATGTACATCGCAAAGACATAGCAGTTACCGGATTCTCTGTCCAGGTAAATGCGTACCGGAAGATTGATCGGGCCGCCGTCATAGTCACCGGTAATCACAATATCCTCGTAAACATCCTTATCCCCATCAAGATATTTCTCGCACGAGACAAGCTTGGCGTTGGGCCCGAACTCACCCACCATTGCGGTATTCATCTCGTCAAATGCGCGATCATATCCGTATATTTTCAGCTGGTCTCCGGTCATTACGACATCGCTGTAGATCATCATAAAGTTTGTAGATGCCTGACTGTAATCCACGAAGAAATAATTGTACATTCCCTTTCTCAGATACTGCCATTCCTTCGTAAACGTATAGGTGTAAGGACCCTCCTGGTACCTGGTTCTGTCACCGAGATCCTCAGTTGTCGCATCCGGAGTCGTGTCCGTCGTATCCGGAGTCGTATCCGTCGGAGCCGGTGCATCCGGATCCTTCTCGATGGAGTTGATCGCCGCCCAGTATCTGTCCAGACATCCCTGATGATCACTCGCGTTCATGTCCGCACGCAGATTCAGCATGAAGACGTACGCCATGCCCGTATCCTTATCCAGGATCACGTGGATCGACAGTTCTCTCGGCTGGCCCGAAACCTCACCGGTCATCACAATATCGCTGGTATTCAGATTCGTCGTAGTGTCTCTCGTCTCCGAAACGATCTGCGCGTTCGTAAAGTCGCCGTTGTTCAGGAACTCCGAATCGAAGCCATCCATAAAGTCATCGAAATTGATGTCCGGGAGCTGCGAAACCGTGAGCGACTGCTGGGAGTAAACCACCATCATGTCCTGTCCACCGTCTTTGTCAGGATAGAAATACTGGTAACTCGACACCTTCATGTCCTTCCAGTCCGCGCTCACACAGTAAGTGATATCGTCAAGACGGAACTCCTTGACCGCCGCCGGGTTGTAGGATGGATCTGTGCTCACATCCGTCAGCGTATCGGTCGGATCAGTACTCTCATCCGTCGGATCCGTCTTCTTCGTTCTCTTCTTCGTCGTCTCCGTGATCGTCTCTTCCGTCTTCTTTCCCTTCTTCAGGGCAAAGTACGTCACCGGCGTCGCGATCCCTGCCACCAGAATGATGCCCGCGATCACATATGTCAGCGGCTTCTGCCAGATGCTCTTCTTCTTTTTCTCCGTCAAAACCACTGGTGCCGGGCTGACTGCTTTTGCCACAGCCGGAACTGTTCCCGTGCTGCTGTATGAGGACGGGCTGTACTGTGGCGCAATGCTGTTCGCTGCCGGAGCCGATGCATACGGAGACCGTGCCTGAGGCGCGTCTGGAGCCTGGGCATACGAGGACTGTGCGCGAGGCGCGACAGGTGCAGCCGGTGCAACAGGCGGAGTCGGCGGAGTCGGCGGTGTCGGCGGCACAGGTGCTGCCGGGGCATATGTCGCTGCTGGTGCTGCTGATGCCGAAGGCGCAACAGATGCGCCAACCGCCGCAGTCGCAGCCACTGCCGAAACTGCAGGCTTATTCTTTCCTGTGATCGCATCCGCAAAGGAAGGCATATCCGGGAAACGTCCCGAAGCCGCGACGGACAGTGCTTTCATAAGCGCATCTTCCGCATAGCCGGGCATGCTGATCCCGAGCTCGGACGGCTTCTGCAGCGTATCCTCATGCATACGCTCGATCGCATCCGGCGGCATCACGCCCGTGATGATCAGATACATCGTCGCCGCGAGCGCATATTCATCGGACCAGGGCCCCTGGTTGCCGTGCTTCCTGTACTGCTCCTCCGGCGCAAAACCATGCTTCAGGATGATCGACTTGCTCTTCGACTGGTCGATCGCCAGACGCGCCGCACCAAAGTCGAGAAGATGCGTCGTCTTATTCTTGGTCACGATGATATTATCGGGACTGATATCTCTGTGGAGAAGATTGTGCTCGTGCACCAAACCGAGCGACTTAATGATCGGCAGCATCAGGTCGAGCGTCTCTTCAAAAGAGAGCTTGCCGCCCTTGGATGTTGCGTATTTCAGAAGATCGACGCCCTCGATGTACTCCATAACGAAGTACGCTGTGCCGTTCTCTCTAAAGTAGTCATGCACGGTAACGATATTCGGAACGGTGCGCAGCTTAGCCAGGATCCTCGCTTCATCGAGGAACTTATCCGCACCGGTATCAAACTTTTCCTGTTCTTCCTGGGAGCTGACCGTCATCGTATAGTGGTCATCGTCGCGGATCGCGATGCCGGACGGGAGATATTCCTTCACGGCAACACTGGTCTCAAGCGTCATGTCGAGCGCAAGATACGTCACGCCAAATCCACCGACGCCGAGTACACGGCCCGTCAGATAGCGCCCGTTCAGGATCGTGCCGATCGGAAGCGCGATTGCCGGATGCTTCGCACTCGCGATATCAAACCCGCACTTCGGGCACGGGCCATTGCCGTCATGCTCGCCAAAACATCCATAACAGATTTTGCTTGTGTCTATACCCATTTCCGGAACTTCTCCATCTACCCCCGAAGCGCCATAACTAACGCTTTCGCAATAAAAGTATTATATCATAAGGCGCGCCGGGAAACGAGTAGCGATTGCAAGCATAGCCCATCCCCAACCCGTCTTTCCGCAGATTTTCCCTATCGTAATTCCCCCTCGCCATCGTCCCCCGTCATCCACTTTTTCGAAAAGCACTGTTTCGTCCTGCTTTTTCCGCCTGCTTCCGCCCGCCACGAAGGCGGCTTTCAGGGGAAACCTTCAAAATCTCATTTTCACGTGTCGATTTCATCGTGGCTTTTCACGGGTTTTGTTAATTCTTTCGATTTCCCTTGATGATTTTCCCTCGCTTCTTCAAGGGTTTTTCCATTTATTGCAATTCCCCGTGATGATTTCCCAAAAATACATCAAGGGTTTTCTCCATAATCGCGATTTCCCTTGACACCCCAATCGAAAAACAACACGTGAAACTTCGTATTTTCCTTTTCCCCTTGAAAAGCACTCGTTTTCTAGACACGTGAAACTTCGTTTTTTCCTTTTCCCCTCGAAAAGCACTCGCCTCCCCCCTCATCCACCCCCGTCCCCCTTTATATATCGACAACTCCCCCATTAGGGTATAGAATATAACGCGAATCCAATGAACAAGACTAAACAAAGGGGTAATCAACATGATCCAATCTAGGACACATAACTGCGGCCAGCTCCGTCTTCCCGATATCGGCAAGACTGTTACACTCGTTGGCTGGATGGAAAATATGCGTGAAGTCGGATCCAATCTCGGCTTCGTCGTTCTCCGCGACTTTTACGGCACGACACAGGTCGTTCTCGAGACCGAGGACCAGGTAAAGGAATTTAAGGCCATCACCAAGGAGTCCACGATCCAGGTCACCGGCGTGGTAAGAGAGAGATCTTCCAAGAACCCGAACCAGGACACAGGAAGCATCGAGGTCGTTCCTTCCGAGGTAAAAGTACTCGGCCGCTGCCGCTATAACGAGCTGCCGTTCGAGATCAACCACTCCCGCGAGGCCGATGAGAACGCGAGACTTAAGTACCGCTACCTCGACCTCCGTAACCCGGAAGTCAAGAAGAACATCATCCTCCGCTGCAACGTCGTCGCTGCACTCCGCAAGGCCATGATGGACCACGACTTCATGGAGATCACCACACCTATCCTCACCGCATCTTCCCCGGAAGGCGCGCGTGACTATCTCGTTCCGGCCCGCAAGCACCCGGGCAAGTTCTATGCTCTTCCGCAGGCTCCCCAGCAGTTCAAGCAGCTCCTGATGACCTCCGGTTTCGACAGATATTTCCAGATCGCTCCGTGCTTCCGTGATGAGGATGCCCGCGGCGACAGATCTCCGGGAGAGTTCTACCAGCTCGATATGGAGATGGCTTTTGCAACTCAGGAAGACGTATTCTCCGTCATCGAGGACGTCCTTCCTCCGATCTTTGCCGAGTACGGCACATACAACCGCGCATCCGGCGCTCCGTTCGCACGCATCCCGTATCTTGAGGCGATGGAAAAGTACGGCACCGATAAGCCGGACCTTCGTATCGACCTGACCGTTCAGGATGCAACAGAGGTCCTGAAGGACTGCGGCTTCCCGCCGTTTGCGACCAAGACCGAAGACGGCGCCGGCACCGATGTAAGAATCAAGGCCGTCGTCATCTCCGACTTCAAGGAGTCCAGAAAGTTCATCGACAAGAACATCGCCGATATCGAGGTCATCTCCGGCAGCAAGTCCTGCTGGTTCAGAATGGATGAGAACGGCGAGATCGTCGGCGGTATCGCGAAGTTCGTTACTCCGATCAAGGATTCCGTGGTAAATGCACTGGGAATTAAGCCGGGTGATCTGGTCGTCATGTCCTGCGGTAAACTCGCACAGGCACAGAAGACAGCCGGCGTCATCGTTAAGACTTTCGGTGCGACCGTTCCGGGTCATATGGATAAAGAGCAGTACGCTTTCTGCTGGATCGTTGACTTCCCGATGTACGAGATCGGCGAAGAATCCGGCGAGCTCGAGTTCTGCCACAACCCCTTCTCCATGCCAAGTGGCGGTCTTGAAACATTGTTAAAAGCAGAGCGCGGTGAGATCGATCCGCTCGCTATTACAGCTGATCAGTACGACCTCGTTGTCAACGGCGTTGAGCTCTCCTCCGGTGCAGTAAGAAACCACGATCCGGAAATCATGATCAAGGCCTTCGAGATGGTCCGCCTCGGCGAAGAAGATGTAAAAGCAAAGTTCCCGGCCATGTACAATGCATTCTGCTACGGAGCTCCGCCGCATGCCGGTATCGCTCCGGGCGTAGACCGTATGGTCATGCTCCTCGCAGGCGAAGACTCCATCCGTGAGATCATCCCGTTCCCGATGAACAAGAACGCACAGGACATCATGATGGATGCACCGGGCTATGTAACTGAAAAGCAGCTCGACGAACTTCACATCAAGACCATTCCGGTCGAAGAGTAAGTCGGTAAGCCGAAGAGTAAACTCTTCCGACACAAATAAAGCGCAGAATAAAACCTTTCTCATGCTGGTCCCCGGCTTCGACTGCGGAGGCATGGAAAGGTTTTTTCATGCGCTTCTTTAAATGGAAGAGCTTACTCTTCTCTGGTTCTTCTTTACCCTACAATCCCCGCGAACTCTTCCATGATCCCCGAGATGCCTATATTCTGCGGACATACGGCTTCGCAGCTCTGGCAGTGCAAGCACGCAGAAGGTTTCTTTTCCGCGGGCAAAGCACTGACAGCCATCGGGGCGATAAAGTCGAATCCGCCTCCGTCGATGGTGATATTGTGTTCGTTAAAGAGGGCGATAAGCCTCGGGATATCCAGTTCCATCGGGCAGTGGCTGACACAGTAGTGGCAGGCCGTGCAGGGGACGGAACGGACGCTGAGCATCTCGTCAGCAACCGCCATGAGTCCCTCCATCTCAGATGCATCAAGAGCCTTGTCCTCCGAGAACGTCTTCACGTTACTCTGGAGCTGCTCCATATTCGACATACCGGAAAGGATCACGGTCACTTCCGGGATCGAC
>JAEEGL010945297.1_pt1 | contig 19097 bp, 8 predicted proteins | sample 9134231 | NCBI WGS metagenome assembly JAEEGL01 (sample SAMN16246548, study PRJNA631951) | gut metagenome | biome: gut microbiome; feature: rumen; material: fiber-attached | host: Bos | place: Iran: Karaj | collected 2018-10 | reverse complement strand
TTTTTATTTTTATTGTTGGTTCTTTATTTTTCTTTAATGCTATTTTTTATAAAAAATTATATGTTCAAAAAAGATTTTATGAACAAAATAAAAGTTTAGGAATTAATTATTTTTTAAAAAATGAAATTGTTGTTTCAATTTATAGTGCACTTATTAGTTTTATTATTCAAGAATTATTACATATTTTATTATCAGTTAAAAAAAAATTTGTAATTTGTGTTAGAAATATTAAAGATAAATATCAATTTTTATTAAAAGTTAAAAATATTATGAGTTGTTATAAAAAGAAAATTATAATTTTTATTATTATTGATTTAATTGGAATGCTTGTATTTTGGTATTTTTGTTCTGCTTTTTATTCAATGTATCTTAAAACATCAAATGCTTGGTTTTATTCTGTTATTTTTTCTTTTATTTTCATTATTATATTACAATCTGTATATTCACTTATAGTTTGCAGTTTAAGGTTTATTGGAATATCATTTAGTGTTAATATATTATATAAATTAAGTCAAGTTTTACTATAAATTTTATTTTTGGTGTTATTTGTATATAGAATTAAATTTAAATTAAAATAAAATTTGAGTTTAAATATTGTATTTTTTTTTTTTGACAAAATAAAAAAATTTTTTTTTTGAAATTATATAAATTATAAATTATTTTTTCATAAATTACTCTTTTCATTAAAACATATTTATATATAATTATTATTATTATAAATTTTGTTATTAGTTGTAATTTAAAATTTTAACTTTTAGTTTTATTTATAATTATATTATGACTAGAATATCCAAGTCCTAAACATTGAATTTCAAAAATAGTTATATCATTTTCATTTTTTTCAAAAGTAATTTCTAATTTTTCAAGAATGAGTTTATTTGGTTTAATAAAAAGACTAAAAATCAATCTATTATTTTCAACAAATTCCAATTGATTTTTTTCTAATTGAATTAAACAATTTTTACAATTCTCAATTGTTTGATTTATATCTAATTCATTTTCATTTATTAATTTTATTCCTTTATTATGAAAATAATAAAATTTTTCTTCATTATTTAAAAAACTTCTTTTTTTATTTAAAATTGAATAATAATCTCCTAATCTAATATACATTCCATCTGATGTTAAATTAATTTTTTTAAGCTCTTTTTCTGAAAAACTAAAACTAGTGTCATTTAATAATTTTCTATATTCATTTAGATTATTCTTAATTTTTGAATATGAAAAATTTGTTAAATTTGAAAAATTGAAGATTAAATAAATTAAAGTTAGTATTGAAGTAATTGTAAAAAAAACTTTCTTTTTAAAAGTATTTTGAGATATATTAAAAGTATTAATTGGGAAATTAATTTTTTCTTTACATTCTTGACATAAACAAAGATGAAGTTTTTTCATAATATTTTCAATCTCTTCTTTTAATTTTTTATTTTCTTCTATTATATTATTAAAATTAATCTTTTTTCTCTGTCGAGCTCTTTTTGCACTTTCAGCATTTCTTTTCTTTTTCAATAATATATTTTCTTTATTTATTGTTTTATTTTTATTTGAATTTTCTTTAAACTCTTCGCTTACATCAATTTCAAAGTTTTGCCCAAAATAATTTGTTGAATTGAAATAATTATATAAATCAATTGAAGATTCTTCTGACATAAAATCTAATTATTATTTTTTATTATTACATAAATATTTTAATTTTTTTTGACACATTTATTAATAAAATAAATAATTTTTTTAAAATTATATAAATAATTATAAAAATATAAAAATCCTTTTGATTGAAAACTTTTCATTTTATATCATTATAATTTAATTTTACAATTATCAAAATTTATAATATATTTTATTCTAAATCTTTTAAAAAAACATAATATTTCATATTTTTTTTTCTTATATTTAAATATTAATTATTTAATTTTTAATTGAAAAAAAAAATATCTTTTAAATGTTTAAAAATATCAAATTTTGCATTCGTTATTTTCAAAAATAAACACAAATAAAAATAAAACAAAAAGAATGAAAGTATAAATCCAAAACAATTTTAAAAAACCAGAAAAAAAAAATATTTTTACAATTCTATTACAAACAGAAATAAGAATAATTAAAAACTTCATCAAAAAAAAAAGAATATTAAATAAACTTTAAATAAACAATTTTATTCATTAATTTGTTTAATAACATTTTGAGATCCAGGATTTAATTCTCTACTAGTAGCAGAATTAGAAGCCCCTTTTTTATAAGGATCAAATCCTTGTCCAACTAATTCTTTCCTTCTAAACATTCCAAAAATAGGAACAACTAAGCAAACAAAAACTAATTGATAAACAAAAAAAAATCCAGTAAAAGCAATTTGAGTAGCACCTCTTTTTAATATAGGACCACTAATTTTGGCACCTGAAGGTAATAATAAACCATATTGTAATATAGCTAAAAGTTCAGCTATTCCTAAAACAATTGATAAAATTGCAAAAATAACATGAAATACTATTTGGAAAATATAAACTCCAATAAAAATATTATATAAAACACCACTTGTAGGTAAAGTTTTCTTATTTTCTAATATACATTCAAATATTAAACAACCAAATATTAAAGCAATGACTATTAATCTAGTTATTATTATTCCCATTTCATAACCTTTTAAATTTTTAAACCATTTTGCATATTTTAAATAATTAGTTGTAGGATCAACATATAAACCCATATCTATACTTATTTGATTTGCATTAGTCGATATAGAAACGCCACCACTTTCTATATTTATATCACCTATTGAAGAAGGATATTGTAAATTTCTTGAATAATTGATTTCTAATATATTTACTTGCTCTTGTGCTTCAATAAATAATTTTACTGCTTTATAATCATTAGTCGATGAAACCATTACACATGCCATTATTGTAAATAAGAGAAGTAATATTCCTGAGTTTATTGTTAATGCTAAGTGAGATTGATTAGGAGTAGCTCCACAACAACAACACATTTTTTTTTTTTGATTTTATATAAATTATTTTTTGGTTTTGAGGGTTTATATTTTTTTTTTTTTTAGTGATTTATTTTTTTTTTTTTTTTGAAAATTAGGTTTTTTTTTTTTTTTTTTTGGTTTATTAATTTATTTCAAAAAATTTTTGATTTTTGAGATTTTTAAAAGAAAAAAAAATGTTATTTTTTTATTTTGAAATAAAGTTCAATCATTATTTTTAAGTTACTATATTTTATTTCAATTGAAAAAAAAAGTTATTTGTATAATTGGAATAAATTATATAATATAAATATAATATAAAAAAATTCAATTTTTCATCTTTATATTTACAAATATATGAACTTCTTATAATATTAAAAGAATATATTATTCTATTAATGATTTATACAAAATCATCTTTAAATTTATCTTTTTTCTATTTTCATAAAAATGATAAAACAAATTTTGTTTTTCTTTTAAATATTTAATTTTAATTTAAAAGAACATATATATAATTTGTTTAAAGATATTATCTTAATATTTTTAGAAAAATAATTTTTTTTTTCAGAGAACAGAAAAATAAGGAATTATTTGCAATTATAATAATAAAAGTAATTTTATTTTATAGGTAATTCAAATTGATAAAATAAATGAATAATAATTAATTAAAAATAAAATAAAATAAAAAAAATAATAAATAATAATATAAAAAAAATAAAAAAAAAAATATTATTAATTTATCATTAAAAGAAATAAGTAAAAAATAAATACCAAAATTGGAGAGTTTTTCATTATAAATGTAAAACAATCAATTATTGAAACTTTAATTTATTGGATTAAAGAATAAAGATATAAGAACTTTTTAATACTTAATCTAATCTTTTCATAAAGAAGATTAAGTATTATAATTACACTTTTTTAAATTATTTTGCTTTATCTTAAACTAAATTTTTAATATAAATTTCATAATATTTTTAAATATATTTATAATTTAAAATTTATTTATATAAGTAAGATATTATTATTAATATTGAAATTTATTATATTCTTATTATAAACAAACATTTAATTTTTAATTTCCTTTAATTAATATATTCAAATTTAGTTTTCCTCTTTATTTCATTCATTTTATGAAATGTTAGTATCTTTAATCTCTTCAATAATATTAAACTTTTGATATATAAATAAATTTTCATTATTATTGTGAGTTTTAGAAATAGTGGATAAGTTTTTTTTATTTCAAAATTAAAATACTTCTTTTAATTGATTTATTATAAATATAAAGATTAATTTTTTATTTTAAATTACTAGTTTAAAGACCATTATAAATAGAAATTATAAATATTAATTTATATATAGCTTGATTATCTATGAAAAATCTATTACTTTTAACTTCATGATTTGCTTTTAGTAAAATAAAATATATCATATAAAATTAAACATAAACAATTATTAAATAATGTTACATAAATAAATATAAATGATAAGTTTTTAATATTAAAAAAGTGAAAAAACTTATTTTATCATTAAAATATTAAGTTTTTCATTAATACTTACATTTATAAAAAATATATTCTATAAATTGATAATCATAAAAAAAAAATATAAAAATTATTTATTATTTTAATTTAATTTAAGAGCAAAAAAAAAATTTAATATCTCAGCAATATTAAATTAAACAAATTTTTTAAAGCATAAAAATAGTAGTAATATGAAAAATATCCCAATTAAAACATATTTATATTTCAAAACTAAATTATAATATTTCATAATTAATTCTTTTCTTTTTTTTGCTAATTTTTTTCTTTCTTTTTCCCTTTTTTTCTTTTGTTTTCTTTCTCTTTTCATTTCAGCTTTTTTTTGAATTCTTTCATATTCTTCTTTAAATTCTTGATCATCTTTTTCATCTTCAAATTTTTTAATTTCACTTTCATATTTTTCTTTCATTTCAAACCAAATTCCCATATTAGTAAAAACAGGATTATTTTTACTTAATAATTTTTCCCAATATTTATTACTAATTTTTTTCTTTAAAGTAAATTGATATCTTCCAACAAGACCAAAAAATCCATGATTAGAATTTTGATAATCAATATCATATAAAGTTTCTATTTTAAAGTTAATTTTAATTGGTATATCACCAATAACACAATATCCAATTAAATTAACAGTATTTTTTAATATTGAAACTTTTAAATTTTTTATTTCTATGCATCCTGGAGAATCAAATCTATGAGAAAATTTTATTTCTATAAATATTTCATTTAAATTTTGTGCCCATTTAAAGGCAGGTGAGATTATTTGATAGTCTTTTTCACTATATTTAAATTTTGTATTTATTTCTAAAAGTTTTTTTTTAAATATATTTATTGAGTTTGATAAATCTGATGTAAATTTTATATTATATAATTGAAGATTATTTAAGTAATTATCTAATGATGATAATTTTCCATTTGATATTAAAATATTTATACATGATTTTGAGTCTTTTATAAAATTATTTATGTTTTTGGTAATATAATTTGAAATTTCAATTTCTGGTTTTTTTATTATTTTTATAAGATCATTACATTGGTTATAACAAGTTTTTATTAAAGTTAGTATTATTGATAATAAGATTATTATTTTCATTATTTTAAAATATTAAATTTTTTGTTAATTTATTTTTTGAGTTTTAAATATTTTTTATTTTAATTACATATAATTTTTTATATAAATTATAATTAAAAATAACTTCAAAATAAAAAAAACATTTTTTTTAATTTTTTCAAAAAAATTAGATTTTTAAAATTAAATTTATATATAAAAACTCAAATTTGATTCAATTTATAAATTATATTAAAATTTGACTTAATTTATATAATAAATTAACACCACATAATATTCCAATAAACCTTAAACAACAGACTATAAATGAATATACAGATTGAATTATAATAATGAATAAGAAAGAAAAAATAAGAGAATAAAACCAAGCATTACTAGTTTTAAGATACATTGAATAAAAAGAAGAACAAAAATACCAAAATGTAAACATTCCTATTAAATCAATAATAATAAAAATTATAATTTTCTTTTTATAGCAACTTATAATATTTTTAATTTTTAATAAAAATTGATCTTTATTTTTAATATTTCTAATACACATTACAAATTGTTTTTTAATTGATAATAAAATTTGTAATAATTCTTGAATAACAAAACTAATAAGTGCACTATAAATTGAAACAACAATTTCTTTTTTAACAAAATAATCAATTCCAAAATTTGAATTTTGTACATAAAATCTTTTTTGAACATATTTTTTTTTATAAAAAATAGCATTAAAGAAAAATAAAGAGCCAATAATAAATATAAATACTAAAAATTTAAGAGAAAAAGGTTCAAATACAGAAATATAAGTAAAAGGAAATAAAAATAATATTTTTTTTTTTAAAATTCTTATCAACATATATAAAAAGTTTCTATCATCAAATTTCATAGCATTCATTAAATCTAATTCATCTTTTTCATCATCATTAAATTGATTTACATCAATATCTTTTTCTTCATTGTTTTCACTTTTAAAAATTTTAATTGTACTTTGAACTTTAAATGAATTATCTGAATTTTGAAGATGAATTGAATTAGTAGTTTTCATTTTTATTTTTTCATTCTCATTTCTTGAATTATTAAAAAAATGATTTGCATTACTTAAATTCGTTTCTTTTTCATTTGAATTTGAATATTTATTACTTATTTGTTTTAAAGTACGTTCTGTACTTGTTTTATTTATATGATTTGAATTTAATATTTCGTAATTATTTGAATTATTATTTTGATTATCACTATTATCAATAAAAAAATTATTATTTTTTTTTGGTGGATTTAATAAATAAGTAAATTGATTTAAAAAAGAATAAATTGGCTTAAATCCAGAAAAATAAGTAAAAGTTAATAAAAGTGGAATTTGAATACCAGTTAAAATTAAAAGAATAAATCCACCTTTATTTTTAACAAAATAATCTTTATTAAAAACTAAATTATAACATTTAAACAAACCAAGATTACTTTTATCAATATTACTTTTAAAATTACCTTCATTTAAACTTGGTTCAGTTAATTCAGAAGCTTCTTCTAAAGTAGGAAGTGAATTTTTACAATAACATTTTAAAGTACCTATAGTATAATTTGTTCCTAAATATTCACATTCTTTTTCACATAAAGAAATATTTTGAAAATAATATAATCTTCTTTCTTCTAAAGTAACATCTTTTCCTTCATCATCAAAATGATAACAATTATCATTAAAAAAATCATCACTTGAATTAAATAAATCAGCTCCTAATTTTTCATAAATTTTTTTTACTAAATTATAATTAGCATGACTTTCTTTTAATGAATATTCTATTATATCACTTTTACAATAACTTAAATTTAATTTTGCTTTTGTTATTGCATTATATGCATTATAATGAATTTGATTCATCATTGAAGTTCTATTAATATCAAATTTAACAAATAAAATTTCATTTTTTTGAAGAGTATATTTCTCTTGTAATATTTTTCTACATTGAGACATATTCACAAATGAAATATGATATTTTAAAGATGATTCCAATTCACATTCATCATCTTTCCATAATTGCATTGTCATATTATGTGCAGGGAGAATATCAACATGTTTAGTTAATGAAGTATTATATTGAAATATATATTCTTCAATCCATTCCATTGCAAATAATTTTAAATTTGATATTGTTGTACTATGACGTGATGGATACATTTTAATTACACATTTATCATCTCTTTCAATATATTCTATACATTTTGTTCTACTTTCATCAATTGTATATCCTTTTGGACATCGAAATTTACATAAATTATCATATAATAAATATGCTGAGTTAATTTTACAATAATCACATTTTTCATCTGTACATTCTTCTACACATTGTTTACCTCCGTGATATGGTCTATTTTCATTTTCTATATCATTACAATTATCTATACATTTATAATTACCATCATCATCAAGATACCAATAATTAGTTGAACATGTTCTTATACATATATTTTGATTTATATTTTTAAATGTGTAACCTTCTGAACATTCAATACATGAAGTTGGAGAATTTTCACATGTTTTACATGAGATATCACAATCTTTTAATGTGTTATAATCAGAATTATCAATGTAAGTTCCTTCTGGTTTTCTTGTTATACAATAATCACTTTTATATAAACCATTATTTCCTATATATTTATATAATGTCATTCCTAAAAGTCTTTTTTCTTTACAATTTATACATAATTTATTGTTTGGATTACTATCATCTATTCCTAAATATTCTTCACATTCACTCACACAATTTTTACTTGGGGGAATATCAAGATAATATTGAGTTTTACATGTGTCACAATTCATATTTAAATTACCATCTATTATTTCACTTCCTTGAGAACATGTTTTACAATTATTGTGACATTTTTCTAATACACCAAATGGGTTTTTATTTGGATCAGTACTTTCAAAATATTCTGAATAATCTGGATTAGATTTGTCTACGCAAATTGGGTCTAATTCATATAATGATCTATCAAAAAAGTATTTTAAATTATCTACTCTCTCTTTACAATTTATACATATTCTATTATCTACATCTTTTACTAAATATTGACCACATGTTTCTAAGCATGTTACAAATTCATTATTTAATGTATCATATTGAGCATAATAACCAGATATACATGTTAGACATTTTGTATTATCTGAATCAAGACATGTTTCACAAGGATCTATACATGATGAATCATCCACATAATTAAAATTTGAATCAATTACTCTTGGATTATCTGGAATTTCTTCAAGAGTCACACATTGTTCAATAGTTGATGATTTATATTTATACATTTCTCTATCATGATCATCTTTCTCTTTTTTACAATTTATACATTTATTGTCTTTTTTAACATACCATTCTTCACAATCATCTAGACAATTTCCATCAAGGAGATAATGAGTATTATCACAAGAAAGGCAATTATTAGTTTCAATTGATATACCATCATCATTTATTTTTGTACCTGGTGTATTTGAACAAGTTCTACAAGAAGTATCACATGGTGTAATTGTTCCATAACCATCATTTTCTTTATAATAATTAATTTTATCACCATTTGGATCATCAACATCAGAAGCATCAATACAATTATGTTCATCAATGATATGATATTTACCATAATTATTACAATTAATACAATATATAACATCTTCAACGAATTCTTTATGTGCATCACATTCTTTACAACTAGTTTCAGTAGGTGAGTCTTTAGGGAAATAAAAGCCTACAGGACAATTTTGAATACAATTATAATAACTACCCATTGGAATTATATTAGTAACACCTTCAATACAAGATAAACATTTATTATCTGATTCAGTTCCAGCTGAATCACAAGTTTGACAAGTGTGATAACATTTTTTATAGACATTATCAGATAAATAATATGTTGGTGGATCTAATGCACAACTTCCTATAATATTTTCTTTAGGATAATAATTATCTATACATTCATCACAATTATTTAAATTATTATCTCCTCCACTAGAACATTTCTTACAAGAACTAAAACATTTAAGATAAATATCTTTTTCAGGATTAGTTTCACTAGGTTCTTCAATTACAGAAGGAGTTTTACCTAAATAATATCCTTTATCTATTATATCTTCTTCATAACAATTTGTTCTTTTATCAAAAGAAGGATAAGTTCCAGTTATACATTTAAATTCAATACAATAATGATTTTCATTATCACCTTCAGGAGGACTTTGAGTACAATATTTACAAGTTCTAAAACATTTCTTCCATGAATATGTTGATTTATCTGATAAAGTAGGTTTATTAAGATAATAATTTTCAATTGGAGAAGAATCACTAGTACCTGTTAATGGTTGAAGACAATTTGTTCTGTCATCATCAACTGGATAATAATTATTTTCATAATTACATTCAATACAATTTGTAGAAGTCGGAGTGGTAGTTATTTTAGCTCCATTACATGATTTACAAGCAGGATCACATGGTTTATAAATTTTCCCATTTACATCACTAGAATCATCTATAAAATATGAAATTTGTTCCCCAGTATAACAATTATGATTAGAATCATCAGATTTAAAATAATAATTAGTAATACATTTCTCACAATTCATTTTTTCCTCAACTCCATATTTTTCACAAGCACTACATTTATTATAACATTTCCCACATTTTTCATTTATTTTAATATTACTATCATCAGGATCTTCTTCATAAGTATAAAAGTAACCTTCAGGACAGCTTTTACCACTACTTGGATATTGATAACAATTTGTTTTGTCATCTACCCTTGATTCTACTTCTAATTTTAAAAAACCATCTTTACAAGTCAGACAATTAGCATTTGTACTTGTTCCTGGATCTACACATGTTTTACATGTTACATTACATTCTCTATAAATTCCTGATCCGTCTTTATAATAACCTTCAGAATCAGCTTCATTTAAACAATTCATTGTATGATCATCAGAAAATATATCTCCTTTTTGATAGTAATAATTAACTTCTGCACAAGAAGAACATTTTTGCTTATTAGGATTATTACTAGATTCTTGACAAGTAAAACATCCTAAATAACAATCTTTAACTTCAAAACTAATCCAACAATATCTTCCATATAATCCACCTCTTACAGGTTGAAATTTAATATTAACTTTCGTATAAACGAAATCAGAATAATAAACAAATAACTTATTTTTTGAATCATAAGTTTGTGAACCTCCTGCAATTATTGATTCTCCAGTTGAAAGTTTCATTTCACCACTTGAATACGCTTCTGGAAAGTAAATATGAATATTTTCACTATCAGTCACTCCTGAAAATGCAAATTCTCCAGTTCCTTTTGTTACATAAGGTTCAAGTGAAAATTCATCTGTATGACTATTAATAAAAATGTCACTAACAGATACATCAGAACAAGCAGGATAACCTACAATTTCAAAAACATTATCACTTTTTCCATCTTTTTCAAAATGATAAAAAATTGACATAAATCTAGAACCGAATCTGGAAATAAAAGGAAAATCAGCATAACCATTAATTGACTCAAAATATTTATCTTCAGTTTCAGTTTTTCCCCCATATTCATTAATATATATAATTTTAACTTTAATAAAATGATTAGCATTACTATTATCATTATTAACACAAGTAAAAACAAAAGATTTTTCATCCCATTTTGCAGTATCAACTCTATTTGTATTTTCAACACAACCTGTAAGTGCTTCTTCTTTATATACTACAAATTTATAAAATCTTTTAGTAGACTCTTCCATTGCATCACTACTATAATCAGTATCTGAAAAAACTTTAATAACAGAATATTTCATTGTATTTTTAATTTGATAAGTAGCAACAGCATATTGATCAGAAAGTTTAATAATTTTATCAAAAGGACAACTTCTCGATGAAGCTGGAGCTTGTTCCATTAACCAATCTTGCTTAACATTAACCAAATCATTTGAAAAAAGTGTAACTTGTTCTTTGCAATCTCCAGAAACATATAAACAAGCAATTTTATATTCATAACTTGCACCCATTTCAACACAAGAAATATATCTATTATCAGAATTATGTGTCCATAAAGTACCATAAGGAGAAAAATAATTTTCATCTCCAAGAATATATTTCTGAATTCTAATTTGTTTACAATATTTATTCCCTTCAGGGCAATTTTCTTTTCCAGAACAATAACCAACAATTAACTTATCATCATGAGTAACGAAAATATCAATTTTATAAGAAACAACTTCAATAGTAATAGTTGAAGTAGTTGAAAATCTACTTTCTTGAATTTTTCCATTATCATCAAATAAAACAATATCTAAGTCACCAGCACCAGAAGCAACAACATAAGTATTATCAGAAAATTGTCTAATACAAGCATTTACTTCATATTTGAAATTTAAATCAATTCCATTTTCGTCTGAAGATATTTTTTCTCCTTTTGAATTGTATCTTGATAAAAATGCATTTTCACTTCCTGAATCTGTACTCCTTGTACCTGATAATGCTAATACATCATGATTACTTGGATTTGTTGGTGAAGATGTTTCTATTAGAAGAGGACGAGGAAAAGTTTTTCCTGTGTGGTATATTGTGTATGATGTTGCTTGTTGACATTTTGTTAAAGGGATTATTTGGAAAAGGAAGATTATTATTTTTAAAAAGGTTTTTAAAGGATTTTTGCGTTTTTCCATTTTTTTTAATTTTTTTTTATAAATTTTTTTATTTATGGAAGTTTGGTTTTTCATTCTACTTATATTAGCATAGTTTATCTTTTATAAAAAAATTTTATAAAAAGGAAATTTTTATAAGAATATATAATTGATTTTTTATAACACTTTTTATTCATTTATTTTAATTAAATATTATTATTTTTATTTTAATTATTGATAATCATTAAAATATATATATATACATATCTTTGATCAATTTCAATATTATATATTTTTTTCAATAATTAAAAATAAAAAAAAATTATAAGAAAATACTAACAAATAAATTAAATCAAAAATTAAAAAAAGAATTAAATAAAATTTTGCTTTTTATAAGTTACAATATTGGAGATTATTTTTTATAATAAATGAATTAAATATTTCTTAATTTTTATTTTAATTTATTTTATTTTAATTTTTATTAGATAATGAAATATAAAGATATATATTATATCTTTTTAATTATATTTTATAGATTTTTCCATTTATTATTTGTTTCAAAATTGCTATAAAATTTTATATATGTTTTTTTGTTCATTTTTGAATATCTAAATTATATTAATTGTTAAATAAAAATCATTATATTAAAAATATATAATTATTATTAAATATTAATGTTTCAAAAAAAGTTGAAAATTATATTTATAAAAAAAAGTTTATAGTGATTATAAAAAGAAAAAAGTAAATGTATTTAAAAAATGATAAAGGAAAAAAAAAACAATTGTATATTAAAACAAAATCAATCTAATGAATCTTCCCCTTCAAGTTTGAATAAATTACCATCAGATAATATAAATTTAGTTTCAAACCTATCAAATATAAAAAAAGATTTTGATTTAACAGACAATTTTAAAAAAAATAGAAGAATAAGTTTTAAAATAAATAGTAAGTATGAAATTGATAAAATAAATTATATTGAAGAAAGAAAAGGAATAGTTTTAATAGGACTAAAATCATCAGGGAAAACATCTTTTTTATATTCATTATTAGGAATTAATTGTTTAGTATCAAATGATAACATTTCTACAAATTTTATTTGTATTATAAGATATAATCCTAAATTAAATGAACCAAAATTTTATCATTTGAAATTAAAAGAAGAAAATCAAAAATATTATTTTTTAAAAGATGATTTAGAAATAATTGGAAATGATAAAATAAAAGAAGAAATTGAAAAAATAAATAAAGATAATTCTTTAATAAAAGATTTAAAATTTGATTCATTATTTTATATGTTAGAAACTAATATTACAAATATTGAAAATAAAGAATTTTTATTAATTCATGATTTTTATGATTTACCAGGAATGGATGAATTTATTTCAAAAGAAAAAATAATTGATGATAAAAAGTCATTTAAAAATAAAAAATTTTTTGCTCATTCTAGAATTAATAGATTTAAAAAAAACAAATTAAATAAAGAATTAGAATATAATGAAGATATTTTTAAATATATTAAAAATCTAATTTCAAATCAAATTATTATTTTTAATACTGAAAATTATGATTCTACTCAAAATATTCAATTAATTAAATATATTAAAAGAAAACTTGAAATTCCTTTTGAAAATTCATTAATTATATTAAATAAAATAGATAAATCTTCAAATCCAACTAAAACAATTCAAGATTGTAAAGCATTTTATATTAATAATTTAGATTCATCTGAATTCAATATTAATTATAATATTTTTATACCTTTAAATTGTAAAGAATTTCAAAATGAAATGTTAATGAATTATAATTATGAAAATTATTTTCGTTTTTTTTATAATAAATATTGTGAAAACAAAATTAATAATTATAATAAATATGAAATGTCCTTTACTGAATATTTATTTAAAGAATTAACAAAATATCAAAAAAATAAAAGAAACTATATTCAAGAATTAACTTCTGAATTTAATAATAATGATTTTGAAATTATAAAAAAAAGTTTATAATGATTTCCAAAATGAATTAAATATTACAATTGATAAAAATGTAGATTTCAATGAAGAAAATGCATATCAAATTTTAATCCTAAAAGCATTTTATAAAAGTTTTATTTATAAAATAATTCATCCAGAATACTCTGAAAATATTTTTCAAATAATATGTTATTTTAATACATTTATTCCAAATGAAAAATTAATAGAAAATCAAATCATAAAAGAAGAAAAAAAAAGAGAAAAACAATATTCAAAAGAAATAAATCAATTAATTGATATTTATAAAGAAATAAAGAATAATAAATTCTTAATTAATAACGATAATAATTTTACTAAAATAGAAAAAACTTTAAATTATTTAGAAATATTAAATCAAGATATAATATATATTCCAATAATTGGAGAATCAAAATCAGGAAAATCAAAATTACTAAATTGTATTATTGGTTATCAATTATTTCCTGAATCAATAAATAAATTTACAACTAGAGGAATAATTATACAATATTCAAAAAATATTGAATTATATGAAATTGAATTAAAATCTGAATATAGTTTTTTTAATTTTTCAACAAAAAAAATTCCAATTGGAAAAGGTATAAATCAAGTTAGACAATATTTAATTTCTTTAAATTATGAATATAGTAAAGAAAAAAATAAAAATATTTATATTGTTAAAACTCCAATTCAATTTTTAGATGATTATAAATTTGATAAAGAAATGAAAAATAAAATTGCTTTTATTGATTTACCTGGAATAGATATTATAAATAAGAATATTTTTACTGTTGATGGAAATGATTTTTATGATGAATTATTTAATATAAGTTCATCGATGATTTTTATTACTAAAGGAGGAGAAATTAATACAATAGAAAATGAAAATACATTAAATATTTTAAAAAATACAAAATTAAAAGAAATTAATGAATGGAATAACAATTTAAAAAATAAAAATTTTGAATATGAAAATAATTTTTTAGATAGTTGTTTATTTGTTGATAATATTTGTAGAGAATCAAATGAAGAAGAAATAAATATTGAAAATATTCAAAAGGAATTTTATCATCTTTTATTTTCTTCAAATAATAACAATAATTATAAAAAAATTAATACTGCAATTTTTGATGCTAAATCATATCAAGAATATTTAGAAATATGGAATTTATTTTTTAAAATTCAAGATTTATTTAAAACTTATCAAAAAGATTTTCTTAATCAATTAAATATTTCTTCATATTATAATCCTTTAAAAGAAAAAAACTTTCCTAAATATTGTCTTAAACAAATTAAAATAAAAATCAATAATTGTTCAGTTGAAATTGAAAAAAATCCTGAAGATGATGAATATTTTTATTCTGAAATTAAACAAATAATTTGTTCTTTAATGAAAGAAATGAAACAAAAATTAGAAAATTCAGATGAATCATTAATAAAGGAAATTTCAAATTTATTAAAACAAGTACATTTAAATATTAAAACAATTAAATTTTATCAAGAATCTTTTTGTGAAGACTTTTTTTCAAAATTATCTCAACAAATTTTATTATCTAATGAATATTTAAATAATCAATATATAAAACAATTTATTGAAACTTTAAATATATTTTCTTATATTGAAAATAATATTTTAGAAAAGAAAAGAAAAGAAATAGAATCTGAAAATGAAAAAAAGATAAATAATTTAAATTCAATTAAGCATTTAATTACAATAAAAAATAAACTTCAAACACTATTTTCTGTTATTAAACAAAAAATACATTCATCATTAGAAAATATAAAAAATAATGTTGATGAACAATTAAAAAAATTTAAAAATGATAATGAAAAAATAATAAAAGAATATTTTAAAAATACAATAATTAATAATTTAGCATCCCAAAAGTATAATCTAAATTATTTAATAAAAGATTTAATTAAAGAATGTAAAAATGCTCAAATAGAATTCGACATATACAAAATTTTTAATATTTTTGAAAAAAATTCTAAGACAGAACAATTTGGTGAAGTAGTAATTAATTATTTGATTAAATTTATCTCATCTTCAAAATTATTAAAACCATCATCCAATGCAATATTAGATTGGTTATATTTTTATTTTAAAATGCCATATAAAGAGAAATTATTAAATGCAATTTCATTTCTTGAAAATTCAATTGATAATAATTTTGAACAAAAAATTATACTTTTTAACGATGAATTATCATTTATTAATAATAATCAAGAAGAAATATACGTGGCTTTTGATATGCAAACAAAAAAGACAAATGAAAAGATAAACCAAATAGATAAATTAATAGAAAAATTATCTGTAATTTCTAATCAATTTATAAATGAGGATATTTGAAACATAAATAAATTTTTTTAATATAATTCAATTATTGTATTATTTTATTTTTTAATTGTTTTCTTTTTTTTAAAATAAACATAAATTTATATATCTTTTTTAAATTTTATCAAATAATTATCCAGATTATTATAAATTAATATAAATCATTAATTAAAAAATATGGAATTATTAAAATGTTATGTAATTTTTTAAAATAATATAATTTTGTTAAAATATAAATTTATAAATTTTAATTAAACTATTATAAATAACTAATAATTTTAATAAAAAAATGAAACGAATATTAATTTCATTTCTTTTTTCCTTTACTTTATGTTCATTTCAAATAAACTTTTTCAAAAAATTAAATTCTTTAACATCAAAAGATAAAAATATAATAATATCTCCAATAAGTATATTCCAAGCATTATCTTTAGCAGGAAATGGAGCATTAAAAACAACAAGAACTCAAATAATAAAAGCTTAAATAATACAGATATAACTCAATTAAATTTAGATAATGAAAAAATATTAAAAATATTATCAAAAATGAAAAGTATACAAATGGCAAATGCAATTTTAACAAAAACTACACCAAAACAAACTTTTATATCAAAAGCAAAATCATTTAATTCATATATAGATAAACTTAAAAGTGTAGATCAAGTTAATAAATATGTATCAGAGAAAACAAATAATAAAATAAAAAATATTATTAATAGTATATCAAATATTGATTTTTTAATTTTAAATGCTGTTTATTTTAAAAATCAGTGGAGTCATCCTTTTACAAAATCATCAACTAAAAAAGATTATTTTTATATTACTTCAAATAAAAAAATTTCAGTTGATATGATGTTTACCAAAACAAAATTTCCTTATTATGAAAATAAAGATATTCAAGCTGTAAATTTACCTTATAAAAAAGATTCAATGTCTGCAATTATTATTTTACCAAAAAAAAATGTTGATATTAATAAATATATATCAAATTTAACTGATAAAAAATTAAATGTTATTTTTGGTAATTTAATTAATTCAAAAGTTAGTTTATATTTACCAAAATTTAAATTGGAATATTCAAATAAAATAAATTCAATAATGCAAAAATTAGGAATGATAAATGCTTTTTCAAATACAAAAGCAAATTTTAAAGGAATTTCAAATTCTAAAAATTTGTATATTGATTCTATTTTACATAAAACTTATTTAAAAATTGATGAAATTGGTACTGAAGCTGCTGCTGTTACTTCTATTTCTAATTTAGGAAGTGCACCTATGAAATTAAATGAAGTTGAAATGAAAGTTAATAGACCTTTTATATTTTTAATTAGAAATACTTCTTTAAAAAGTCATTATCAATTACTTTTTATTGCTAAAATTAAAAATCCTTTAAAGTAGAGTTTAAAAATTTTAATTGGTAAAATCAATTATTGAATTTTTAAAAATTTCATTAATTTATTGTTAAAATTTTATATTTATTATATTAAAAAAAAATATTTAAATAAATGAGTTATGAAGTATTATATTTATAAAAAATTTATTAAATTTTTAATTATATAAAAAGAATTCTAGAAATTGATTAAATTAATTCATATTTATTTGAAAAAGAATAAATTATTTTATTAAAATTTATTGCCTTATTCTTATTTAATTATTAAATTGAATCATCTTAATGAATTTATCAAGTATTGGAGAATGACTAATTATATTATAAGAAAATTGAAACAAATGAAAAAGATTATATATTTAATTGAAAATAAGAATAATATGACTTAAAAGATTTTAAACCATTAAAAATTATTCGGAAATCTTCTGATAAATAATAAAAAAAATAAAATCATTAATTTTAAAAATGAAAACTATTTTTATTCAATTATTTATAAAATTCATCATTTATATTATCATTAATAAGGACTTTTTTCATGATTATTAAATATAATATATAAACAGAGAATTTAAAATATTGAAATAAAAAATCTATCTTTTAATAATATTAATTATTAATTTTTTTAAAATTTATATAAATGTAATATACCTAAATTTAATTTTATAAATTATTATATATAATTATTATTATTTTATTAAATATATTAAAAATATAGATATATTAAATCTTATTGAAATAATATTAGATAAATTATGTTTGTTAATATAATTTTTTTATATATTAATTAAATATATAAAAATTATAATTATTATAATTTTTTCTTTCTAATCTCATTATTTCTTTTTCATATCAATTATCATTTTTAGTAACAATTTCTTTATTTTTTCATTTTCATCTCATTTTGAATTATTTATTTATTTCGTCTTCACAAATTACTTAAAAAATTATATATATATATATCTCATAAAAAATAAAAATTTTCAGAAAAATATTAAAATTTAATTGTTGAGAATTTGAAATTGTAAATTATAAAAAATAAATGTCAGCTAAAAATGAAATAAAAATAATTGAAAATCCTAATGATATATGGGAAATAAGGTTTATTCAATATAATGATTTAAGAGTACATTTAATTTATTATTTTAGTGCGTGAATAATATATTAAAAATAATTAGACTGCTAATAAAATA
>JAEEGL015903302.1_pt1 | contig 19098 bp, 3 predicted proteins | sample 9134231 | NCBI WGS metagenome assembly JAEEGL01 (sample SAMN16246548, study PRJNA631951) | gut metagenome | biome: gut microbiome; feature: rumen; material: fiber-attached | host: Bos | place: Iran: Karaj | collected 2018-10 | reverse complement strand
GAAGAACTGACCGAGCAGACCGTGTCACAAATGGCATCGCCGTGGATGTATTATTTCCTAAAGTACGATCCCACTGATGCTATCGTGAAGACCAATTGTCCTGTCTTGTTGTTGAATGGCTCCAAGGATTTACAAGTGATCGCCTCACAGAATTTTCCTGCCTATGAGAAAATCATCACAGAGCATGGAAAGACTAACCTTACCCTTCACGAGCTGCCCGACTTGAACCATCTTTTCCAACATTGCGAAACGGGTTCGCCGAATGAATATTTCGAGATTGAGGAGACCATATCGCCCGAGGTGTTGGAGATGATTGTGGGGTTTGTGAAAGGAGTTGGAAAGATGATTCGATGAAATTATTATGAGTAGCTTAACTTATTAAGCTGTTTGTTATATTAATTCGGGGTACCTTATTTCTTCGTGAGACCCATATCTAAACTTTTTTAGATATGGGTCTCACGAAGTTTAAATATGGGTTTCCTGACACGCAAGGGTGGGGCTCGTATTCGGTGAAAATAAATTATGCTTAATTTGTGGCCTACAAGGATATTTTGCATATCTTTGTAGGCCGCAGCTTTATTAATAATTCTATAGGCTGTGGTTATTAAAGTATTCGCAATAAATCAAACATGTTATATTATGAAAATGAAGAGTTTATACAAGAAAAGTGTAGCGCTTTTAATCCTGCTGTTCGCGGTGGGATGGCAGGCGATGGCGACAGAATCGTGTGGTATCGTCTTTAATCTTTATGACGAATACGGCGATGGCTGGAACGGAAATAAGCTGGTGGTGAGCGACGGCAATGCTTTGAACGAAGAGCTTACCTTCGATGAGGGTAGTTCCACCTCTTTCACATTAATGATTGAAGACGGCAGCCATGTCACATTAAGTTGGATTGAAGGTAGTTACTCTGATGAATGTACTTTTTCAGTGCAGTTTGAAAACGGTTATCCCATATACGAGGGCAGCAGCCTCATAGGTACTACCTACGAATTTGACTTGAACTGTGATGACCCATATTTGCCTCTTGCCATTACTGTTTCGACAAACAATGATGACTTTGGCACTGTAAGTGGTGGCGGGAATTTCTTATGGGGTGAATCTTGCACTGTGACGGCTATGCCAAATGAAGGATATTGCTTTTGGTGTTGGGTAGATAGTGATGAGGAAAAGGCGGTATCAACGGAAGCAACCTATACGTTCACTGTCTCTAGACCTCAAAATATAGTGGCATTTTTTAGGCAAGTTTCTAATGCCGATAACATAGTATTTGCGGATCCGAATGTGGAAATAGTTTGTTTGCAACAAGGATGGGATACAAATGATGACGATTACCTGTCTTATGACGAAGCTGCTGCAGTGACCGACTTGGGCTATGTGTTCATGGAAAATGAAAATATTACCAGTTTTAATGAGTTACAGTATTTCACTGGACTGACTTCCATTGGAAGCGGTGCGTTTGAGATTTGTACGGGACTGGCCTCGATCGAGATTCCGAATACTGTAACATCGATAGCAGATGAGGCATTTTTCTATTGTACAAGTCTATCTTCCATAACCATTCCGAATTCGGTAACTTCCATCGGTCGGGATGCATTTGAAAGTTGTACTGGACTTACCACTATTACCATTCCAAGTTCAGTGACCGAAATGGGTGATTATGCGTTTGCACTATGTACGGGTCTCACTTATATCGTGGTTCAAGCTACCGTCCCCCCTGTCTTGGGCACTGACGTATTCCATGATGTGGATACTGACATCCCCGTTTATGTACCATACGGTACGGTCAGTGATTATCAATCCACGGATGGCTGGAGTGTGTTCACCAGTTTCATAGAGGGAGATTATAATCTGGTGTGGCTTTCTTTAAACACCGTTCCCGAAGAAGGAGGCACTTTGATGACACAGATGTGGTATGAAATCGAAACTCCTTTTGAGACAGAAGAGCCCGTAGAAGAACAAGACGTCTCCATCGTGGCCAGAGCCAATGAGGGTTGGCGCTTTGTCTATTGGACGGCCAACGATGAGGTAGTCTCGTATGACAATGTCTATACCTTCCATCTTTCAGAGGATACCTATTTGGAGGCGCATTTTGAGCAGTGTGAGCTGGAAACCGAGCCTGACCCCGACTTGCTGAGTGGGCGCTTCTCCATCAGCGGATGTACTACCGTGGGTTTTGCCAAAGGCAACCTGATTGCACAAATCCAGATAGACACAATTAATGATATGCCTAATCCCACCAGCGCCTCATGGCAGTTTGCAGAGACGCAGTATTACCGTCAGGAATATAATGCTAGTTCTATTGCAACAAATGGTATTGGCAGTTTGCTGTCGGAAGGAATGGATCTTGTTCGGGATTTGTACCGCTCCATTGGCCTTGTTGATATTGCCTGTTGGCATCAGCTTTCCGGTGCCGAGTGGGAGTATTTGCTCAATGGACGCCCCATAGAGGTACGCTACGCCTTCGCCAAAGTGAACGATGTGGCTGGTCTTTTGGTTTTGCCTGATGATTGGGACGCTTCGACTTATCAACTTGAATCGCCTAATACAGTTGCAGCCTACGAAACCAACATCATCTCATTAAGTGATTGGGAAAACATGGAGGAAGAAGGGGCTTTGTTCCTTCCAGCCAATGGCATGCTGATTAACCCAATTATTCAACAAGGTCTATATCAATACCAATTTGATCCTGGAGACGGGTCTCCTGTTGGCGTATACGGAAACATGATGTTTCATCCCATGATAGGTGTAGAGAACGGATTCTCAAATCCTCAATGGGGAAACATGATGGCAGAGGCTGGATTGTTTTCATCTCTGCGTTTGGCTCAGATTGTGGAGCAAGCTCAATCAACGATAACGGTTGCAGTCGAGGCAAGTCAGGCTGATTATGGAACGGTGACCCAGGGCGGCGACTTTGCCTGCGGCGAGGAGTACACTGTTGTCGCTACCGCCAACGATGGCTATGTGTTCCGCTATTGGCTTGACGGTGATGAGGTGACTTCGGTGGATGCCGAATACACCTTTGTCGTGGCAGGCGACAGGAATCTCACTGCTGTGTTTGCCAATATGTCTGAAGTCTGTAACGTGGAATTCGATTTGGTCAGCGATCCAAATTATGTAGGAATGTTTGGCTGGGGAGGTGAGGCCATTCAGCTGAGCTTCGATGACGGCACGCCTTCCATCGCATTGACCATGCCGGTTCCTGAGATGGATTGGAATGCCCTCATTATAGCAAATATGGCTGGACAAAACGTTTCCTTGAATGACTTTGACTTCCCGCAATCGCAGACCTTTACTTTGCCTATCAACAAAGGAACATCTGTGGAACTATCGTGGTTGATGCCAAGTAGTACCATGACCACTTTACAATTCTCCCATACTTTCTCTGCAAGTTACGAAACGGGTGAACCAATCATTGAAAATGCCGGAAGCGGCAATCTGCCTTTCACTTTCCAATGCAACTGCGAAGATATCACCCTTGCCGTTGACCCAGAAGTGGGTGGATACATCATTACGGAAGGAACGCTCAACATTGGCGAGACCGTCACCTTTACCGCGGTTGCTAATGAACATTTCACCTTTGTGAATTGGACTTTCAACGGAATTGAGGTGAGCACCGATCCGACATACAGTTTCGTGGTGACGGAAGAAGGCGACATGGTGGCTCATTTTGAGCTGTTGTACGATATTGCCATTTCCGTTAGTTCTTCACCTGAAGAGGGTGGAACAGTAAGCGGCGATGGAATGTTTGGCTTTGGCACAACTTGCACAGTGACGGCTATCCCCAATGAGGGTTATAGTTTTATGTATTGGACCGAAAATGGGAATGTGGTCTCAAGTGATGCTAATTATTCTTTCACGGTTACAGAGGATCGTGATTTGGTTGCCAACTTCTCCTTGCCATTAACTATTATTGTTGAAACCTATCCTATCGAAGGAGGTGTCGCAAATGGTGGAGGTGTGTATACATACGGTTCGACCTGTACATTGATAGCAGAACCTAACAATGGTTATATATTTAACTGTTGGACAGAGAACGGTATTATAGTTTCAACCGCAGCCACTTATTCTTTCTCGGTGCAACAAGATGGTACTTTGGTCGCTAGTTTTTCACATCCCATTAATTCAGGAGTTCTGTCTGGCCTTTTCTCTGTTAGTGACAATGACCGGATTAACTTTTCGCAAGGTAACTTGCAATTTAAAGCAAGTAGCAACAAATGGCGTTTTGCTGAACATCAATGGGATTATGTTGGAGGTAGTGAGGAAGGTACAGTATATGAAAATGGAGAGAAATGCGATAACACAAGGATTTCAGGAGGTTACTCTGGCTGGATTGATCTTTTCGGCTGGGGCACGAGTTACTACCACGATGTGAATGACCCTTACAACGTGAACCGCTTTCCATATTCAAGTAGGACAGACACAATCAACGAAACGTATAATTATTTTGGATATGGTCCTTCCACGAACATGCCATCGCCCAATCTGACGGGTACTTCAGCGAATTACGACTGGGGCTATAATGCCATTAGTAATGGCTGTAATACAGCGAACAGCAGTTTGAGGACACTGAGTCATGAAGAATGGAGTTATTTGTTATACACTCGGAGCACCTCAAGTGGTATTCGCTTTGCCAAGGCACAGGTAAACGGTGTGAACGGAATGATTCTCTTGCCTGATGATTGGAAAATAAGCATCTATGGATTATATGATACAAATACTTACTATTCTAGTTATGAAAGTAATGTGATAACCGCGGAGAACTGGGCTGCTGCTCTTGAGGCTAATGGGGCGGTGTTTTTGCCTGCAGCAGGTGATCGCTACGGAACTACAGTGACTGAAGAGGGACTTTATGGATATTACTGGTCCTCGTCATATTACAATAGCCACTCCGCGTGGCGTTTTGCTTTCGCTCCTGCAAACATTATCCCAATAGGAACCATTAATCGTGCCGAAGGTCAGAGTGTTCGTTTGGCAAGCTCTTTACTCTCGATTACCGCTTCGGTTAATTCAGAAGAAGGAGGTACAATTGCGGGAAGATTTGGTGAGTATGTTTATGGTACTAGATGCATAGTTACTGCCAACCCAAACGAAGGATATGTATTTGGTGGATGGGATGAAAACGGAGAGATAGTTTCTACCAATACGGTCTACAAGTTTACGGTTACTTCAAGTCGCTCTTTAGTGGCAAATTTTGGCCATCTCATCACTGCTACGGCCGATCCTTATGAAGGTGGTTCTATCGAAGGTGCTGGTATCTATTTTCATGGAGACGAATGCACTTTGACGGCTTCTGCCAATACAGGTTACACCTTCATTAATTGGACAATGGATGGCATAGAAGTAACATCAGACACCTCTTATTCATTCATTGTGACACAAAATGCAACCTATGTTGCTAATTTTGAAGCGAACAACTATGAGGTTTCTGTCACGATTGACCCGCTGGAAGGTGGCTCTGTATTAGGTGAGGGCGAATATGATTATGGCACTACCTGTACGCTTTCTTCCATACCGAACGATGGATATGTTTTCTTGAAGTGGACCGATTCATTTGGGAATGTAGTATCAAATGAACCCACATATAGTTTTACCGTGACAGGAGATGTGAATTTCACTGCTATCTTTGAGACGTTACCTAGTGGTGTATACGTCGGCACTGGTGGGGCAGCAACTTCCAAATACTTGCCCAGTAGGGTTCAAAGTAACTATTCCATTTCTCAACAGATTTATACACAATCAGAGATAGGGGATGCCATGGAGATAGTTAACCTTTCTTTCTATAATGAGGGTGATGAAAACGTTCGTTATTATGAGATCTATATGGTACATACTGATATGACATCAATAGATCTGACGGCCATAGATTCAACGAATACTGGTTGGGTTAATGTGACGGGTAATGACCGTGTTTTCAGAGGTGTTGTGACAATGAGGAGCGGATGTTGGAGCACTATTGTTTTGGGTCGACCATTTGCTTATGATGGAGTTTCCAATTTGGCTATTATCGTGTATGATTTTACTGGAGAGGGTCACTGGGATGATAACATGAGTTGCCGAGTGTATAACTCTGATGGCATTCAAGCCATTTTCAAATATGGCAGCTCGAGCTATAACCCCCTAGATCCTCCTATTTCATGGGAATATCACACCAATCCTGTTAAAAACCAGATTATTCTGAATAGGGAACCTGAAGTTGCCATTACCGCCACTGCTGAACCCGAACAAGGTGGAACGATTATCGGAGCGGGCGACTATATTCAAGGAACGGAATGCACTCTATATGCTATACCTAACGACAACTACACTTTCCTCTATTGGACCGAAAACGATGAGGAGGTCTCTTCCGATGCCACTTATAGCTTCACGGTGACAACAGACCGTAACTTGGTCGCGCATTTCGTCTTGAACAACCAAACCATCAGCCTGAACTCAGGATGGAGTTGGCTTTCCACATACGTCGAACAGAACGGCATCGGCGGCCTCAGCATGCTGGAAAATGGCCTCGACCCGAACGGCGTGATGATCAAGTCGCAACGCGACGGATTCCTTTCCTACGCTAATGGCATGTGGATAGGTACTTTAGATGCCATCACCAACGAGAAGATGTATCTTGTCAACACCTCGGCGTCTACCGAGGTTACCTTCACGGGCCCCGTCGCCCAGCTGAATGCCCATCCCATCACCTTGAATCCCAACTGGACCTGGCTGGGCTATCCTTCGCCTTTTGCAGTGGATGTCGATGACGCTCTGTCCAACTTGAACCCCACCAATGGCGATGTGGTGAAGTCGCAGTCAAGTTTTGCCACCTATAGCGATGTGGACGGCTGGTACGGCACACTGAGTACGCTGACGCCTGGCATGGGTCTCATGTACCAGTCGCTCAACAGCCAGCCTGTCACCTTTAATTATGGCGTGGGCATGAATCGTGCGTTGAGGGCGAACCTCACCGCCGAAGACAATCACTGGGTGCCCGATGTCCATGCCTATCCGAACAACATGAACATCATGGCCGTGGTGGAACTCAACGGCGTGGAGCTGGAAAACGAGCGTTATGAATTGGCCATTTTCGACGGCAATGAATGCCGAGGCAGTGTCCGTTTGATCTATGTTGAATCCATGCGTCGTTATGTCGCCTTCCTGACGGTGGCAGGCGAGGAGGACGCCGAGCTCTGCCTGGCCTTGTACGACACGATGACGGGCGAGGCCTATTACAACACGACGGATTGCCTGAACTTTGAGGCCAACGCCGTGTTAGGAAGCCTCAGTATGCCTTACATCGCACGCTTTGGAGGCACTGCCGAACTGAATGAGTTGGGTGACCCGACAGTGGTGCTTTATCCCAACCCGGTGTCGGCAGGACACCTGTTCCAGATGGCGTTGCCTGACGAGAGCAAGGGCGCAAGGGTGAGCATCGTCAACGCCTTGGGTGCGGTGGTCTCGACGACCGACGTGTATGACAAGCCCGCCATCCTCTGTGCTCCAGCCGTGCCTGGCGTCTATACGGTGAGAATCGTGACGGCCAAGCAAGGGACTTATTGCAGAAAACTGATTGTGAAATAAATAAATACCATATAAGAGATGAGAAAAAATATCCTTTTAGCAATTTTCATGGCGGTGGTATGCCACTTCAACGTGTGGGCCGCTATGGACACGGATAAGCATTGGAACTGCGACCCTACTCTATATCCCGATAACATGACGATTGTGGGTGTGGTCGAGATCGATGGGGCAGAGCAGGGCAATACCTCCTTGGAGGTGGGCGCTTTCTGCGGAACGGAGTGCCGTGGCAGCGAGATGCTGCGATCCTTTCCTCAAGTGAATCGGTTTTTGGTGTTCCTGACCGTGTATGGCGAAGACAACGATGCCATCACCTTCAAGCTCTATGACCATGGCACGGGGGAGGAACTGGATGCATACGTTGAGGGCATGACGTTTACCATTAATGGCATGCATGGTACCCCCGTAGAACCTTACGAGTTCAACTTTATCCCGTATTATACCGTTACGGCTGCAGTCAACCCATCGGGAACGGGCTCCGTCTCAGGTGCTGGCCGTTTTGTGGCACATTCATCCATGTCTCTTACCGCCACGCCCAACATGGGCTATGGCTTCGTCAATTGGACGGAGAATGGGGAAGAGGTGGGTACGGATCCTACACTTCAGTTTGAATTGTTGGGCAACCGCTCCTTGGTGGCCAACTTCGAGATGATTATGCACCATGTCGATGTTGGAGTCAATTTCGATGTGGCAGGATCAGCAACGGGTGCTGGTGACTTTCAAGAAGGCAGCACGGTGACTGTTTCGGCGACGCCAAACACAGGATTCCTCTTCGACCGTTGGTCGGAGAATGGTGAAACGGTGTCGACCAGTGCCTCCTACGCTTTCGCCATTTGGGAGGATCGGGACTTGACCGCCGAGTTCAAACTCGCCATCACAGATACTACGGCTTTCTCATGCGTGGAATACGACTGGCATGGACAAAACTACACATCGAGCGGCACCTACTACGACACCTTGTCCAGCTATTTGGGCATCGACAGCATCGTGGCCTTGCATCTGACCATCTATCCGGCCTACGCCTATAATCTCTATGAGACAGCCTGCGATTCGTTCCTATGGAACGACACCTATTATTATGAGAGCGGCGATTATGAAGACGTTCATCAGTCCATCCATGGTTGTGACAGTATCTATACCTTGCATCTGACCATCAACCAGACCAGGCCTTTGGGCAACTTCACCTATATGGTGCCTGCCAACAACTACATCAACCGTTATACTGATGTAAATTTCTATTGGGACGGGGTGGTCAATGCCAACTGTTATGATTTCTATTTCTGGGAGGACGGCAATGACAGGCCTACCGACCCCACCATTGCCAATAGCACTTCGGTGACCGCCCAAAGGAGTGGCCTCGAGCATGGCATCACCTACCACTGGTGTGTGGTGGCCAAGAACGAATGTGTGGAGATAGAGAGTGATGAAAGGACCTTTGTCTGCCAGCTCGATCCTGCCATGTCGGTGATTCCCCAAGGCAGCCTCGATTTCGGTGAAGTGGAGGTGGGGCAGAGCTCCTCCAAGAACATTGCCGTTTCGGCCACCGCGCTGTCTGAGGACATTTCCTATTCGTTCCTCGAAAACGAGTATGGAGCGGATGCGGACTTCTTCATCATTACGCCCTCCTCGAACTGGAACGCCTTGAAGGGCGGCACTTTGCAGGTGACCTTTACGCCTGTGGCTGAGCAACTTTATTACAACTCGGCTATCAGGATTGCCTCCGGCGCATTTGTAGACACCATTTACTTTACGGGTAGCATGGCTAACCGGTATGTCTTCACTACCAATGTAGACGGAGATGTCTTCACGGCCAACGACAGCATTACCATTACAGGTCATGTGGCTGATGTGTTGGGCAATGTGGTGACTGACCTCGATGTTGATGTCTATCTACTTGTTTGGGGTATGAGAACCACCCTGCGTACCACCTCGGATGAAAACGGCGATTATACCGTAAAGTATGGACCTCGTTCTTCCGAGTCAGGTTATTATCAAGTGGGCTCGTGTGAAAAGAACAAGAATGCTTCAGCTGTGCATGATGCTTTCGACATTCCTGGTATGAGCCGCACGACAAATGATTTCATTATTTGGGATATCTACCAAGATGAAACGGTGTCAGGCTCAATACCCATCCGCAACCGAAGCCGCATCCCATTGGGTAGCATCCAAGTGGTTCCCGTTTCAGTTCCCAATGGCCTTCAAGCAAGTTTCGATAACTTCAACTTGGATGCGCTTGAGACCGGAGAGCTAAACTATACTTTCACAGGCACGGAGATTTCAACGAATAACAGCTATGCCGAAGCCGTGTTCCAACTCGTCAGCAGTGACGGCATTACCTTGAACTTGACTTGCTATTATTTGTGTCGTCAGCGGCGCGGTGATTTGGATGTATACCCGCCTTCGATTTCCACTACGATGAAGCGTAATGCGCAAAAGATGCTGACGTTCCAAGTGACTAACAATGGCAATGGGGAAACCGGCACCATTTCCATCGATTTGCCTGATGTGGAATGGATGACAGTGATGGGAGGCGACTCGTTGGCATCTATTGCCGTGGGTGATTCTGTTGCGTTTTCGATCAGTCTGTTCCCTGACGAGAATGTCCCACTTACCGAATATACTGGCAACTTCGCCGTCAATTGTGCTAATGGTAATGGATTTAGTGTGCCCTATGCCATTCAGGCTACATCCGATTCAACGGGAATCTTGATTGTGGATGTCACTGACGAATATACCTACAATACCAACGATGGGGATGGACCGCATTTGGCGGGAGCTTCGGTGACCGTAGTGGGGTATTATTCTTTGGAAACAGTAGCACAAGGATTGACGGACACAGAAGGTGTTTTTAGGGTAGATGAGTTGCCAGAAGGATATTATTATCTGACTATCCGTGCCCAAAGCCATTCTGAATACAACAATGGTATTATTTACATCGAAGGAGGAAAAACCAACACCCAAGAGATATACCTTCAGTTTCTGGCCATCTCTGCATCATGGGAAGTGGTGCCAACCGAGGTGGAAGATGAATATGAATTTGTTTTGAATACTGAGATCAAAACCAATGTGCCGGTGCCCGTTGTGCTTATCGAAGGTCCTGGTTTCTTTGACGATTTGGATTACGGTGATACGCTTCAGTATTCCATGACAGTTTCGAACCGAGGTTTGGTAGATGCATACGACACTCACATCACCATTGAAGAGAATTATGATGAGTATGTCTTTACACCCTTGTTTGATGTCATTGACACACTTCATCCTCAGGAGGTTGTGGTTGTGCCATGCATCATGACCAGAATCAATGGTGGGAGAGAGGCAACGGAGGACAGAAATTCGTGTAACATTGGATTTGACAAGTCATTGGCATGGTATCGGTGCAACCAACAATTGAAATGCGTTGAGCATCAAACACAATTTACGATAGGAGCTCCATACTCTTGTCCGAATTATGCTTCCTATTATCAGGCCTCTCAGGTAGCCCCAAACAATAATTCAGGCTCCAACGATCCAAATCCTGTTATTCCTCCCATTCCTAATGGCATGCAAAATAACAGCTATCAATCCAACCAAAACGCCACTCCTGAAATTGCTACCACTTCTCAGGATTGTGTTCCATGTTGGAAAACATTGAACATCCCATTGGGACGCACTACGGGAGAGATGTTGATTCCTGAAGCAGAATTGCAGGAACTGATTCGCATGAGCCGTAGCAGTTGTACAACTGATGACACTTCCTGTAATGGGACGGGCAGCAATGTTTCGGAATGGCCCTTATGGGCACAAACAGGTGACCTTTCGAAGATCGACCCCGAGTTGCAGACATTGATGCACGACAGCCGCGATGGCAACGAGACCTTCCGTGTCATCATTGAGATGAAAGACCAATATGACAACCCCAACCTTGAACGTGGCACATCGATGATGACCCGTGCCGAGCGCCGCGACTATGTGGTGAACGAATTGAAACGCTTTTCGGAAAGCAGCCAAGCCGAGGTGACCCGCTATCTTGATGCACAAGCCACACGTGGCGGGGTAAGGGTGCTTCATCATTTCTGGATTTTTAACGGCGTCTGCTGCGAAGCAACGGCAAAGTGTATTGGTGAGTTATCCACAAGGCATGATGTGAGGTATGTGTCGTTGGATAGGGAAATGCAGATGGATGAGCCTGAACCGCAACGTGAAGAACCAACCGACCCCTGGCATATTTCTCATATTGGTGCCGATGGTGTGTGGGAATTGGGATTTAATGGAGCCGGGGTTGTGGTGGCGGTTATTGATGGCGGCGTGAATTACAATCATCCTGACATTCAAAACAATATGTGGCAGGACGAACACTATCCAAATCATGGATGGAACTTCGATGGAAATAATAACGATCCAATGGATAATGAAGGACATGGTTCTCAAATTGCTGGAATTATCGCAGGAACAGGAGGAACAGGGGTTGCTCCTGGAGCAAGAATAATGGCGTTGAAAGCTACTTCTACCAAAAACGTCATTTCTTCTGTGGAATTTGCAATAGAGCATGGTGCTGATATTATTAATTTGTCAAGAGGATGGCCCGGTGTCGGAGGGAATGCCTTGGTGAGAGACGCTTTTCATGACGCATTGCTTGCTGGGGTAGTGGCTACAGTTGCGGCAGGCAATTATGGAGATAAACAATTTTATTATCCAGTGCCTTTTAATATAACAGATGCAGGTAGTTGCCCTCCACCATGGAATCCTAACAATCCTAACCCTGCATCGACAGAAGGGGCAAGTGCGGTGATTTGTGTCGGAAACACGGACGAAAGTGATGTTAGGTTTAATTCTTCTTCAATTGGTCCTGTCATATGGAATGATTATCCGTTATCTCAAGGAGGTTTGATTCGTCCTGACCTGTCTGCGCCAGGAGTGCAAATCAAAACACTTTATTATGGATATGGTCGTCCTGATTATCCTAATCCTAATAGTTTGTATGTCACCGAAGATGGTACTTCCTTGTCTGCTCCGTGTGTGGCAGGTGTTATTGCGTTAATGTTGGATGCAAATCCTTTCCTTAGTCCAGCCAAAATTGATAAAATTCTAGAAACTACAGCGGTACGTTGTGAAGGACAGGAATTATTTGAAGGAAAGATTGTGAAAGACAATAATTGTGGGGCAGGTCGTGTAGATGCTCTTGCCGCGGTACAAGCAGCTATTGCTGAATTCAATAATATGCCATTTATGTGCCAAATTTCGGTAACTTCACATCCTTATGGCTGTTTTGAGGTGGAAGGAAATACAACTGTTCCAAGAGGAACTCTTTGTACTATTCGGGCATTGGATCCGACATATTTTTCGCATTGGGAAAAGAACGGGGAGATTGTTTATGAAAATGGTGAGTGGGCTGGTGCAGAATATACTTTTACTGCGACTGTATCTGAACAATATGTTGCAGTGTTTGAGGAGGTATGTAAGCATATTAGTGTGTATACGGAGAGCGCTTGCTCTTCTGTTTCTGTTTCAGACGGAGGAGTTTTTCTGCTTAACGATGAAGAACCTACTTATTGTACATTGGTAGCTGAGCCGTCTGGTAAATTTGTTCATTGGAAAATGAACGGGGCGATTGTTTATGAAAATAATGGAGAGGAGGCGCCATCCGAATATACTTTTATTGTGACGGAAGACGAACAATATGAGGCTATATTTGAGGATGATTGTCATCATATCGAAATGCTTTGTTATGATCCTGATCCTGATTATGCTTATCCCATTGGTAAATATGATTTGCATCATGGAGCGCAATTTCAATTTAATATTTCAATTCCCGATTGCAGTATAATACAGTACTATAAACATTGCCACTGTCCAATAGGCCAGGTACAGGGTTTATCAGGTCCTGAATGGGAAATTCTTCGAGACGACGCAGGGAATATTATCACAGATCCACATCATATTATTGAAGAAGTGACAGAAGACGACACTTTCATTGTTTGGTTCGAGCGTAAGAATACTTATAATGTAACTGCCAATGTATTTCCTCTAGGAGGTGGCGTGGTAGAAGGCAGTGGAACTTATTGTGAAGGAGATCAGTGTACACTCACAGCAACACCAAGTCCGGGTTATAGATTTGTTGGGTGGTCCGATGGCGGATATATTGCAACGAATTTAATATATGCATTTAAAGTCAAAGGAAACAATAATTTAAGGGCAATATTTGAACCGATAAATAATGGTCCTGGTGAAGTCTTACTTCTTCCAACATTGCAAGACTTTGAGTCGAATGCTCTTCTCCTCAATGCTTATTCAGATGCAATTAGTAATTGTTCGTTAGGGTCCAATCGTGATTCGAACGAGGAGGGCTTGGTGGAGCGACTTGACCAGTGCGCTAATTTCTATCAGTCTATTCTGAATGTGTTTACCAACCTTTTCCAGGAAGAGGAATGGCTGGAAGAAGAGAACATAGCGCAATTCCTGGATAACTTCAATGCTCTTATGGACCCAATAGACCAAACCGTCTCGCCACAGGCAACGCAACAGCTTATCGAATTGTCGGAGTTCACCAGCGTGAACGCTTCAGTCGTGCAAAGCTTTGTGGACCGATGGAACCGCAGCGTCCAATATTGGAATGAGGGCATCTATACCTTGGCAGACCTTCCCGAAGGGTATGATCCCAATTTCGTCCAACAGGACAGCACGATATTGCAACCGGCAGAGGCGGCCTGCGAATATGCCGTCGCCAACGGGTTCAATAATTTTGCCGACATGTACTACACCTCCCTCTCTGATTGCAACGACCTTGTCCGGGAGCATCAAACCGATGTCTGCGCCAAAGTCAGTGTTCAGTTCAAACAGACCATGGCGATGACACGCGAGGCCTTCGAGGGTACACTGAAGATTACCAACGGTCACACGACCGACCCGATGCAGAACATTGATGTGAACTTGACCATTAAAGACGCGTATGGGCAGGACAAGACCGATTTGTTCCAGATCAACGTGGTCTCCTTGGATAAGATCACCGAAGTCGATGGCTCTGGTACACTGGCTGCCCAGACCGAAGGCATAGTACAGTTCCTGATGATTCCGACCATCGAAGCTGCTCCCGAAACTACGGTTATCTATTCCTTCGGCGGCTCGTTCACCTTCCTCGATCCCTTCTCGGGCGAAGAGATGACCTACCAGCTCTATCCCGTCGACCTTGAGGTTTATCCTGGCCCGAATCTTTATATCGATTACTTCGTGCAGCGCGACATCATCAGCGACGACCCGCTTACCCAAGACACCATCGAACCCATGGAAGAGGCCGAAATTGCCATGATGATCCGCAACTTGGGCGCAGGACCGGCCAACAATGTGTATCTTGAAAGCGCACAACCAGAGATTATCAATAACCAGAACAACTTGCTCATTGCTTTCGATATGAGTGGTTCGGCCATGAACGGGGAACGCCGTCCTGTCGGCATGACCAATATCCCGTTTGGCACTATCGAGAGCCATACCAATGGCATCGCCGAGTGGTATTTCACCAGTTCGCTCATCGGGCGTGTCGTTAATTCCACCGCCCAAGTGGTCCATAACAACAGCTATGGCAACCCGAAGCTGAGCCTAGTCAGTGCGGTCAACACCCACGAACTGATTAAAGCCATCCGCGCCTACGGCACTTTGGAAGACGGTATTAATGACTTCCTCGTCAACGAGGTTTTCGACTTAGGTCACATTCCTGATAAGTTGTACTTCTCCAATGGCGACACGACCAATGTGGTTAAAGCCGACCATTTGGTGGCTTTGGATAGCGTGACACATCAGAACAATACCGTCACTCTTGAGTTGTATCCTTCCGCTGTGGGATGGAACTACGATACCGTCGCAGACCCGGGACATGGTCTATACGAGCTGCTCAGCTGCACCAGGAGCGACGGACAGGAAATCCCGCTCAACAACGTCTGGATCACGCATGTCACCATCCCGCATGATGACACCCCCATCCATGAAAACCTCCTTCATATCGTGGACACTTTGTCAACGGATGAGATGGTCACCTATACGCTGGTGTATGATGTGGTCCTCATCGAGACCTATGAGATTACGGCCACGGCCAATTCCGTTGAATGGGGCACTGTGACAGGTGGCGGCACCTACGAAGAAGGAACCACCTGCACCTTGACGGCCACGCCTGCCGAAGGATACGCCTTCGTCAATTGGACCAAGGATGGCGAAGTGGTGTCGACCGAAGCCACCTATAGCTTCACCGTCACCGAAGCAGGCGATTATATCGGCAATTTCGGGTTGGTCACAGACCATATCATAACCCTTGAGCAAGGTTGGAACTGGTGGAGCTCCTACATTGACCTTGAAGCAAACGGCTTGACTCAAGTGGAAGACGGCTTGGGTGAGAATGGCCTCTTCATCAAGTCGCAAAACAATGGCTTTGTCGGGAAGGACGGTGATGACTGGTATGGTAGCTTGCATGGTCTCCACAATCAGAACATGTACATGATCCAAGCCAATGCGCCAGTGCAGTTTACCATGAGTGGCGTGTGCGTCAACGCTTCGCAACTCAACATGGATCTGGTGACTGGCTGGAACTGGATAGGCTATCCCTTGACCTTCGAGCAATCGGTGGACAACGCTTTGTCGCAACTGGATGCCAACGACGGCGATATTCTGAAGTCCTTGGACAAGATGTGCATCTATGATGTGGACGGTTGGTACGGAACCCTGCACAACATGAATCCTGGTCAAGGCTATCTGTTCTACAGCGAGCAACCCCATAGCTTCAACTATGTCGTTGGCCGTGACGAGCTGAAAGAAAATCTTAATTGGCTTTGCCATTGGAATTCAAAAGCTCGTTATTACGAAAACAACATGAGCTTCATAGCTACCGTAGCGTTGAATGGAGAGGAATTGCGCTCCGAAGCTTACGAGGTGGCGGCCTTCTGCAACGGCACGAGCCTAGGCAGCACCCGACTGCTCTACAACGCCCGCCGCGACCGCTATTATGCCTTGCTGCCCGTTCCCGGTGAAGAGGGCATGAAGGTGAGCTTCAGACTCTATCACGCCGATTCGGGTTACGAGTATCCCGATCAGGCAGAAGAGATTTGTAGCTTTGTCATCAACGGCATCAACGGTAGCCTGAACGAGCCTTTTGTCCTGCATTTCGGTTCGGAGAGCCAAGAGGAAACCGCTGTGGTGCAATTCTATCCCAATCCCGTCAAGAAAGACGGCATAGTAAGGCTTTCCTTGCCCGAAACGGTGAGTCCGGTCAGGGTGGAGATTTACAATGTCTTGGATGTATTGCTGGTTACCGAAGAGATCACTGGCAACAGCTTCAACATTGGCAACTCCCTGGCGTCGGGCACCTATGTCTTGCGCGTGTATGATGGAAAGGGAAAAATGTATTATGGAAAATTAATCATACAATAATTAACACGATAGAGAAATGAAAAAAAGAAACATTAGACTGATTTTGTTGCTGTCGCTGATGGCGATGGTACATACTGCTATGGCGGAGGGCGAGCATTGGACGTGGAATCCAAACCAGTATCCGAACAACGCCACTTTTACCGCTGTCATCACTATTGACGGCGAGGAGCAGCGTAGCGACCAGTTGGAGATTGGGGCTTTCTATGGAGAGACCTGTCGTGGTAGTGTCATTTGCGAGTATGAACCGCGCAAAGACCGATATTTCGCTTATTTGGTTGTCAATGGTGTGAACGGTATGGTCATGAACTTCCGTTTGTGGGATCATGCTGCGGATATCGAACTTGATGTGACTTGTGACATTACCTATACTTATGAAGAGAACCAGTCATTCGGTCTACCCAGCGACCCCTTCGTGTTTCCTTTCACGACCAATCCGGCGCAAGTCGGTTTCGTCGGCACCGTGAATGAACTTTGGTCGGTGGCTGGCAACTGGGTGGGTAACGCATTGCCGACTGTTGGAGACATCGCTGTCATCAATGCCCCATGCCACCTTGACCAGGATGCCGAGGTGCTACAATTGGTCGTGAGTGACAACCAGTCGCTGACCGTCATGGAAGGTTACACCCTCACGGCGGGCAGCATCGTCAGCGATGTTGCTACCAAACTGGTTGTTGCCGATGGTGGACAGCTGGTGTGTGACGACGTAGAAGGTGTTTATGTTACGATACAGAAATTTGTGGAAGGCTATGGGGAAGGTGATGACAAATGGAGCTTCATTGCTTCTCCATTAGTAGAAGGCGTTTCACATAATGATGTCGGCAATCTGGTGAATGAAGACGGGTACGACCTCTATTCGTTTGACCAAACATTTGAATTGGAATGGCGTAACTATAAAAAGAGCAGTCTGACGCTGAATCCTGGAGAAGGTTATCTCTATGCCAATACAACCGATGCTGTTCTTGAATTTTCAGGAGAGCTCAACAGCACGGTCGACGAAGTGCCGCTCTACTATGGCTCTGACTATACTCTTGCTGGTTGGAACCTTATTGGCAATCCCTACACCTTTAATGTTTATGCCGACAGAAGCTATTATGTGTTGGATGAAGGAGGCGCGGCCATTGAGCCCGTTCCTGCTTCAGAACAAGATGTAATAACGCCTTGTACCGGCATTATGGTGAAAGCTTCTTCCGTCAATGAGTCGGTTAGATTCAGCCCAACCGCACCGTCTGGAAAGCGAGGGAATCTGAAACTGTTGGTTTCATCGGCCGAACGAGGTGCTTCTTCCGATTGTGCCATCATCAGCTTTAATTCCGACGACGTCTTGACAAAGTATGTTTTTAACAACAATAACCCCAAACTCAGTATTTCTGAAGGAGGTAAGGATTATGCCATTGCAGCAGCAGAGATGCAGGGTGAACTTCCTATTAGTTTCAAGGCGAGTAAAAATGGGATTTATACGTTGAGTGCAAATGCCTCAAATATTGAATTTGAGTATCTGCATCTTATCGATAACTTGACAGGTAACGACGTGAATCTGTTGGAAACGCCGAGCTATAGCTTCAATGCCCGTACGACCGATTATGCCACGCGTTTCAAGATCGTGTTCATTTGCGGGGACGCCAATGATGACAATGAAACTTTTGCTTATTATAACGGCACGGAATGGGTTTTCAACAATGAAGGAGAAGCCATTCTTCAGGTGTATGATAGCTTGGGGCGTGTGATGTGCTCAGAAACCATTTACGGCAAAACCGTGAAGAACCTTAACGGCCTTGGTGTGGGTGTATACATGATTCGCCTAGTGAGTGGCAACAACGTGAAGATGCAGAAGATTGTAGTAAAATGACAAGACGAATTTAGATACTGGTCATGTGATCATAGAAAGTAAAAAGCAAATGAAAAGATACTTTTTCATCTTTCTGCTATTGCTTTATGCAGTAACGGTTCGAGCCAATCATTGGGAACCCAACGTCCATCAGTTTCCCGATAACATGAATGTCATCGGCGTAATTGAGATTAATGGAATTGAACAGGCTACGGACGTTTTCGAATTAGGTGCTTTCTGTGGCGACGAATGCCGTGGCAGCGAGATGCTGGCTTTCTATGAAGGACTGAACCGTTATATGCTCTTTATGACTATTTATGGGCAGT
>JAEEGL012780802.1_pt1 | contig 19098 bp, 20 predicted proteins | sample 9134231 | NCBI WGS metagenome assembly JAEEGL01 (sample SAMN16246548, study PRJNA631951) | gut metagenome | biome: gut microbiome; feature: rumen; material: fiber-attached | host: Bos | place: Iran: Karaj | collected 2018-10 | reverse complement strand
TTGGTTTCTGAAGGATGTATTCCGTCTCGTTGAACTGGAAAGATATATGAAACCAGTGCCTTCCCTCGGAACATTCAAGAGGCTCAAAAGAACAGCAGCAAAGTATTCCTGCGAATACGGCGGCTTCAACAAAGAAAACGAACTCGCGATTCTCGACATTCAGCTTGAATTCAACTGTTCCTATGAAACAGCCGAAAGGTATCTGCAGACATCTCTTGAGTTTTTCGGCAGAGAAGACTTTTACGGCAGAAATAAAGAGGAAGAAAATTACGAAGAAAACGATTATGCCGCTTACAATTATTACGATGAGGACAACACGGCAGACTATGAGTTTTCAAATGTAATTGACAAATCCATTGATTTCAATTCCGATTCTGCGCCCGCTTTGCAGACAAGACCGGTATGGAAAGCGTTCAGAAAGCTGAACCGTATGGAAAAAGATTTCGTTGTATCAAGGCTCGGAATCTGTGTCAACTGTTGGGGTTCGGTAACTACATCGCCGTATAAAACGAAGTTTTCTTCTCTGGCAGCAGATTACAAAATGAGAGAAAATTCGGCGGCGCGATCCTACCATAATGCTCTTGATAAGATGGGTGATACGCTTACCGATATGGGCGAATGTCTGCAGGTTCAGATTCGCCGTATGAAAGAAAATTCCGGCTCCGATGCCGTAACCTATTACTACAGGCCGACAGAATCGGAACCGAATGACAACTGGGGAATAATTACTTATTTCCCTGATAACAATATTCATTTTATCTGCCGTCTTGCCGATAAGGATTTTTCATCGACAAGGCCTTATGCGAAAGCGGTAGTTGAATACTTGAAGAATACCCCAACCTGTTCATTACCTAATGAAAAAATCGTAACTTTTGATAAACCCTTTGACTGGAATGATAAGCATTATGATTTCGGTCGACGAAAACCAAATCTAATACCAAAGGAGGAATCTGCATAAGAGAAGAAAGGAATTAACAGAAATGCCTAAGAAAAAGCTAAGCAAGATTGGCGGAATAAAGTATTATACCCGCACAGCTTGTGGCAAAAAGTTCTACTCAAACATCTCTCAGGAAGATGCAGATGCTAAGGCCGAAGAGTACAAGAAGCTCAAAGACAGATATATTGTTGACCCTGATATATCAGTCGCTGATTATGTTATTAAGTGGTATGACAATTACAAAGATCAAGTCGGTGAGCATACGGCAGACCAATACTATTACTGCTGCCAGGTAATTATTGAATATCTCGGTAATTACAGACTTGCAGATACCAATCCGCTTATCCTTGAGAATGAAATGAGAGCATTTGCCTCCACCAAGCTGAAAACGACGAAGGATTACCCGTCACAAAAGTATATCTCTCAAATAATCAGCGTTTTGAAACTGATTTATAAACAGGCCAAAAAGGAACGCTTCTTTGATTTTAATTATGCTGAAGATATATCGGTAAAATCTAAGAAAGACAGAGATTCAGGAAAAAAGCGAAGAGCGCTGACACCCGAAGAACTCGACAGAGTTCTAAATTTCCAGCATAGGTATACTCCTATGGTATGGTTCTTTTTGCTTTGTGGCTTGATGCCTGAAGAACTGGTTCCTCTTTGTTGGGGAGATATAACCTACAAAGAAAATGAAGATCAATACACTGTAAGTATTAATAAAACAGCTCTTCTCAAAAATGACAAAAGGCCAGTCATTCGTGACGGAAAAGCCAAAACAGAATTCCGCTTGAGACCCATTCCTATTCCGTTCCCATTATCTGAATGGGTAAAAGAGAATATTGGCAAGAACAAGAAAAAGGATTTGATTTTCCCGGACAGAAATGGTGAAGTGCTTTCAAGATCTGCTCTGACTGGAAGATTCAATACATATCTTATTGATCTTGATTGTTGGATTTACGGCAAGCAAAAGTTTAACCCTAAAGAAAAGTTTCATTTTGATATGGACAAATTCTGCATGTATGATCTAAGACATACATATATAACCTTGCTTGTTTCTCTCGATACACCTGTCAGAAAAACAACTGCGCTTGCCGGTCATTCAGGAACGGAAACAGCAGATAAGTATTACATCGATTACAAACAAGTCAACACTGGCGATGATGTTAAAAAGCTCGGCGATTATCTCAAAAACAAGGTTTCGGATTCCGCTTGAGTCAATTTGTCAAAACAATCCATCCAAGCTTATCTTATTTCAAAAAAAACAGTTTGGTGGATAATTTGGCGGATAATTATCATTTGTTCAGTGCTCAAAACCGTTGAAATATAAGGAAAATTCGAACCTTCGGCCGCAACCGTTCGGGACCAAGAGGCCGTGGGTTCAAGTCCCGCCACTCCGACCATAAAAGAGTCCGACGCATTTGCGCCGGGCTCTTTTGTTATTGCAGTTGTGAGTTGAAACCGCGGTTTCCTGAAAGTCACGGACCAATGTGAGGGACCAGGCGACGGAGCCGAGCGCCGCCGGTGGCGGATAAAGCGAGGCGGAGGAAGAGAAAAACAGGGAGTATCACGAAGCGGGCAGCGAGTGAGACGACCATGGCTTTTCTCGGTCAGCCGTGGGTTCAAGTCCCGCCACTCCGACCAGAAAAGAAGTATCGCCGTCAGGCGGTGCTTCTTTTTTTGATTTAAGTGAGGACCCACGGCCTCTCTCTGCCGGGGTCCCCGAAAAACAAAGTTTTTTGGGGAAAGGAGGAACGGCGAAGTGAATGAGGGCAAAGCCCGAACGATACGAAGCCCGTGACGATGCGGGTTCAAGTCCCGCCACTCCGACCACATAAGGCCGGTTATTCTGACAGAATAGCCGGTTTTATTTTTATGTCTCAAAGCCCTTGAAAAATAAGGCTTTTATAAAATTTCACTCTGACAAGCAATTTCCATCTGTATTCTCTGCCGGATTTAATCAGTTCTTCGCCCTGTGCCGACAGAAAAGCAACAAGGTCGGTTTCATTTGATTGGTTGATTTGTGCTTGAGTAAATGACATTTAATACCTCCTAATTAGTTAAATTAATTGACAGCACTCATAAATAATTGTTATAATAAATTAATCTTATAGGAGGGAATATTTTTATGGCAATGATAAACTGTCCGGAATGCGGAAAAGAAATATCGGATAAAGCAAAAGCTTGTATTCACTGTGGGTGTCCGATAAATGAAGAGCCAGAAGCATCATCAAAAGATATTGAAAAAGCTTTAAACAAAGTTGATTACAAAAAGAGAACATTAGTAGCTGCAATACTTTCAATCATTGCTTTGGTATTCTCTGTTACCACCGTGGGTGTTTCTTCCTTTATATACAAAACAGAAACTGGGCTCAACAATTTTTTTGATAACAAAATCATATACTTAATACTTGCAATTTCTGTTTTGCAAACAGTCTTCTCACTTTTAGTTCATCTCAAGAGCAAAAAACTGTTTAGGATACTTTCGATTGTCAGTTCAGTTTTGGTGATTGGAATTTTTGTATCATTTGCTGTTTATTTGTTTGGCATCTCTGAAGAACTTGTTTGTGCTTCCGTATTTACACTTATTCCGATAATTCTCTTCATTATTTCCGGTGCAATTAACCTTTTGGGAATAAAAGATTCCAAATAAATATGTCAAACTGGGAATTATTTAAATCTGCATTTAGAACATCAAGGCTGATTACTTATTCCGTGTTTTTATTCACATACATTTACACCAGGTTCTTTTATCATAGTGATAATCTGTGTAATCACGGATTCACTTGCCCGTTTTGCGGATTAAGAACTGCAATGTACTACATTGAACACGGAAGATTTGCGGATGCTTTTAACAGCAATAAATTGTGCGTTCTCGTTGTCCTGTTCTTTGCAGCAGCAGTTATAGATTTATTGTATATTGTCATCTCGTATTTGAAAAAGAAAAAAGCATAATGATTCACCTCTCCTGTCCGTTTCGGGCAGGAGATTTCTTTTGGCTTTCGTTTTCCTTGACCTTTGCCTTGTTCTTCTCAAGCTCCGCAAGTATTGATTTCTTTTTCGCAGGCTCTTCGCGTTCAAATTCTTTTACATTTTCTTCACCGCCGGGATTGACAGCGCCTGTCGCGACATCAACGCACCATTTTATTTTACGGAGAGCATCGAGGTCGGTTTTAATCGGTTCAATCTGAGAATTATATGATTCTACCTCTGCGGTCAGTGCCGCAATCTGCTTAAAAATGTTTTGCTTATTTAAAAAATTTTGACTGTAATTCCATCAAAAAAAGGACTTGCCGCGGCAGGTCCTTTTGCTTTACGAAGCCCGTGACAACGCGGGTTCAAGTCCCGCCACTCCGACCACTCGGGAAGTTGTGTTATGAACGACTTCCCGTTTTCTGTTTCAAAGCAACCATTATTTCAATACAGAATACTTCACTTGCAAAATCACCGTAGAAGAGTTATAATTAAATCAGCAGATAAAATGTTGCGAATTTCTGCTATGTAAGATGAATATTAATTTAATTTTAAGGAGAAAAACAATGTTAAACAAAATCTACGCATTCTTTTTGGCGATTATCGCTTTCTTTTCATCTCTTTTCGGGCTGGGAAATTACGGTAAAGTCAAAACATATTATGATGTCAATTACGGAAGCGGTGCTCGCGAAATCTACGACCTTGCCGTTCCCAAAGGAGCCGAAGGTGAAACTAACTTGATTCTCCTGATTCATGGCGGAGCATGGGTAGGAGGCGACAAAAAAGGTTCAAGAGATACACTTGTTAACTGGGCATCTGAAAACGGGTGTTGCGTCGCAGCTATTAATTACACTTTTATTTCAGATAATACAGATATAAACTTTATTCTTGACGAAATCACAATGGCTCTGAAAGCTATAAAAGATAAAGGAAAAGAATTGGGCATCTCAATTAATAAAGTGATGTTTTACGGTCACTCAGCCGGGGGAAATCTTTCGCTTCTTTATGCATATTCGAGAGTGGAAGAGGCACCCGTTAAACCTGTTGCGGTTTTCGGAATGAGCGCGCCAACCGATCTTGCCGATATTCAATCATATATTGATGGAGATTTTGATGAGGCGGGCGCATTCGACCTCTTTTCCAAAGCCTGCGGTTTCAGGTTTACAAGAGAAAACCTTGATGAGGCAATTCCTTATCTTGAAAAGGTTTCGCCCGTCAGTTATGTTACCGCATCGACTGTCCCCACAGTCCTGGCACACGGCAAAAGAGACTCAACCGTGAGTTTTTCGCAATCTGAAAAGCTGGATGCTCTTCTTACTCAATGCGGCGTAAAGCATGAATTTATCGTATTCCCGAATTCCGGACACGACCTGGCGGGCGATCAGGAACAAGCCAATCAGATTTACAGATTGATCGCCGAATACGCAAATACTTATCTTAAATAATTACTGCAGAATATAATTCCGGCTATAATAAAGAACGATCCCCTGTATCCGTTATGGATACGGGGGATTTAAATTTCGATTTGATTATTCGCTCTTTATTCTATAATGCTATTTACATTTTCTGAAAGTAAATCAGCACGGGAAAAGAAAGTATACAGCGAAGAAAAGAAACTGATTACGCATACTGCTTCTTTTGCTGCTATTCTGTTAATTATTTACGGATTACGGGCGGATGATATCCGCCCCTACGATGCTCCGCATGTCCTTGTTGCGGGCGGATGATATCCGCCCCTACGATGCTCCGCATGTCCCTGTTGCGGGCGGATGATATCCGCCCCTACGCCTGATGTTTGATAAAAATCGCGGTTTGCATTCACTGTATGCGTTGAATCATTCCTGCGAATATTCGTCCTTTTTTAACAGCCATTGAGCGGGATTACCCTCAATATAATTCCATTTAATCTGCAAATCATCCATATCACGCACAACATGGTCATAAAAACCTTTTTGCCATACCGAAACACCGGCTTCCCTTGAAACAGAGCGTTTAAGGCTTCCGACAACCGTAGGGGCGGATATTATCCGCCCGCTTTGGTTCTCAATTTTAATCAGCAGGTGTATGTGGTTCGGCATAATAACATATTTTATAACCGATACATTTTCATAATGATTCTCAATACTTTTTATTGCATCGTCTGTGATTTTGCCGATTTGCGTAAGTTGGATTCCCGATGCCGAAAACTCATTCGCGCCGGGATAAACTGTTGAAAAAATGCACTTTTTGCCACTTGAACATATTGTTATAAAATATATCCCGTTTTCTGTGTATGTGATGTTTTCAAGACGGTTTTTCTTTCTTAAAGGTAATTTATTCATGGCAGTTTATTGTTTATGCTCCGCATATCCTTGTTGCGGGCGGATGATATCCGCCCCTGCGGAGTTTTGGTTGATAAACGCATCGCAACAATTATTATTGTATTTCGGCGATTATGCGGCATCGCCGCTTTTCTTTTTCTTTAAAACGGCTTTTGCGGCAAGGGCGATAATAATTCTGAAAAAGGGCAAGAATAAAAATCAGAATTTCAGCACGGCGTTGTAGTCGTCAATGCCGTAGTTGCCCACGGTGTGCTTCATAGTCTCATAAAAATCGAGCGTTTCGCCCTGGGAGCCCTTCACGGTTTTTACAAAACGGCTCAGCCGTTTGAAAATGCGCAGCAGAGTGTCGCCGCCGGGAGTGCCCTCGGTAAACGGCTGGTTGCCCTCAAATATCGAGCGCACCATTTGGGCAGCGAGGTCAACAAACGCTTCGTCCTTAACCTCTTTGTCGGCGTGCGTTAACAGAAGACGGGCGAGAGTGCCGACCTTCATTTTATTGAGTCGTTTGCCGAGAACGGGAATTATCTTTTCGAGCGCGGGAGTGGGCTTTATGTTCAACTTGCCCATAAAACGCTTCGGGTCGTCCTTCATAGCCGACGCGCAGGAGCGTATGAGACGGTCAAACTGGTTGTTAAGATATTCCACGCCCGTGAGCCCTTTTTTATCCCAGTCAAACTCGGGAATCGGAATACTCTCTATTTTCACCGTATCTTTATCCTCAATCGTGACAAGGCGCATAAAGGCGGGAGTCGCGACAATTGAGCCGGTGCAGACATCATAGAATTTGTTGCCCTTCGCCGTTTCGGCAACATTTATGCTCTGGTTGTGCATATGCCCCGTGAATATGAGGTGAACGCCGTTGTCGGCAAGGGTTTCAATAAGCCGGTGCGACTGCCCCTCGCGGGCGTCGGCTATAAGCGCGAACACCGGCTGACCGGGCAGAACGGGATAATGCTCCATGGCAATCATAACCTGACCGTCCGCCTGCGCCTTCTTTGCCTGCGCTTCAATCCAGGCGAAAAACTCATCGTCATAGGGGGCGTTGCGTTTGCCGTCAATGTCATTGCATATTACAAGCAGCCGCACATCCCCGGAAAGCTGAGCGACATAGGAGAGATGCTTTTCGTTGAACTCAATCGCCTCGCTGTAGCCGAAATCCTTGTAGAAATCATAGAGTTCGGAGAATTTTGTGCCCTCAATAATGTGCTGCCCCTCGTCGTCGTAAGAGTGCGCCTCGCGGTCAAAATCATGACCCGCCGTAACAAGGCACACGCGCTTGCCGCTCTTTTCTTTGAAAGAACGCAGAAGCTCCGACACGGCTTTATTACATTCCTTTTCGCCCCAGTAGGTGAGATCGCCCGCTATGAGGACGATGTCCGCGTCATCCGCTTTTTCGAGCCAAGCGAAAACCGCCTCGTTGATTGCCTGCGTTTCGGCAAAGCATTTCTGCTCAAAATCCATTTTGTTTTCATAGGCCTCGCCGTACGCTCCGAGCGAGTTCTTGAAATAGTGCAGGTCCGTAATCACATAAAATTTAAGCGGCTTCATATCATTTCTCCGATCTGTGTATTTTCAATTAATAAAAGCTGTAAGTGCGGATAACCGTTTTTGAGGCGAAATGAACATCGTTATAAACGAAATAAACGGTTGAGTCTTTTTTGTAAATTGAAAGCCCCTCCGCCTCGGCGGTGTCGTCGCCCGTATCACGCGAGAACGCCTCGAGTGTTTTACCCGTGCCGAGGTCAACGCTGTATGTAATCTTTTCCCTGCCGTCGGAGTTGCTCGAAAGATAAAGCGTGTTCCCGAGAATATCACCGCCGGTTATTTTGGTAATCACCCTGTCAATCTTAATGCTGCCTTTATACGAAAAATCGGAGAGACGAAGCATTCTTATTTCGTCTACTTCCCTCGCCTGGGTGTAGTAAATAATTCCGTTTTTTATACAAAGCCACGGGAAGTGCCCGTTGCCCTGCCCCTCGGCGGGAAGCACGTGGTATTCGAGGAATTCAAGAGTATCGGCGTCAAACACCATAACCGCGGGATTTTTGAACATAAACGCCTCGCACGCGCAATAGATTTTGCCGTCATAATAAGCGCAGTCGCCGAGATGGGAATAGCCCTTTGAAACAATATCGGCGGGCAGGCACATATCGTTGCACTTTACGATTTTGCCGCTTTTCGCGTCAATTTTCACTATGGCGTTATAGTTTAAGAATTTTATGCAGCCCGTGCCGTAGTAATATGCGCCGTCTGTCGTGATTCCCTGGCAGAAGGCCGCGCCCTCGGAATAGAGATATTCAAACTCCTTTTCGGGCGTCAGAGCGCCCGATGTTACGCAGGGAGCCGAGGAAAATGCGCCGTTCAAAGCAAACAGAGCGGCAAAAAGAAGGTAAACCGATTTTCTCAGAACCGAAAACAAAAAGCTCATATCCGTACTCCGTTTCTGTTATCCGCCGTTTTTTTCATTCGGCGTGTTTTCTTCAACGAGGGAAATTATTTTCATCACCGCTCTCATGCATCTTACCGGTTTATGCTGATATATGCGGTGGTCGCCGGGCAAGAGTATAACCTCGCAGTTTCCTGTTTTTTCGGCGTAGGGATAGACCAGGTCGTTACGCCTTTTTTCAAATTCGGCAAGGAGCTTGTCAAAGTACTCCTCATTGCCCTCATAAACGGTTTTTCTCACGGACATTTTAAGTTTGTTTTTCAGTATTCTGCCGTTAAACCAGTCGTTGTATTCAATCAGGTCCTCAACCTCCTCAAAGCCGTAAGCCGAGCAGATATAGACCTTCGGAATATCATCGGTAACTATACTTTTAATCGCCTTAGCCGCGTTTTCCGCTTCCATAACGGATTCCGAAACGGGAGCGACAGAATCCATTGTCATAAGATTGAGAGCGTCCGCCATAAGCTGCTCTTCTTTTGTGTATTTGCCGCCGAGATACTCATTCTCCCTTCTGAGAAAGAATCTGCCGTAGCCGAGCGAATAAGCGAACGCCTCCGCTTTATCCCAAAAGGTCACTTCCCCGTCGGGCTCGCCGTAAAAGGCGTTTTCCGAAAGTACCGTGCCGTCAATAAAGGCAATGCCCTCAATCTCATCGGGATAAAGAGAGGACCAGTAATCGGCGTAAATTCCGCCGATGGAGTGCGGCATAAGAATATAAGGCGGCTCTATACCCGCGTTTTTAAGCGCCCTGCGGTAGTCCTCAACTATATATTCAATCGTCATATTGCTCTGTGTGTCGCCGCTTAAGCCGTAGCCCGCGCGGTCAACGAAAACAACAAGGTTTTCCTCCTCAATGCCTTCGGTCATCTTCCTCGCCGATACGGGAAATTCACCCATACCGAGCCCCGCCATGGCAACAAATGTATGCCCGTTTTCGTTGCCGAACTCAGCCACATTTATCGAGTAGCCGCCGACTGAAACGGGGTTATAATAGCCGTTCTCTTTGAGAAGCTCGATTTCCTTATTCGTCTGCGAGCGGTTCACCGCGTAAACTATGAGCGTGAACAGAACAAGGCAGGCGCAGAGCGACGCGATTATTCCGAAAAAGGTTTTAAAAAATTTTTTCATCTTTTCCTCCGTTACTCAAAATCCTCCGCGGCGAAATCGCCCCGCTTTGAGGCAAAACCTATATATTCCGTTCCTCCGCTTCGCCCGTTATACCAGATTCTCCACTCGTCCTTTTCTTCGTCAAAGAGAGCAGAGGGCTTGTAGCAGGCGTCGCCGTCCCACTCACCGGGCGTCGGAAAAACAAGAGGATTGAGTTTACACCTGTGAAAATCCGTAACGCCGTCCTTTGAATAAGCGCAGCAGATGCAGGCGGTGTTTATGTCGCGGTAGCCGATATAGAAAACGAGGCAGCCGAAACGGGGATGCCTTATAACCTGACAGCCGCCGATGCGGTTTTGTTCGTATTCGTTTTCGGGGGCGTTTTTCAGTATGGGATTGAGCGGTGATTTCACGAAATGAACGCCGTCATCGCTTTCGGCGTAACAGAGCACATTCGGCTCGTAGGTTTCGCCCGCGCTGTACCACATTCTGTATTTTCCGTTTTCGTACAGCACACAGGGATTCATAACCGACTCCCCCTCAAAATCATATTCGGGAGAGAGCGCCGGCTCTTTTGTTATTCTGTGAAAATCTATTCCGTCATCGCTTTCGGCAACGCCTATGTAACTGTTGCCGTGCGCCTGACCCGTGTACCACATTTTATATTTATCCCCGATTTTAAGAACACAGTTTCTGTTCACCGCGTCCTCCCAGCCGGAGGCGGGCTCCGGCGAAAGTGTAGAGCGCGGAAAACTCCAGTTTATTCCGTCAGATGAAAAAGCGACCGCGAGGGTATTGTTCTTTCTCCACGAAAAATCCATACGAAGAGAGCCGTTTTGCGTTTTTGTAACATATACATCAAAAAGGGTTCCCGTTTCGCTGTCGCCGTATATGGGATTTACATCGCTTTTAATAAAGTTACTGCTCATAATCTTGCTCCTTTTTGCGCCGTCCTTTTACCGTTCAGAATAATATGTGTTCCTCACGGCGGGGGCAGCTCAATAATCATTATCGGTTTTATGCTGCGGTTACCGGACGGTTTTCCAGACGGTGCCGTCGGGCATTTCGGTTATATGCCCGCGCTCGCGGCTTATTATTTTGCCGTCGGATAAATCCCTTGTGATTATCTCCTCGCGGTAAACCGGGTCCTCAATCCATTTTGAGGTTATGAACCTGCCGCCGTCAAGGCAGAAGAGCGTTTCGTTTTTCTCAAGCTCAAAGGTTTTTTCAAACGGATAAATAAATCTTACAAGGCAGGCGTGTATCTCTGTTTTAGCAAGGGTGAAGGGCTCTTTCTCAATCCTCAGGTTAATGAGGTCTCCGCCCTTTTCAAGCGGAAGGGAAGTGAGAATAACGGCCTCCTTTTCCCCCGGTTTATATTCATACATTTCTATAAGCCCGCGGCCGTAATCGAAGCTCAGAAGCCCGATTGTGCCGCTGAGCGCGCTGTAAACCGGTTTATCGATAAACACGTTTTTCTTTTTGGAAAGCGGCTCAAAAAAATTGCCGTCGCCGTCAATTATAAGAAGCCGCGTGCCCTCAAATTCCGCGCCGGGGTTCAGGTAATCCTCGGCATCGCCCCAGGCGGGGTATCTTGAAAAGAAAAGGCGGGGCGTATTGTCAAACCGCTCAATATAAAAGTCCCCGTAACCGCTGAAGCAACGAAACTCCATAAACGCTCCTTTGTTTATTTTTCCCAACAAACCGTGAAAGTTTTTGTTCAAATCATTAGTTAAAAATGTTGTCAAATGTGATATAATAAATTGATTAATACCGAAAGGATGATAAAAAATGTCAGTGCGCAAAGAATACAGTTACCCCTCAAAAACAGGTCTCGCGAACATCTACGCTGTCAGCTGGGCTCCCGACGACGCCTCGCAGGTGAAGGCGGTTTTCCAGATTATGCACGGTATGGCGGAGCACCTCGAAAGATATGAGGATTTCGCGAATTATATGACCGGACGCGGCTTTGCTGTTTATATCAACGACCACATCGGTCACGGCAAAAGCGTTAAATCCGACGACGACCTCGGCTATTTCGGCGAAAAGGACGGCTGGCAGGCGTTTATTGCCGACGCCCGCGCCCTCACTGAAATCGCTAAGGAAGAATATCCCGGCAAGCCCCTCATAGTTTTCGGCCACAGCATGGGCTCGTTCGTCTGCCGCGAATACGCCAAAAGATTCGGCAGGGACGACGCCATAAAGGGCTTCATCTTCTGCGGCACAAGCGGACCGAACCCCGCCACGGGAGCGGGTATCGCCATCTGCAAAACAATAAGCAAATTAAAGGGCAGCCGCCACCGCAGCAAGCTCATTGACAAAATCGCTTTCGGCTCATACAACAAGAAGTACGACAGCGTGAGAACCCCGTTTGACTGGCTCACAAGGGACGAGGCGATTGTTGACAAATACATCGCCGACAAATACTGCGGATTCCTGTTCACAGCCGCCGGCTATATAGATATGTTCAATGTTCTCGCCACCGTATCATCGGCCGAATGGGCAACCTCGCTCATCAAGTCAAAGCCCTATCTCATCATCTCGGGCGCGATGGACCCGGTAGGCGCTTACGGCGCGGGTGTGAGAACCGTGTGCAACGCCCTCAAGGGCGCGGGCTGCGGCGATGTTACAATGAAGATTTACGACGACTGCCGCCACGAGATTCTCAACGAAACAAACCGCGCGGACATCTACGCGGATGTCGCCGACTGGGCGGAGAGCAAGATTCAGTAATAAAAAAGCATAACATCAATCGGCTTGCGGAAAACCGCAAGCCGTCTTTTTATTTGACAAACTTATCGATAAATTCCTTTACCTTCGCTTCATAGGTTTGGGAATCGGTGGGGTAGCTTCTCGCGTGGTCGGCGCCCTTTATGAGCACCATATCTTTATAGGGCGCGTTGCAGGCGTCATAGAGCTCGCCGCACATTCTTGTAGGCACAAAGCCGTCGGCGTCGCCGTGGATGAAGAGCATCGGAACTTTGGCGCGCTTTACGCACTCGATGGGGTCGGCTTCCTTGAAATGATAGCCCGAAACAATTTTATTGAAGAAATCCGAGCCGTAGAGCACGAGATACTCCGCCTTGCCGAGGAAGGAGATGTTGTGTTCAAACTCGTGCCACGCGCTGGTGTAGCCGCAGTCGGCAACGGTGAATTTCACGTTTTCGGGAAGTTCGTCACTGCCGGACATCATCATAACGGTAGCGCTGCCCATTGACACGCCGTGAAGGATAATCTGTATATCCTCACCGAACTCGCCCGTGAGGAATTTAAGCCATTTGAGGCAGTCCTTATGCTCATAGTAGCCGAAGCCGATGAATTTGCCTTCGCTCTGACCCGCCGCCTGATGGTCAACGAGGAAAACGTTGTAACCGAGGTCGTGGTAGAACTTTGTCATAAGGCGGAATTCCGTTTTGCCGTTGCAGCGGTAGCCGTGGCTGCCGAACACATAAACATCGGAGGGCTTGTCGGCTTTGAGAAGGTAGCCCCTGAGGGTCTGACCCCTGTCGTTTACAAGCGAATACTCCTCAAACTCCTGCTTGTCCATCCATATTCTTCTCTCGTCCTCACTCTCGGGAGGCAGTTTAGCCGCGGTTTCGGATTTCGCGTCAACCTTGCCGGCAATTTTTCCGAAGAGCTTCGCGTCGCGGTTCATAACCTCGTTGAATACGATATAGCAGGCCGCGCCGTAGATTCCCGCCGCCGCTGCGGCTGTTTTTGCGACTGTACTTAATTTCATTATATTTACCCCTTCCTGTTGTTTCTGATATTTTCAAATGCCTCTTTTACGGCATAATATGACGGTTTCGGGTTTAAGTCCCTGTCAACAAGCCCCCAGCTCGTTTCAGTGGGGCATTCCTCCTGCCCGCAGACATAGCAGGCGTCCGTGTCGGCGTAGCAGTAAACAATGGCGCCCGCCATAAACGGCTTTTTGTAAAGCCGCGGCAGCAGTTTTTTGTAAAACAGCGCCTGCCCTTCGGGGGTGTGGGGCATACCGGGAATCTTTGTGAAACGCGGCAGCTCGCAGAACAGGTGGTTTCTTAAATCCCCCTTGAACAAAAGCCCGTAATACATACTCTCGTCGCCCTGGGCGAGGTGCTTTATGTGCTCCTTGAAATGGTCGGGCAGCGCCTCAACGAAGCTGACAATATTCTTCTTCGCCTCTTTCTCGGTTGAAGCCCCGTATTTTTTGAGAATGGCGGTCCGCTGAGCCCTGCTTTTGGGAGCGCCCGTGCCGATATAGCCGAACTCCTCAAGGATAACGGGCTTGCGGTTGAGTGCCCACAGATAGTTTACAACAGCGTCGAACATCCACAGAAAACCGGGAAAATTCATAAAACAGCCCGCGTATATATCAACGCCAATGTAGTCGCAGTATTTTACATAGGGAGCCGTCTTTTCGTTTAAATCCGCCGCGGGTCCCGCGCAGTTGTAGCCGATTATTACATCGCCCCTCACGGGGTACATCGCCTCAAGCTGAATGCCTATGAACCTCGCCGCCTCGTCAAGAGTCAGCGGTATTGTAAAACGCGGAATGCCCATCTCGTTTGTAACCTGAAGCGCGCCCGCGAGATCTTTAAGTTCATTGAGAATGAAAACGGCAATATCCCTTACCGCCTGCTCGCCCTCTTCGGTTTTGAGGTCGATTCCGTATCTGAGGTATTCCTGCGGATAGGGCGTTATTGCCATAACCTTGAGACCCTTTTCCCTGTATTCCTCACAGCGTTTCTTAAAATCGATGAAAGCGGCGGAAATGCTTCCGTTCTTCTCATAAGGGAAGGGAATGTCCGCCCTTATCCATTCGATATTCGCGCCGCAGACCTTCTCAAGGTCGCCTCTCGGGTGACATACTCCGCAGATAAAGCCCCTGTCTCTCAGTTTTTCGGTTTCGGGGCTGCTTTTGGGAATAAATATGTATTTGAGGAGATTGACGGGAACATATTTAAGACCCGTTTTAATCTGATTTATAACAAATTCATCCATTGTTTATCCCTTTTACGTTTTTTAATCCCTTGCGGCAGATTATCTTATACGGTTTGCCGCTGTTGTTGAGCATAAGCACGCTGTCAATGCCGTATTCCTCGAGCACGGCGCGCCACCTCGGAATCATTCCCCTGTCATATTTAACGGGGAGGAAGCCCGCCGAAAGATAGCTTTTGACGGCGCTCTTGCGCCATTCGTCGGTTGTGAGCAGGGCGTATTTCACTTTTCTTTTCTCAAATTCCTTCAGAGCGATATATGAGAGGATTTTCGCGAGCCCCCTGCCCCTGAACTCTGTTTTTATGCCGACCATATGCATATCGCCTATGTTTTTATCATTTACAAAGGCGGTTACCGTGCCGATGTGCTCGCCCTCATAATCGAGGAAAAACACATCGTTGAAAACATCAATAGCCGGGTTCGAGCTTATGTCGTTATAGAAGGTCTTTTCATCGGCGTCGTCCGCCACAAGGCCGTTTTTGCAGCATTCCACCCAGGCAAGCTTGTCGCTCTCCCTGCTGAATTTTGTTATTGAATATCCCTCGGGCAGCCGGACATCCTTAATCGGCGTGCCGGGGAGCCAGTACATTTTTAACTGTGCCATTTTTTCCTCCGGAAAACATTATATTTTATATTATCAAATCTACACATTTTTTTCAAGAATATTCGGTTGATTTCTATAAAATTTTTATTTAATAATTTATTTTATTTAGGCTCTGTCATACTTTTTGTATGATATGAGCCTATTTTTTGTCATCTTACATACTGAAATATAAAAAACAGCCTATTAGGGCTGTTTGCATCGGCTATCATATTGTTTATATAGCACTTTACTTTTTCATTTGAATTTATTATAATTTACATATTACTCGGCAAAGGAGTTGTGTTATGGCTAACGATAATTTAACAAAAGCAAAAAAAACAAAAAACGACGAGTTTTATACTATATATAAGTATATTCAAGAAGAAATGAATGCTTATCTGGAATATAACAAAGATGTCTTCCGTGACAAAACCGTGTTATTACCCTGTGACGATCCAGAGTGGAGTAACTTTACCCGCTATTTTGCCGAGCATTTTGAAACATTTGGTCTTAAAAAACTTATCAGCACAAGTTACGCTATTGACAGCAAAAACAAGGGGCGCTCCGAAAAAGAGCAAATACCTCATCAAATTACATTATTTGAGTTGAACGATCCTAACTATGACGAAGAAATAACGGCTTCCCATGGCAAAATATTTGTTCTTGATCGGGATGTCAATAATTCCGGCAGAATTGATATTGACGACCTTCAATGGAATTATCTCGAAGGTGACGGAGACTTCCGCTCGGACGAGGTTAAAAAACTCCGTGATGAAGCGGATATTATTGTTACAAACCCACCGTTTTCACTGTTCAGAGAGTTTGTCGCTTGGTTGGTCGAAGCAAATAAACAATTTATTATCATAGGCAGTCAAAATTCCGTTACATACAAGGAAATATTTCCGCTAATAAAAGAAAATAGGTTGTGGCTTGGTGCAACTGCTAACGGCTCTGATATGGTATTTGCTGTTCCTGATGGAGCAACCGTCAGCGAAAGTGACAAGAAAAAAGCTGAAAAATTAGGATATAAAGGCAATTATACCCGCTTGGGCAATTCGTGCTGGTTTACAAATATCGACCACGGCAGAAGACATCAGCCGCTCTCTTTAATGACAATGGAAGATAACATCAAGTTTTCAAGACATAAAGAAATAAAAGGGACTGGTTATAAGAAATATGATAATTATGACGCTATCGATGTGTCTTTTGTTGACGCTATCCCTTCTGACTATAACGGGGTTATGGGTGTTCCAATAACATTTCTTGATAAATATTGTCCAGAACAATATAGGCTTATCGGTCATGAACATGACATTAACGGAACTGGTGGAGAAGGAATACCTGAGGGTGAATTCAGAATTAAAGGTATTGGAAAGTATAAAAGAATTTTAATTCAAAAGGTTTAGAAAGGAATTAAGAATGATAACAACCTTACATACAGAATGGACAATAGGCGATATCTGCAAGGGCTTTCAGTACAACGAGCTCGAGGGTAAAGGACTGTTCGGTATGAATGGCAAACTCACCATACAGCCCGAATATCAGCGCAACTACCTTTACGCAATAGAAAAAAAGGAGGCTGCCGTTGTTGAGTCCGTTATGAACGGCTATCCTCTCGGTCTCATCTATTTCAATAAGATCGGCGAAGACAAATACGAGGTTCTGGACGGTCAGCAGCGCATTACTTCGCTCGGCAGATATATTGAAGGCAAATTTGACATTCAGGACGGGGACGGCAACATTAAAAGCTTTGACGGTTTAAGCCCCGAAGAAAAAAAGGCGTTCAATGAATACCCGCTTACAATTTATGTTTGTGAAGGCACCGAAGCGGAAATTAAAAAGTGGTTCAAAATTATCAATATTGTAGGTATTCCGCTCAACGACCAGGAGTTACGCAATGCGGTTTATTCGGGTCCGTTTGTCACAGCTGCAAAAGAAGTATTCAGCAACAGCGGTAACGCGAATGTTCAGAAGTGGTCGCATTATGTTTCGGGAAATGTTATGCGGCAGGAATATCTCGAGCGGGCTCTTGAATGGGTAAGCGGAAGCGAGAAAGAAAGTATTGACGCCTATATGAGCAAACACCGTTTTGATACGGAAATAAAACTGTTAAAAACATATTTTGATACGGTTATTGACTGGGTATCCAAGGTGTTTATTGATACTGACTCTTCAATGAGAGGCAGAGAGTGGGGACGGCTTTACGAAGAATACCACAAAAACGCTTATGACCCTGATGAGGTCTCGGCAAAAGTCAAGGAATTACTTGCGGATGAAAATGTAGATAATAAAGGGATATATGAATATATTCTCGGCGGATGTGAAGACACTAAACTCTTGAATATCCGCATATTTGATGAGAAAACAAAAAAGGCCGCCTACACAAAGCAGACGACAGACGCAAAAGCCAAGGGTATATCGAATTGTCCTTTATGCGCTTTGAGTGATATTGACTCTCAAAAAACAAAGATGTGGCAGATCAATGAAATGGATGCTGATCATGTTACAGCATGGAGCAAAGGCGGCGCTACCGACATAAGCAACTGCCAGATGCTCTGTAAAACTCACAACCGTGCAAAAGGAAATAAATAACGCTTAACCCTGTCCTTTTGGGACGGGGTTTTATGTTACCAGCGGCATGGGATCCCTGTTATTAATATTATCACGCAATACAGTATTGGGATATGAAAACGCATAATTCATTAAGATCTTCTTTTTCTCTGTATATGTTTCGCCGGCATAATTAACGAAATTGTGCCAGATAAGATAATTATTTAAGTATTTTGTTGAAACACCCTTAAACGGATACATAAACCCCTTCAGAGTGCTGTGGTAATTATTGATATGTTGTATATGAAAACTGTTTTTATCTGACTTATCGCACTTACCCACTTTGAATTGATGTATATTGAGTCCGTTTTCGGCAGCAAATGTTTTATATGATGACATTTTATCGGTGCATAATTCCGCCGTATCAGCAATTTTAGTGTCAAATACAGCGTGTAATTCTTTAATTGTTATGTGACCGAGGTTTGAGACCTGTGCTACGGACAAACCGGAACGGTTAACTGCACAGGGAACACAAACTTTTTCTTTTGATATACCGCGTTTAGTTGCTATGCCGCCATGGTGATGAGCCTTGCGCGGCATTTTAAATGTTTTGGAGTTTTTGTGGTTGCCCTTATAAGATACCGCAAAAAATGTTTCATCCATTTCTACGATACCATCCAATATAACATCATTCGCCATATTTTGAAGCGTATCCAACACTTTATGCCGCCACGCAAAGGCGGTATTTCTGTTTATGCTGCAAATTTCCGCCGTTTTTCGTAAAGACAAACCCTGCAGCATACATTCAATAAACTTTTGCCAAACATCCATATTTTTGTGCGTATGAGCTACAATGCTGTTTGACTTAATATTGAACTGACTATGACAGTCTTTACAACGATAATTCTGCGTTCCGTCGGCTCGGTTACCGTTTTTTACAACAGCAACGGAACCACAATGTGGGCAACACTTGCCGTTTGCAAAGCGAACTTCGGTAATGTAGTCTTCCATCGACGAGTCAGAGCGCGTCATACGGCTGTTAAACTCGATCTTTTCTTTTCTGTCTAATTTTTCATACAGAGATAAAACATTATCAACCGCTATGGACATAAAAAAGCACTCCTCCTGTTCGATATATTATTGATATCATAACAGAAAAAGTGCTAAAAGTCAAGCAATATCATACATTATGTAGGACAGAGCC
>JAEEGL012738785.1_pt1 | contig 19098 bp, 20 predicted proteins | sample 9134231 | NCBI WGS metagenome assembly JAEEGL01 (sample SAMN16246548, study PRJNA631951) | gut metagenome | biome: gut microbiome; feature: rumen; material: fiber-attached | host: Bos | place: Iran: Karaj | collected 2018-10 | reverse complement strand
TCGCCGCGATTCATTGTGGTACGTATGCCGCCTATATTATGAAGTGAAAATTCTGGTTTGGGAAGCCTTTTCTTCGCAGCAAACTTACGCATCTCAGTTAGCAATGCATCTGCAAAGAGGCGTGTGAGTGGCGTTTCTGGGCGATTGACTTCCATGGCCGTATCGCAATAGCCAATGGTTTGCTCAAGTTTCATGTTGAGCGTGTCTCGATATATTTTTATTATGCTATCGAACTTGCAATCGGTGGCACGAGTCGAATCCATACAGACGCTCCACGCTTCTGGCAGTTGCGGCTGTTTTGTGGTGCAACTTGCTAATGTCGTGGTTATTAGTAGTAATATGTATAACTTAAGTGTTTTCACTTTTTTACTGTTTTAGCGATTTCAGTTCGGCAATACGAGCTTTAGGGTCTTTGTCTCCAAACACATAGCTACCAGCTACCATAGCCGTAGCACCTGCTTGTGCAGCGAGTGGGGCAGTGTTGTTGTCTACTCCGCCGTCAATTTCGATGATGGTATTGAGGTGTCGCTCGTCAATCATCTTGCGAAGTCGGCGAATTTTATCGTAAGTATTATTTATAAACTTCTGCCCGCCAAAACCAGGATTCACCGACATAAGTAGCACCATATCTACGTCGGGCAAAATCTCTTCGAGCACCGACACTGGCGTGTGCGGATTGAGCGTAACGGCAGGGCGCATGCCAGCATCGCGAATCTGCTGAATGGTGCGATGAAGGTGCGTACAAGCCTCATAATGAACGTTTAATATGTCGGCGCCGAGGTCGCGAAACATATTTATGTAGCGTTGTGGGTCGACAATCATAAGGTGCACGTCGAGCGGCTTGCGAGCCACTTTCTTTATCGATTTTATTACGGGTGAGCCAAACGAGATATTGGGCACAAACACGCCGTCCATAACATCAACGTGAAACCAATCGGCTTCGCTATTGTTTATCATTTCGCATTCTTCTGCCAAACGCGAAAAATCGGCCGCTAACAACGATGGAGAAACAATCATTTTTCTTTTATAGTAAGGTCTGTTTTGTTGTTCTTTTCGCTTCTACGTAAGTAGTTAAGTAGAAGTTATATACATACATAAATAACTACTCGATAAGTTCGCCAATGCCTTGACGAAGTATTTCGTAAGTATTACCATTGGTGCAATCTACCACTGTAGAACCCTCGTTGCCGCCTATGCCGCCATCGACCACAATGTCGGCAATGTGGCTGAGCTCGTTGGCAATATCTATGGGGTCGGTAATGTATTCCGAGCCATCTTGCGTCTTCACCGAAGCAGAGAGTACAGGATTGCCAAGTTCGCGCACTATCTCGCTAATAATCTTATTATTAGGTATACGTACACCGACAGTTCGTTTCTTGGTGCGGAATATCTTAGGAATGTTGCTGTTAGCCTCCAAAATGAATGTGAACGGTCCGGGCAGATTTTTCTTCATCAGTCTGAAGATGGTATTGTCGATTGGGCGCACATAGTCGGCAATCTGACTCATATCGTAGCAGACCATGGATAGGTTCGTCTTGCGGAGATTGATGTCCTTATAGCGAATAATGGTCTCGATGGCTTGTTGATTTGTAATATCGCAGCCGATACCGTACACAGTATCAGTAGGATAGACAACAATGCCACCGCGTCGCAGGCATTCTACAACTTTAGAAACGCCTCGTTCATCAGGATTCTGTGGATGTATTACCAATAGCATGTCGCAAAATTACCTCGAATTGAAGTAAAAAAAGTACTTTTGCACCTGAATTTTATAAATACATATATAAATATGGCAAACCTACGTACACTCAAAAGAAACATTTCGCTCTCAGCAGACGATTTGATTTCTACCATTTGCATCAAAAGTTCACTCAACGACGACAAATTTGAGAAAGCATCTGAGCTTATCGTTGAAGTTGCCGCTTTCAGAACAGAATTTTTGTCGAAAGTATCGGCTATCAGCGTAGAAAAACCGGCTTCGAAGAAACGTACTAAAGAGAATATGGCTCAATACACAAAGAGTGTAAAAGCTTATTACTCAAAACTCAAGGAAGATTATACGACGAAGTTCAACGAGTTTATTGAGCAAATTACCAAACTCTAAAAATCGCGTAATCCAATCAGTAACAAGCGACAAGGCAAATACATAAAGTTGTCTTGTCGTTTTTTATTCGATTACATTAATATGTCTAATATGAAAATATATCCTATACTTCTAATGGCAATAGCAATGACAAGTTGTCAGCAAAATCAGAAACAGACTTCGTCGGCAGAATATTATGGCTTTGTAAAAGAGCCAGTTGCCGATTCGCCTCTCACGCCCGAAAAACTCTGGAGCATGGGGCGCGTTGGCAGTGTAAGCGTTTCGCCCGATGGCAGCAAAGTGGCTTTCTCGGTGGCATTTACCGACATCAAAGCCAACAAGTCGCAAGCCGATATTTACATTGTAGATAAAGATGGCAGCAATGGTCGCCGCCTCACCGATACCAACATCTCGGAGTCGGAAGTGGCATTCACGCCCGATGGCAAACACATAAGTTTCGTAGCAGCAGCCAACGGCAGTCACCAACTTTTCGAAATAGATATTGATGGCACAAATCGTCGCCAAGTATCTAATGTAGAAGGTGGTATCGAAGGCTATATATACGCGCCCGACATGAGCAAAGTGCTGTACGTCAATAGGGTAGAGCTCGACGAGAAACTCACCGATATTTATCCTGATCTTCCACTTGCCAATGCTCGCCTCGAAACAGATCTTATGTATCGTCATTGGAACGATTGGGCAGACGGTAAGTACAATCACGTGTTTGTAGCTAAATATGAGAATGGTAAACTCGCTGATGGTAAGGATATTATGAGCGGCGAAAAATACCATTCACCTCTAATGCCTATGGGTGGTATGGAGCAAATTACTTGGTCGCCCGATGGAAAACAGATTGCATACACATGCAAGAAACTTACTGGTAAAGCAGCTGCTGAGAGCACCAATTCTAATATATACATATATAATACCGAAAATGGTGAAACGTCTTGTGTGTCAGTAGATAATAAAGGTTATGATATGAATCCTCAATTTTCTGCTGATGGCAAAACTCTCTATTGGCAAAGTATGGAGCACGATGGATATGAATCGGATAAAAATCGCCTTGTTAGCTACGATTTTGCTTCACGTCAAACCACAGATCTCACTGCAAACTACGACAACGATGTGAATAGTTTTGCAATAGATAAATCGAGTGGCAATATCTGGTTCTGCTCTAATCATCACGGTTGCGACGAGATCTTTAGCCTCGACGTAAATACCAAAGAGATTAAGCAACTCACCACAGAGACGTGCGATTTCACTTCGGTAGCTGATGCTGGCGACATACTTATAGCTACAAGCATGAGTATGAACCACCCAACCGAAATTTATCGTGTGGATAAGACGGCAGGAATAAGCGAAAACATAAGTAAAATTAATGACCCAATACTCGCGCACACCCCAATGGGCAAGGTGGAAGAACGTTGGATGGAGACCACAAATGGCGAGCAAATGCACGTGTGGGTTGTTTTCCCTCCCGATTTCGATGCTAACAAGAAATATCCTGCGCTTCTCTTCTGCGAAGGTGGACCGCAAAACACAGTGAGCCAATTCTGGAGCTTGCGTTGGAATTTGCAACTAATGGCGGCTAATGACTACATTGTTGTTGCGCCAAACCGCCACGGACTTCCGGGGTTCGGTCGCGCATGGTGCGACCAGATAACTGGTGACTATGGCGGACAGAATATGCAAGACTATTTTACGGCTATCGACAACGTAGCCAAAGAACCATACGTAGATGCTGACCGCCTTGGTGCTGTGGGTGCAAGCTACGGAGGATTCTCGGTTTATTGGCTTGCCGGACATCATCAGAAACGCTTCAAAGCATTCATTGCTCATTGCGGAATTTTCAATTTAGAGACTCAGTATCCCACAACGGAGGAGATTTTCTTTGTAAATCACGACCTTGGTGGTGCACCATGGGTAGATAATGATATGACGCGCCGCTCTTATGCAGCCTCGCCGCATCTATTTGTGAAAGAGTGGGATACGCCTATTATGGTTATACATGGAGAGAAAGATTTCCGCATACCATATACACAAGGAATGGCAGCATTCAATGCAGCTGTGCTTCGTGGAGTGCCCGCCGAATTCCTCTATTTCCCCGAAGAATGTCACTGGGTACAGCAACCTCAAAACAGCATTCTCTGGCACCGACTATTCTATCGCTGGCTTGATAAATATTTGAAATAGAGGTAGAAAAATATATGATGACAGCCGAGGCTTCGTAAAGATGACTCGGCTTTTTTGTGCTGATGAGTATGAGATAAAACATTTTTGTGATAGCGTATAGAAACACAGAATACACAGATTTGAATTGATTTTAGGGATTGATTTTTTATCGTGTAAGAATCATTAGATAATGATAGAGAATGTATAAAGTTTTTATCTTTGGTCTGCATTGCATTCTTGTGATGTGATGAGATAATACATAAAAGCGTCAACTGCGCTTGTCTCTTGGTTCTCTTGAACGTAGGAAATTCAAAAATCTATCAAGGACAATATTGCGAGAGTGTACGCTGCGATTTGATTGTATCTATCTCGAAGGTGTGCAGGGTATATAATATACCTTACACACTGTTCGAGATTATTGGTATAAACAGCGCAGAGTCCAATTGTTATTGTCAATAGATGGAGGCTTCCTACGGCCGAAGAGACTGACATAATAGTTGGACTCTCGCGTTTTTGTGTATTACCCTATATGTTATTATAAATAAAAACACCAAACAGAGGGTCTATGGAAAATATACATTTATATGAAAAGATTTTTAGTTATCGCAGCGTTTGCTGTTTGGAGCTTGTTTGATGTAGCCTATGGACAACAAATTTACATTGACAAAGTCGAAGAAGACGGCACCAGATTAATTTGTGCTCAGTATGTAGGTGTAGGCAAAATGGGATATGGAACATCTGTAAGTTTATCTTGCGGTACTAGTGGCGATGTATTTTTATGGGTCATAAGTCTGAATATCCCTTACTATGAGTCGCACCCTCAAATAGATAAAGGACGCTTTTTATTGTTGAAATTGAAAAATGGGGATATTATAGAACTGAAAAATGATACAGAAGTAGGTCCAGCTGATTATACATATGAAGTTGGTAAGTATAGTACTATATACCATGTGAAGCCGTCATACTATCTTACTGAAGATAATATAAAAGCAATTATCGAAAATGATGTAGTAAAGCTTCGAATTGAAACTAATCTTGGTCAAACTGATATTGAAGTCAATAAAAACAGATTTTCAAAAGCTATCAAAACAAGCTATGAGTTGATAAAAGAACGCCTTACCGTAAAAAAAGACAAATATTCAGATTTCTAAAAAGTATCTCAATAAAGATGTAAAAGGTTGTCGCAGATTGTGGCAGCCTTTTTTATTTGAATCTATTCAAATCTGTGCCATCTGTATTCTTGGGGTAATAGGACTTTGGAACTCGTAATTAGGAATTGGTAAATATGAATACTTTTGCAATCGATAAACAAAAAACTTGAAACTATATGAAAAGCTTCATTCTGTCAGTAATATCAATATTGGCGTTCGCCACCGTTGTGAGCGCACAAAACGTAGGTATAAATATTGGTGACGTTGCCCCCGAAATTGAGCAGCAAAACCCCGATGGCAAAACGTTGAAATTGAGCTCACTGCGCGGCAAACTCGTGCTTGTGGATTTCTGGGCATCGTGGTGTGGACCGTGCCGCAGAGAGAATCCAAACGTGGTTGTTGCATATAAGAATTATAAAGATGCCAACTTCAAGAAAGGCAAAGGATTCGAGGTGTTTAGCGTGTCGCTCGACGTGAAGGCCGAAGCATGGAAAAAAGCTATCGAGACGGATTCGCTTACGTGGAAATATCATGTTTGCGATTTCGGTGCCTGGAAGAATAAAGCCGCTCAGACATACGGTGTTAGAAGCATTCCATCGAATTTTCTTATAGATGAAAATGGCGTAATTATAGCTACTAACCTTCGAGGAGAAATGCTTTTGGAGGCTCTCCAACGATTGAAGAAATAAGCGACATTTCGGTCATAAATGTCAATAATGAAAGAAAGCAGCTAAATATGGCTGCTTTTTTGTTGATATGTGACACAAATGTCATTGCAAGTAGTCTTGGCAAGGATATTGACGATGGCGCAAGCCGTGTAAATAGTAACAAATAAAAATATCATATATAATGTCAGAAAAGCAACAAAACGAAGCGGAAGAGCAGCAGAAAGAGCAACAGACTGCCGAAAATGCAGCCGCTGAAGAGACTGCCGCTAATGCTTCAGACAACACAGAAGAGACGCCTGCTGCCGAAGAGACGCAGCAACCATCGGAATTGGAACTCGCTCAAAAGAAAATCGACGAGTTGAACGACAAATATCTCCGTCTTTCCGCCGAATATGACAACTATCGCAAGCGTACTTTGAAAGAAAAATCGGACATGCTCAAGAGTGCAGGCGCCGACATCCTTGTAGGTATTTTGCCAGTTGTCGACGATTTCGAACGAGCTTTGGCTCACATGACGGAAGCACAAAACGTTGATTCTCTGCGCGAAGGTGTTGAACTAATCTACAAGAAGTTCAACGAATATCTTGGCAAACGCGGCATGACGGTAATCGAAACCGAGGGTAAAGATTTCGATACTGATATTCACGAGGCTATAACCAAAATTCCAGCGCCTACGCCCGAGATGAAAGGTAAGGTAATCGACTGTGTGCAAAAAGGTTACAAACTCAATGATAAGGTTGTGAGATTTGCCAAAGTAGTTGTTGGAGAATAATTATAAAAGCAAAAACAGATGGCAAAACGAGATTACTACGAGGTCTTAGGTGTAAGCAAAACAGCATCTGCTGACGAGATAAAAAAGGCTTACCGTAAAAAGGCTATTCAGTATCACCCCGATAAGAACCCAGGCGACAAAGAAGCCGAGGAAAAATTCAAAGAGGCAGCTGAAGCCTACGATGTACTATCGAACCCAGACAAGCGTGCGCGCTACGACCAGTTTGGTCACGCTGCATTCGAAAATGGCGGCGGTGGTGGCGGCGGCTTCTATGGCGGCGGTATGTCCATGGACGACATCTTCAGTCAGTTTGGTGATATTTTCGGAAGCTTCGGCTTCGGTGGCGGTCGTGCTCGTTCGGGTGGACGTTCGGTCAACAAAGGCACAAACCTTCGCGTGAAGGTTACGCTAACTCTTGCCGAGGTGGCTACTGGCGTAGAGAAGAAGCTCAAAGTGCATAAGTATATAAAATGTACGCACTGCCAAGGTACTGGCGCCAAAGACGGTTCTTCGTCGGGCTATACCACGTGTAGCACATGTAAAGGTCAGGGCTATGTGACGAGCATTGTGAACTCTATCTTCGGACAGATGCAGTCGCAGCAGACGTGTCCACAGTGTGGCGGCCAGGGCAAGATAATAAAGGACAAATGTCCGCATTGTAACGGCGAGGGCATCATAGCTGGCGACGAAGTGATAACAGTGAAGATTCCGGCTGGTATCGAAGCAGGTATGCAACTTTCGGTTAGCGGTAAAGGTAATGCTGCGCGTCGAGGTGGTATAAATGGCGATTTGCTTATTCTTATCGACGAAACGCCTGATAAAGAGCTTGTTCGCGATGGCAAGAACCTTATCTATCACCTCTATTTGCCAATACCTGATGCGCTACTCGGTGCAGCGGTGGAAGTGCCAACAATCGATGGCAAGGTTCGCCTAAATATCGAAGCAGGTACGCAGCCAGGCAAAGTGTTGCGACTGAAAGGCAAAGGTTTGCCCGACGTAAATGGTTATGGCAAAGGCGATTTGCTCGTGCGTGTAGATTTGTTTGTGCCTCAATCGCTCAGCAGTAGCGACAAGAAACTTGTTGAGGAGATGCGTAAATCGTCAACCTTTAGTCCAACGACGAAAGAGAAGGAAGGATTCTTTCAACGCATGAAGCAAGTGTTTGAAAATTAATACATTATAAGCTCTAACAGATAGAGGCTATCAGAAATGATGGCCTCTTTTTTTTTGTTTTGATAAAACGGCATTACTCTGTCTCTTATCATTATAATCTCAACATTTGACTCATAAATCATATTTATGCATAATTATACACTAAAATGATAAGTGCCATAAGTTACATGCTTGTAGAAAGAAAAACACTGCTAGCCGATTCAAACGATTGTCTAAAAAATCGGATTATGTAATCTGTTGATATGTCGATATTTATCTCTTTGCGTGAGAGTGTAGGGAAGCAGCTAAAAGGGCGATTTCGTGAAAAAGTGAAAAAATGTGCAAACGTTTGTAATGTTTTCTATTGTCTGAATGTTAATATCTGTTACATTTGCGTCCGCAACGAAAAGAAAACTTTTATAACTAACTGTGTCTTTTATCCTATAAACAATGAAATCTCTCGAACAAACGCTATTGAGTGCTTGTGGCAACGAGCTTGTGAGCGCGCATAATTATGTGGATTGGAGAGAAGTAGGGGTGAGCCCTCCGGTCCGTAAGATCTCAATTCTACCCATAGTAGTTAACAATTTGTATCCATAAGCATTTATGGTATGCATTACAAACAAAAAGAATCACAAACAGATAAACTTAGGAGAATAATGAAGTATTCATATTTCGTTTTGCCTGCGTTGCTATGTGCAACAGTACTTTCGGCTCCGAGCGAGGCGATGGCACAGACGGCGCAGCAGACACAACAAGAAAGGACTATCAGCGTTTCGGGCGTGGTAGTCGATGAACAGGGCCAACCTATGCCGGGTGTGGCTGTATACGTAAAAGGTACTACCACTGGTGTGGCTACCGATTTCGAAGGCAAATTTAGCCTCAATGCTGCAGCTAATGCAGAATTGCAAATCTCTTTTATTGGCTACGAAACGCAAACGATTGCCGTTAATGGTGCTTCCAATTTGGGCACTATAAATATGCAATCTGAATTCACTGAACTCGACGAACTCGTGGTTGTTGGTTACGGTACGCAAAAGAAGAGCGACGTGACTGGTGCCCTTGTTCGTGTAGATGCTGAGACGTTGAATCAGCGCCCAGTATCGAATGCATTCGAGGCTTTGCAAGGTAAGGCAGCAGGTGTGGATATTACGAGTAACGAACGTCCTGGTAGTGTGGGCAAAATTCGCATTCGTGGTAACCGCTCACTTAACGCCAGCAACGAGCCTCTCTACGTTGTAGATGGTGTGCCCTTGAGCGCTGGTGGTATCGAGAGCATCAACCCTCGCGACATCGAGAGCGTCGACATTTTGAAGGACGCTTCAAGTACTGCCATCTATGGTTCGCGCGGTGCTAACGGTGTTGTACTTATAACTACAAAACATGGTCACGAAGGTCAGATGAAGGTTAACTACGCTGGCACTTGGACTGTAGAGAAAATCCACGATTTGGCTCCAGCATTCTCGGCAAGCGACTATATCACTTGGCGTCGTTGGGCTAAATACAATAGCAACCCAGAACTTTATACTCCTGGTGATCAGCCTACTAAAGAGCAAGATCAAGAGTTCTTCGAAGGCGATGCTGATGCATTGGAGAATGTTATGAAAGGTTGGGCAAGTGGCAAATGGGACGGTAGCAAAGTTACCAACACCGATTGGACCGACTTCGTAACACAAACTGGTCTTACACAGGAACATACCCTCAGCGCAAGCGGCGGTACGGACAAAATTCAAGCTTTCGCTTCGTTTGGCTATTTGAAGAACGAGGGAACTCAGAAAGGTCAGGAGTACGAGCGTTTCAACGGCGCACTCTCTCTCGACTTGCAGGCTAAAGATTGGTTCCGCATGGGTGGTACAGCCAACTTCTCTAAATCTACTCAGAAGTATGGTTGGGCACGTGGCACATACAGTTTCTCGGGTAGCGGCCCTGTAGATATTTATAGCGCAGCTAAGGATATTCCTAATTACACTGTGCCATACGATAAAGAAGGCAACGTTATATCAACGCCTGGTGGCTCAAGTGTAAATAGATATTCTATCATTGATGAATGGAAAAAATCTATAGACGATCGTCAGACATTCCGCACGTTGGCAAGTATTTATGCTCAGATTGATTTCGGAGGCTTCACCAGCATTCTCGACGGATTGTCATACAAAGTATCTTTCGGTCCAGACTTCCGTAGCTATCGTCAAGGTAAGTATACCGATTCTACTTCGGCTGGTCTTGGCGGCGGTGCAAACAAAGCGGAACGCACCGATGAGCAATACTTCTCTTGGACCTTGGATAATATGCTTATGTACAATAAAAAAATCGCCGACATTCATAGTGTAGGCGTGACATTGTTGCAAAGCGCAAGTAAGTACAACAAGGAGAATGCTAAGCAGAGTGCGCAAAATATTTACATGCCATCGTTCAAGTGGAACAACATGCAGAGCATCGATATTGCCGATAACGAGACTTATAAACCAGGCATGAGCACTGGCATTTCGCAAAATGCTATGTCGTCGTATATGGCTCGTTTGAACTACTCGCTTATGGATCGCTACCTTTTGACCGTGTCTGGTCGTTGGGATGGTGCTTCGGTACTTGCTGAAGGTAACAAGTGGGACTTCTTCCCATCGGCAGCTCTAGGTTGGCGCATGGAGCAGGAAGACTTCATGAAGGGCATCGAAAGTCTCGACCAATTGAAACTCCGCATTGGCTATGGTGTTACAGGCAACTCTTCTGTCAGTGCATACGGAACTCTTGGTACTGTTAGCTCAGCTTGGATGCCATTCTCTAATGGTAACGAGAAGATTCTTGTTTACAATGAACCTTACTACACCAAATCGGAAGACCAAATAAGTATGCCTAATAGTGCTCTTGGTTGGGAACGCACTTCGCAGTTCAATATTGGTGTCGATTTCAGCGTACTCAAAGGTCGTGTGAGTGGTACTATCGATTACTATCATTCAAATACCACCGATTTGTTGATGAAGATGAATATACCTACGCTCTCTGGTTATCCTAACACCATGGCAAACATCGGTGAAACAAAGAATAATGGTATCGATATAACTATCAATGCTACTCCCGTTAAGATTGGCGATTTCGAATGGAACACAAGTCTCAATGCTGCTTGGCAGAAGGACGAAATAGTAGAACTTGCTAATGGCAAAGAAGACGATATTGCAAATAGCTGGTTCATAGGCGAGTCTATTGGCGTTTTCTATGGTATCGACAATGCTGGTTTGTGGCAGGCCGAAGACGCCGATGAAATGGCAAAATTCAATGAGAATGGTCACAACTTCACTGTTGGTTCTGTTCGTCCAGTCGATCAGAATGGCGACTACAAGATTGATGCAGAGAACGATCGCGTAATTCTTGGTAATAAGAATCCGCGTTGGACTCTCGGTTGGACCAATACTTTCAGCTGGAAAGGCTTGGAATTGACCATCGATATGTGGGGCCGTTTCAAATATATGATTGACACTGGCGGTGAAGGTCAATACGGTATGTATCAGCAGCGTGAGATAGATTACTGGCGTCCAGACAATACTGGTGCTGAGTATCAAAAACCAGTCTACAGCACAGCTGGTGGCGACCCATACTCAAGCCTACTTGGCTTCAAGGACGCTTCGTTCATCAAGTTGCGTAACCTCTCGCTCGGTTATCGTTTCGATAAGTTGATTACCGACAAACTGAAAATCGAAGGTTTGAAAGTATTCGTTCAGGGCAAGAACCTCGGCCGTATCTACTCTTCAGTCGACTTTATGGATCTTGATATGGGTACTACATACTACAACCGTGGTGTAACCTTCGGCGTTCAAGTTGACTTCTAATCTCACTATTCTTACTAACGACATAAACAATATGAAACATAATATATTAAGAGGTGCAAGTCTGTCGGCTTTGGCTATAGTAGCTGCAATGTCGACTTCTTGCAAAGACAGTTTCCTCGAAGAAGATGGTAGCCATCTCTACTCCGACGACCTTATGAAGACTGAAGCTGGTGCTTTGGCAGCTGCTGCAGGTCTCTACGCTAATATCCGTTGGCACTTTGGCTACGAATGGGCATATGGTATCACTCTCTATGGAACCGATGAGTTCACCAATGGTGGCGACCTTACCGCTGAGCCTTGGAATACGTACGATAAACGTCTCGAACCATACGATTGTACGCCTGCAACTGGTGCTGCTAACAAAAACTGTCCTGGTGTATCGGCATTGTGGACTCAGATGTACTATGGTATATCTGCTGCCAACAGTCTTATTGTTCACGCAGATTACATCGGCGATGAAGATACTCGCAAGAAAGTTCTTGGCGAAGCTTATTTCCTTCGTGGCTACAACTACTATCGTCTGTTTGCTCAGTATGGTGGCGTAGTGCTTCAAACAGAACCTACTTCTGGTATAGTACGTAACTTCTCTCGCTCAAACGAAGATGAAACCTTGGCTCAGGTTATTGCCGATTTTGAGCAAGCATACAACCTCCTTCCTACCAACAAATGGCGTGGCAATGGCACTTGGACTAAGTACACCGCTGCTCACTTCCTTGCTAAAGCTCTTCTTTTCCGTCAGAGCGAACGTTGTGCAAGTTGGAATGGTAAATATCCTGCCGATACTGATTTGAATCGTGTTATTTCACTTTGCGAAGAGGTTGAGGCTGCTTGTCCTCTTGCGCCTAACTACGAAGATTTGTATGGCAACTGGACTGGCGTAGATTGCGCTAACGAAGGTTTGGACGAAATACTTATGGCTGCTGAGCACAATGGTGATAACAACACTTCTGGCCGCTATGGTAACCGTACTTATAACTACTTCACTCCGCAATTCTCTAACTTCTCTGGTGGTTGGGTACAACGCGGTCAATACATCGGCGAGATGGACTTCCAGCGTTGCCGTCCTACTGAGTATGCATACGAAGTATTCGACAATGTAGAAGACTCACGTATGTGGAAGACTTTCCACACGGTTTACGGCGTCAACAACTGGACTTCGCCTAACGATAGCGCTATGTTGGCCGACCACAAGATTACTCCCGAGCAATATCCTGACCTTGGTGATGTAGGTATTTTGTTCATTCTCAATAAGAAGAACGACCCACGTTTCCAAGACGAGTCTACTTATGGTTCATACGGCAAAGCAGGTTCTGCCCATACCTTCATCAACCCAGCTACGGGTAAGTGGGTTCCTAACGTATTCCCTGTTTATCTTGGTGGTCAGTATGTTATGAACACCTTCAATGGCGACCCTGCTAAGTCTAATGTATTCTGCGGCATCAACAAGACTGCCGATGGTAGCCGTACTGCAGAAAAAGGCGATGCTCACCGCGATGTAATTATGGCTCGTACGGGCGAAACTGTTCTTGTTCGTGCTGAGGCTCTCGTTCGCCTTGGTAAGTACGACGATGCTATCAAAGCTGTAAACCTTCTCCGCGCTCGTGCTCAATGGAAAGAGGGCGAGAAACGCGATAGCTATGTAGATGGTTCTGTAGCTTTCGATTTGGGCAAGAACTCTACGCAATCTAGCACCACTGCTAAGAAGAACAAAGACAAGAGCGGCAAGCAGATTACGAATATCGAGGCATATAAATACTCTAACCTCGGTACCAACTCTTACTACCTCTCTACTGGTATTGCAGAGACAACTGCAGCTGGCAACCTCTTGATTTCTAGCTATAACAACCTTCCAACCGAAGACGAAGAAATCTTGACTAAGATTGGTTGCACCGACACCAAAGATCGTCTCATCAACTTCATCTTCAACGAACGTACTCGCGAGTTGCTTGGCGAATGGAACCGTTGGGAGGAACTTAGCCGTGCTGGTTTGCTCATCAAGCGTGCTAAACTCTTCAATCCTGAAGCTGCGCCAAACATCACAGCTAACAAGCACGAACTCCGTCCTATTCCTATGGCATTCCTCGAAACTCTTCAGAATGCTGATGGAACAAACCTGACGGACGCCCAGAAAGCTGCTTGGCAGAATCCTGGTTATTAATGCTATTTTCTCTTTTCAATATTCTTTTTTGCCGCTGTGTGCAGTTATGCATGCAGCGGTATTTTTATCCACATACCATAAATATGGTATACAGAATGCCGTAAATGTGGGATTGTACAGCGAACAGAATCGGCCCAATTTTGCATCAAACAAAAACAAAATAGGAGGAATCAATTATGGCTAAGATTATTGAAAGTTCATTGGAATTGATTGGCAACACGCCACTTTTGCGTCTCAACAGCTATTCTAAGAAAGTTGGTGTCGCCAACGCTGCGATATTTGCTAAATTGGAATATTTCAACCCCGCTGGTTCGGTGAAAGACCGCATCGCACTCGCTATGATTGTTGATGCTGAAAGTAAAGGTCTGTTGAAGCCCGGCGCAACTATCATTGAGCCTACTTCGGGCAACACTGGTATTGGCATTGCTGCGGTGGCTGCCGCTAAGGGCTACAAAGCCATTTTGGTATTGCCCGACACTATGAGTGTTGAGCGTCGCAACTTGCTGAAGGCTTATGGCGCAGAACTCGTTCTGACCGATGGCGCTAAGGGCATGAAAGGCGCTATTGCCAAAGCAGAAGAACTCAACAAAGAGATTTCCGGTTCTATCATTCTCGGTCAGTTTGTCAATCCTGCCAATCCGAAAATCCATCGCGAGACGACAGGTCCAGAAATTTGGGATCAGACAGATGGCAAAGTAGATATTTTCGTGGCAGGCGTAGGTACGGGCGGTACAATTACAGGTGTGGGCGAATTTTTGAAATCGAAGAACCCTAATGTGAAAGTTGTTGCTGTTGAGCCAGCATCATCACCAGTATTGTCGAAGGGTACGGCTGGCCCGCACAAAATTCAAGGCATCGGCCCGGGCTTCGTTCCCAACACGTTGAATACTAAAATCTACGACGAGATTATCACTATTGAAAACGAAGATGCTTTTGCCGAAGGACGCAATTTTGCCGTCAGCGAGGGTATTTTGGTGGGCATCTCTGCTGGTGCTGCTTTGAAAGCCGCAACGATTCTTGCTAATCGTCCAGAAAATAAGGGTAAAAACATCGTTGTGCTACTTCCAGATTCCGGCGATAGATATTTGTCAACAGCCCTATTTTCAAATAATTAAGTCCATAAATATTTTATCATAATTACTAAGAGCGCAGGAGTTTTGGTGACTTCTGTGCTCTTTGTTTGTTTCCACCGACGCAGCATGCCGCGCTTATATCTTGTCGATGAGCATAAACGGTTATGAAACATAAGTACGTAATTCGCAACTCGTAATTATATTTGCGCTGCTTCACAAAAAGTAGATGAAAAAACTCTTATTCACCCTATACTCTCTAACGCTTGCACTTGCTGCATCGGCGCAAAGCCAAAGTGGCAATGTGTATGAATTCCTCGATTTGCCTTCGTCGGCGCGTGCTGTAGCCATTGGTGGCAATCATGCTCTCATTGGCACAGAGGACGTTAGTTTCACGCTGATGAATCCTGCGCAACTCACCGACTCTGTGGGTGCTGGCGCTACCGTTGGTCTCAATGTTTGCCCTATGCCGCAAGGTGTCGCCTATTTCTCTGCAGCATATTCGAGCGGACAATTGCCTTTGGGCACTTGGGGTATTGGCATTCAGGCAATCAATTATGGCGAATTCACCAACTACGATGAGTATGAGGTTGAGCAAGGCAAAGTGACAGCGCGCGAGACTGCTATTTACCTGATTTATTCGCGTCCGCTTATGCCGCAACTGACTGTGGGCGCTACGTTCAAGCCCATCATTAGCCACTTGGCTGAATATCGGTCGTTTGGCATAGCTATGGATATGGGCGCTCGCTACGTAGGTAGCACAAAACGCTTCAGTGCCTCGTTGGTAGTGCGCAACCTTGGTGGACAGATAACTACTTACGACGAAGATGGCTCGCACGAAGTGCTCTCAACCGATTTGTCGCTTGGCTGTAACTATACTGCCGAGCACGCCCCATTCCGTCTGTCGTTTACATTGAAAGATATTTGCCACTGGAATTTGTCGCCCGACAATAGCGAAAAGATTTCTGCTGGAGATAATATTATGCGCCACATGCTGTTTGGTGTCGAGTTTGTGCCAGCCAAAGGCTTTTGGTTTGGTATGGGCTACAATCATCGTCAGCGCAAAGAGGCTCGTACGGCGAGTTCGGGCGGTGCAGCTGGCATTTCGTGGGGCGCAGGCTTGCTAATAAAGGGTATTCATATCGATTATGGCCATGGACGCTACCATTTGGCAGGAGCATCCAATAGCATCTCTATCACTTTAGGCTTGTTCGACAGATTTTTGAAGTAGCGGCTTCATTTTCTCTGTACAAATATCAGACAGTCCGCAGCCGTCGCATTTGGGATTGCGAGCCGTGCATGTATATCTGCCAAAAAGCAGGAACCAATGGTGTGCCTTCGATAGTTTTTCTGTAGGTATGTGGCGCGTCAGTTGGCGTTCAGTCTCTTCTGGAGTTTTGGCATTCTTATTTACCAATCCAAGTCGATGTGCTACGCGAAAAACGTGCGTATCTACGGGCATTGCTGGCTTGTCGAACGCCACGGCAAGCATCACATTGGCCGTTTTGCGACCAACGCCCGGGAGCGTAGTTAGTTGCTCCATATTATCGGGCACAACGCCATTGAAGTCGGTAACCAACTTCTTCGACATTGCCGCTATGTGAGCCGCTTTGCTATGCGGATAACTACACGAACTGATGAGTGTATATATATCCTCTTCGGTAGCCCGAGCCATCTCGAATGCTGTAGGGTAGTGCGCGAAGAGCTCTTTAGTAATAATATTTACACGTTTGTCGGTGCATTGTGCCGAAAGCACCACGGCTACAAGGAGTTGAAAATCGCTCTCGTAGTTTAGCTCCGATTTTGCTTCGGGCAGCAGTGCCGATAGGTAATCGAGCACGCGAGTGTAGCGCTCGTTTGCATTCATAAATATATATGTATGTACTTAACCAATATGTTTTATGGCGCGTAGTTGGTGAGTATAGGCATTTCTATCGACTGCAAAAATGCCATTGTGGTCGAGTTTGTCTATGCGCACAGAGCCTGAAGCGTGTATTATTTCGCCATGCCCCAAACACATGCCCACGTGCACTATGTTGCCACTCTCTGGATTGTCGAAAAACGCCAAGTCGCCAGCCGTAGCCTCTTCTACGAAGTCGACCAGCGTACCTATGTTAACTTGCTGCGACGCGTCGCGCGGAATCTTTTGACCAGCTATCTTGTATACAATCTGCGTGAAGCCCGAGCAGTCGATGCCATAGAAACTACGACCGCCCCATAAGTATGGCGAACTATAGAACGAGAGCGCAATCTCGTCAATAGAAGGTTTTTTCTTGTTAGCGCTGTAGCCGCCCGTCAGATGATAAATATCGTCGTTGATGGTGAAGCTGTCGAGTTCGCTACCATTGAACCAAATAGAGCTGCCACCAGGAATAATCATAGGTGTGCGGTCGCCCTCGCGAATAATTTTTACGAATGGTCCGGGAACAACCCATTTTTCGGCGTTGCGCCATTTCTCAACGTCTTGTGGGAAAATGTTCGTGTGTAGTTTTGCGTCCATCCACCCTTCATATTCGTCGTAGTCGCAACGCACTCGCATCCAGCGCTCCTGAGTTTCAAGCACTTCGTAAGTTTCGCCGAAAAGAATCTGAGAAACCATCTCCGAACGTTCAGATGCTTCAGCGCGCAGCGGAATGAAATCGTAGCGACAAATTGAAATATTGTTTAGCATGGTTAATATTTATTGTGAGACCTAAGGTAGCTTCTTTTGAAATAAAATGCGCAAAACCCTCAATTTTTTTGCTTTCTCGCTTGCTCTGTATTGAAAAGCAACTACTTTTGTAATCGTTGAAAACAAAAAAATGTTAACCATTTAATTTTTTCTGAATCATGAATAAGACACAATTAATTGACGCCATCGCTGAAAAATCAGGATTGACGAAGGTAGATTCTAAGAAAGCTCTTGATGCTTTTATCGAAGTAACTGGTGAAACCTTGAAAAACGATAAAATTGCATTGGTTGGTTTTGGTTCTTTCAGTGTTTCTGAGCGTGGTGCTCGTACAGGTCGCAACCCTCAGACTGGCAAAACTATCAACATAGCAGCTAAGAAGATTGTAAAATTCAAGGCTGGTAACGAGTTGAATGATAAGATTAACGAGTGATTTGTTCATTTCGAAATGATTAAGACCGTCAACTTAGGTTTGACGGTCTTTTTTTATGTATGTACGTTTGTAAATACTTATAGCATACAACTCTTATACTTAACTCCACAATGACAAACCGCGAGTTGATAGAACATCTTCGCCCTATGCTCACCGACGAGCGTTGGGAATTGCTGCTGCAAAAAATCAAACTGCGCACGAGCTATATGACTGTAGTTGCGCAAGATACGTATCATGCCCACAACGCCAGCGCCATCATCAGAACGTGCGAGTGCATGGGTGTGCAGAACGTTGGAATAATATCCAATTTCCACCATTTTTTGCTTAGCAACGATATTGCCCGTGGTGCATCTAAATGGCTCTCTATACATACTTATGCGGGCGAAAAAGACAATACTCCAGCCGCTTTTGACGATTTGCGCAGACGTGGCTACCGTATTGTTGCCACCACTCCACATCGAGATGCCGTGTCGCCTGCTGAGTTTGATATTGAGGCAGGACCGTTCGCCGTGGTGTTTGGTAGCGAGAAGCGCGGCCTCAACGACTATGCGCTCAGCCATGCCGACTCGTACATACGCCTACCGATGGTTGGTTTTACCGAAAGCCTCAACCTCTCTGTGTCGGTGGGTATGGTCGTTAGCCGTCTGCGCGAACGCATGGTGGAGCGTAACATCGGCATAGGTATGACGGCAGAAGAGGAAGAACGCGTACTGTTCGAGTGGGTTGTTGGCAGCATACGCAATGGCAATGAGGTAGTTGCGCGCATTAAGCGTGACTTCGGGAATTGAAAGTTAGAAATTGAAAGTTGCAAATGGAAAAACACGCTAACTTCGCCCCGTTTGTAGACAACACCGATGAAAAAGGTTCTTCTGTTTTTGTTTCTAATAAATACATTGATTGTCAGTGCACAAGAGGAGGAGACTGAGATTCTCGATTCGGCATCGATAAT
>JAEEGL011291579.1_pt1 | contig 19098 bp, 10 predicted proteins | sample 9134231 | NCBI WGS metagenome assembly JAEEGL01 (sample SAMN16246548, study PRJNA631951) | gut metagenome | biome: gut microbiome; feature: rumen; material: fiber-attached | host: Bos | place: Iran: Karaj | collected 2018-10 | reverse complement strand
GGCTATATACTGCCCCATAACGCCAAATGAAAACAGTTGAATACCACCGATTAGAATTATAATACATATTGTTGATGCCCATCCGCTTACCGGATCGCCAAAAAGCATTTTTCTAACCACAATAAACACTATAAATATAAACGCAACAACAGTCATAACCACGCCAAACCACGAGGAAATGCTTAAAGGAACTTGGGAAAAGTTTATTATTCCATCAATAGCATATTTAAAAAGTTTCCAAAAGCTCCATTTTGTTTCTCCTGCAGCTCTTTCCTGGTTCTCATAAGGCATCCAGTAAGTTTTAAAACCAATCCAACCGAAAATGCCCTTGGAAAATCTATTTGACTCACCCATAGCTACTATAGCATCAACCATCTCCCGTTTCATAAGTCTGAAATCCCTGGCACCATCAACCACATCAGCATCCGATATTTTGTTGATCAGTTTGTAAAACTGTCTCGCAAAAAAACTGCGAATTGGTGGTTCTCCTACTCTTGAAACTCTTCTGGTTGCCACACTATCATATTCACCATTTTCAAGAATTTTAATCATATCAGGCAACAAAGCTGGCGGATCCTGCAAATCAGCATCCATAACTGCCACGTAGTCTCCAGTTGCATTACAAAAACCAGCATACATGGCGGCTTCTTTCCCAAAGTTCCTAGAAAAAGAAATATATTTGAACTTATTGTTCTTTTTTGACACCTCCTGAAGTACTTGAAGTGTTGTATCGGAAGATCCGTCATTGACAAATATTATCTCATAATCATATTCAAGCGTACTCAATACTCTTGTTACTTCAGTACAAAAAAGCGGTAACACTTCCTGTTCGTTATAACAAGGAATAATCAACGATAACTTCATAACAGTATAATCCTTTCATCATCTACAAATATGGGGATCACCTTTCAACTATGTATGACTCAACATAGTGTCTATTAATCCAATATTTTCCAATATAGTCCAAACTGTATCCTTCATTTTCGAGGCTATCCTTTAATGAGCCGTGCCGGTCAAGTACAAGAATCTGATTGTCACTATATTTTTCCAATTCATCAGCACTCACTATTTCTTTTAGCAAGCAGTCGCTATAAACACTTAATGTCAGTTCAGTAAGACCACTATCATATTTTTGAGTATCATTCTGTGGATAATAAAGCAGGCTTTCATTGTTTATATAATAATATGAAACCGTGCACTGTGTATGGTTATTATCCGTTAAAATGACTGTATTGTCGTCGATGTAATTATCAAATACAGAAAGCGTATCAGAAATCTTGGTTTTTTCATCAACCTCCGACTTAAGATACAAAGTACCAACTAAACAACAGATTATAAGCAAAAGTATATACGCATATACATCCTTAACCTTATAATTCAACAGCTTATCCAGACCAATAGCTATCGCAAACCACATACACGCTGCAGCACCAAGAACATATCTTGAAATAAAGATAGGTCGGATTATTATAGACAGTAAAACGCCCAAGACAATTGTTCCTGCCCATGTACCAATTCCACATAAAGCAATGTATCTATTCTCTTTGCCACATAAAAATACCCCAACTAAACCAGCAAGGAAAACGACAAGAATAAGTACTTCTAATACTCTGTTTGTATAAAACAAGAACAGGAAATTCGAAATAACTCCTTTTACCGTTACGGGCTCAATCCAATAGCTCTCGCTAACTGCTGATACTTGGCTCAAAAACACAAAAAGCCATGGAATATACATTATTACGACCGCAATTCCTGAGAACAGTACACTCCAAATTTTCTTATAATTCTTTCTAATAATACACATTATAAACAGTTCAATGTATATTACTATCGCTGATGCGCATGCAAAATAATGCGTATACGCTGCCAAAACAGAAAAGACAGATAATAACGCATAATTATGCCAATTATTCTTATCTTCATTAATAATTCGAGGCAATTGCAAAAATGAACAGGTTACAAACAGCATTCCCCAAGCATACATACGTATTTCTGTTGCATACATAAGCATTTGTGGCATTCCAACGATAAACATATTAAACATAAATGCCACTCTTATTCCATATACTTTTTTTATGTATGTATATCCAATGATCAAAAGAATTATGTATGGAATAACAGATACCAACTTCCCCACATAAATATGGTCCATAACCCTTCCTAATAACAAGAAAGCAACTCTTACTATCATATAATAAAGTGGAGGATGAACATCCTTAGCATCAACCTTGATAAGATCCATAAATGGATGCTTGGCCAATTCCAAACTATACACCTCATCTATCCAGATAGCTTTACTAAATATCGTATATACCGATATCAGTATAAACATCCAAGGTATAATATAATATAATGCTTTCCTAAAACCCGTTTTCACGTCATTTCTCCTTGATTGCAATTTATTTTACTCTATAAAGCGCCAATGAAATGATAAAGCCAAAGAAAACACAAATCAATATCAAAATGATACAAGGATTTATAATTATTTTATAATTTTTCATTAAACATTAATGACATAATGTTATAGAATGTGCATTAATGCAAAAACGAACAGCATAAGCTTTCGCCGATGCTGTTCGTTTTATAAATTTAATCTTTAATTTCAGGTTATTTTAATGAAAAAGTAGCAAATCCCTCGTTATTGTTTATAAATTTCTTAGCTGAGTATTTTACCATATTCTTACTGGTGCTTGCATTAGAAGTATTTCCTGAAACCTCCAATGTATCATTATTTGTTCCGCTTGTGCTTAACGAAAGAGGATAATTCCTTACCGAAACATCACTATATGTAAATGTATTATCCAACATTTTAATGTATCTGGAAGTACTCTGCTGAACAAAATTTAAATTGATAGCCTTTTGTCCAGCTGAAACACTTAGCTGATTTTTTTCAATTGTTATAGCTTGATTCTTGTCAACCACCCCTTTAGAAGTACTATAAATTGCTATTGTACTGCCTTTATACCCGTTTGTATCTATTTCATTTTTCTCAAATACAACATCCTTTCTGGCATTACCAACTGAAATAATCGATGTGTATTCTTCGCCGGCAAAAACTTTATTATCCTTAACGATTGTTTCACCTACCGACCCGATTAACTTAACCAGATTTCCACTATTATAATTGCTTATCTCCTCTTCGTTAATATAGCATGGCCCCGGTGCCCCAGAAGAAATAGTATTGTTACACACTTCAACCGGATAACTAACCTTCTGATCCTCTCTGGCACCTACCACGATAGCAGTCTTGCAATGTTTTATCTGTATATCATTACCCTTTATGCTTCCTGGACCATAAAGACAAATAGCAACACCAAATTCACCTGAAAACTTATTATTTGTTATGACTGCATTTATATCGCCTTCAGTTGATTTATTACAAATATACCCCTCTGCGGTTCCACCATTAATAATTACATTATTATCTATAGTTAATTTACTAACTTTTGTGTATAGCGCTTCTCTATCATGCCCATATCCATAGAGATTTTCTATGGTATTTCCATAGATATAAGCAGTATCCCCTCTAAGACTAAGAAAATTAGCATTTATAACATGAACAGAATTCTCATCAAAGTCATATGCAGTATATAAGTTTTCTAGTCTATTATTCTGAATTATAATGTTTTTAGATTTAGTAAATGTATTATTTGTAACATCACCAATCCAAATAGCTGCAACCGGTCCACTCTTTATAGTTAATCTACCTATTTCAGAAAAAGAATTATCGCTATAGCTTGTCAAGTCAGAATTGCAACTATGATATACAGCAACACGACCTATGTTCGTAAATATGCACTCATTAGCAGTATCACTAATAAAATACCCGTTTTGATTTGCGAATGCAAAAGATGCAATATCTGTATTTCGGAAAACGCAATTGCTATAATTTACGCTTTGCCCCCCTCTGATAGGAGAAACATCGATCATAATCTTGCAATTCAAGCTTTCAGCAGGAGTAGAAACACTTCTTGAAACCGCTCCATCACAAGCAATATCTCTCATATCTATTCCATTAGGAGCTGATAAATTTACCTTTTCCAATACACTGTTATCTGGGCCCTCGCCCTTAATAATAGTGTTTTTCGGTACAGTAATGTTCTTACCTGCAAGATTAAATTTTCCTTCCGGAATAATTACATTAGCAACTCTAGCCGCGAATGCTTTCTCCAGATACGAAGAATCATCATCCTTTCCGTTACCTTTTGCTCCAAGTTGCTTAATATTCAAAGAATCATCATACAGAAGGTTTGCATACAAATTATTATTTAATTTCTCAAATATTTTCCCACTTTTATCTGAAATGATGTAAGATGCTTCTCCTCCATCATTTTCAGTATAGTAACCTCTCGTAGAAACAGTAGCGCCGATAGAGAGATTACTACTTAACATATCAGCCACACTGCTAAACCCACCTGGCGCAGATCCTTCAACAAGTTCTTCAGCTTCATTGCCCAAGTCAGTTTTTACTATTTCTCCAATAACTCTTTGGACACCATTATCTCTATATATTGTCATCCAACGAATATCTTCGTTTTCCGCTATATATGAAGAATAATCAGGGATATTACCCAGATAATCTATAACTTCGTCCGGCGCATCTCTCGCGACAAGTTTATCAAGATTCTTGTCAAAAATAATTGTTCCTTCCCCTAGTTCTTCGCATAAAGAAGTAGATATATATTTACTGGATGAACCGGTTTTGTTTAAATAATAAAATGCCTTTACTGCCTTTTTCCCCTCAGGAATAGTTTCTTCGGAAGGCTCTTCAGGTTCTGTTTCTTCACCAAATTCAACAGGGGTATTCTCTTCTTCCGGTTCTGTCTCATTTTCTACCGGCTCTTCCTCGTTTTCTTCCGGAACCCCTCTTTCCTCAGAACCAGCTGTTTGCTCATCCGACTCATCTAACAGAAGCAAAAAGTCATCAGAACCGGTCTCTTCTTCCAAATCAGTTTCACTGCTTGGCTCAACAGTAACAACTTCTCCGATAACTCTATATATACCCTTATCTCTGTATATGGTCATCCACCGGGCATCCTGGTTATCAGCCATAAACCAAGAATAATCCGGAATATCTCCTAAATGATCAACTACATCATCAGGTGCGGACCTTAAAGAAAACTTATCGATACTTTTCCCAAAAAAGATCGAACCAAGTCCAACTTCCTCACATTCGGAAAATGAAATATATTTGCTGGATTTTCCTGTATTGTTAATATAAAAATACGCTTCAACTTCTTGATCATCCTCTGAACGACTAGCGCCAAGTACACCACTATTGAATAGTGTAGCACGAGCAAACACGAAGAAAAGAAGCAAAAGAGCCGCAACAATACCTACGATGTTTCTCTTTTTCAACATACAATCACTCCTATCATATAAATATATTCTTTCATATATATATTATCGCAAAACTGATGGGAGTATTGAAATAAAAAAACAAGTAAAACACTGATATTTTCGTAAAAAATTACAGTGAAACGCTTTCAGCTTTTTTCATAATTACACAGTATTTTTTTATTTTTAAAACATATTCATTTCACACCATAATCTGTATAGTGCGAAGTTCCTTATTCTGATTGCCTTCTCGAGATCTTTATAACTATTGTTTGCAGATTTATAGTCACTATAATCCTTCATTAAATCACACCACCTATAGAACAAATTCACTTGATATTCCTGATTCAAATGAATATTTCTTCTATATGTCAACTTAATAAGTTTCAACAAATATTCATAATAGTCATTATCATCACTTATATCTAGTTTATGGCGATCTTCTGTTATTTGCTTGGTTATCCAGAAAGAATCAAGGCTTTTCATCTGTCCCTGAACAGAAAAGGAAATACTTCGCCTGTTCCTACGGTATCCATATACAAAATCTGAAATTCCAATTATCTTTTCAGCTTTTTCATAGAGTACTGTCTTATTTATTGAATCTTCAAAGAAATATAACGGAAACTGTACCTCTGAAAAAATTTTACGATTATATACTTTTGCCCATATATAGCCAAAATAGTCATTATAGCTTTGAATCTCACCAACCTTATGAGGATAATCTTTCAAAACCTTTCCATCAGCGTCAATGTTCTTGTAAGATGCATCCACAATATCTGCTTCATTTTTTTTAGCTGCATCCATCAAAGCATCAATAGCCCCATCAAACAGGACATCATCGCTATCCACGAACATTATGAATTGCCCCTTGGAAGCTTCAAGTGCATCATTTCTTGCTTTGGAAATCCCCTCATTTTTCTTATGAATAACTTTCAAATTTTCATTGCCAGACTCATTTTCCTCAAGGATTTCTAATGTTCTTTTATCCGTGCTTCCATCATCGACAACAATTACTCTGAAATTGTACTTGGATCTCTGCCCTGTCAGTGATCTAAGGCATTCATTCAACAGTTCACCCGTATTATATACAGGAATTATTACATCCAGATCATATTCGTAATTTTTCCATGACTCATCACGCTCAATAATACAAGTACTCTTTATATCCGGATATAGATCGGAAATATCCAAATCCGTAAAATTTTTAGACTCCTCAGACACCATTTTACTAAGAAGAGAATATATAACTTTGTTGACCCCTGTCTTAGATAATAACTTATAATACTGTTCTCGTTTTTTCATATCATGGTTTCCTTCACTCTTTATTTAAAATGATTCTGGCCGGCTCTGTGTTATATTTGTTATTATTATGATCCGCCACTTCGCAATAGAACATATAATTATTCATATAACGTCCCACTGATACATTCAACGTATCCGTCTTTGCACCATCATAGAATGTCTTTGTCCATGTCTTTCCATTATCATTACTCTTGTACCATTGATAGCTCTTCACAGTTCCTTTCGTCCCAACATGAAAGCTGATTGTTTCCCCTGAATTAGCCACACAATCTTGAGGATTAGCTGTTATTACAACAGAAGCTGCTATTATTGACATCACATTAGAGTATTGCTCTGTTCCCAGTTTTTTATCTGCTACCTTGCATTTGAACTGATATCTGTACATGTAGGACGATGTACTAAATGAAATAGTATTTGTCTTTGCGCCATTATAAGAAGTTTTAACCCAGCTTTCTCCGTTATCACTGCTCTTATACCACTGATAGGAATAATCCCCGGAACCTCCAAATACTTCGACTGAAAGCTCCGCTAGTTCCCCGATACCAACTCTGCAATCTCCAGATTCAACCACTGTGAATGGTATACTATCCAATTCCCATCCTCTATCAGTATAGCTCAGTCCAATCACTGTTTCTTTCGGATAATGAACTGATCCACTGCAGATAACGTTGCCACCTTCGTCAAACCATATATTACCGGTATCGCTATAAAGAGATATATGCCTACTGTTTTCCCAATTACAAAGTATAGATTTAATATGAATATCGCTACCACTTCTTATAGTAAAATCACTTCCTATAATAGGGATAGATATTTCATTGTCGCTGTACCATACAGTATCAAGTGCTTTGCCGGAATTAGTGGAATTAAATGTCTTGACTGACATATCTGTCGGATAAATTATCGTTTTATCAAAAGTGCTAAAATCTGCTGTAACATTCTCAATATCAATATTTGCCCCTTGAGAATTTACAATACTCATAAACGGTCTGGAATAGTTTATATCCATATTTTTAAAGCTAATATTACTGCATTCATTAAATCTGATTAGCTTTGGACTTGATTTAATCGTATCAAACTTAACAGAATCCATCTCAAACTGATTTGTTGTTGCAACATTAATAACAGCAGTGTTTCCCAAACCAATATGATCATTTCTAAATGTCACGCCATCACACCCGTTGATAGAAATTCCTTTTTCCAAATTAAATGTATTATCTGAGAAAGTGAAATCTGAGTATATACCATATAATTTATCTTCATGCGTATAGGTATATAACATGTATTTCGCATCACCATGGTTTTGAGAAACCTTAATATTTGATACATGTGCTATATTATCATCCCTATTCAATGGACGAGAGCACATAACAAAATACTTTGCGCCATCAACATAGTTATTTTCAATTGTAACATCAGAAACCGAACGCAAAAGGACAACTGACCCATTATTGAAATTATGGAACTCGTTATTTCGTATAACAATGTCGTATGAATCTGTAGTTTTTCCGTTCGGCGCCATCTCAACGCCGTTAATTCTTCCATCATATGCAACATTGTTTTCAAACAAGACATGCTTAACTATTCCATTCGCCAACCACAGTACAGCACTGGTATAATTATAATAATTATCTGCTATATATATATCTGAGCAATCACGCAGAAACGCTGTAGCCTCTCTGGAACAATTATAAAATTTGCAATTAGTAATACTTATGTTGCTTGAATCGTAAAAATACACACACGCCGTATTGATACTATCTCCAAATTGCTTGCGTCCCGCATCAAATGTTATTCCTTCTATCCTAACACTTGTTGCATTCCTAAATGAAAACATTGCAGTAGTCTTTGGATTACTATAAACAAAAGACGCCTCTTCATCTGAATACATATCAATATTTTTACCACGAAAATCAACGCTTGACATGCAGTATGACCCTGCTGGTACATACAAGCGTTTATCGCCCGCAGCTTCTACAGCTTTTTTTATTGCTTCTGTATCATCAGTTACTCCATCTCCCTTTGCACCGAAGTCTTTAAGATTTATCACATTTTCGTCCAAACCATATTCTTCATCTTTAAATGGAATAACGATAGCTCCATCATATCTAAGCGGAATTATGATTTCTCCATCTTTAACATATGCATGCAGAGGAATCGCATTAATTGTACTGTTGCATATCAGCTCAGGATTATCTATATCTGAAATATCAAGAACTATTACTTTACGCCTGAGATCGTCAGTAACAACCATAATATTCTTATAAACTGAAACCGAACCGGTAAGCTTTACCCCTGATATCTTATGCACTGGAAGCGAAGAAAACTCAGTAGTCTCAACATCTGATACATTACAGCATACATACCCATCGCCAATCAGCACAAAAAGATTATCGCCATAAACATCCATACCGTTTTCTTCAGAATATGATGTATTACCCTTTTCAAAACGAGTACACTCTAAGGAAAGTGGATCATATGTATGCATAGAAAAAGTATTTCTGTTGAAATTAATTGCTACATTTCCGTTTGCAGCTACGCTTCTAACATACATTGAGCCTACATTATATCTGCTATCAAGTTTAACGTCATCCGGGTCTGAAACATTAAGAATAGAGTATGAAGTCCAAGCATTCATCGCAATAATATAGTTATCATCACCAAAAGTATTCAAAGCAGAAAGATGATCATTGTATTTATTCCAATATGAATAATTCTTTGATTGACTATAGTCATTCAGAGAATACACTCCTAATCCATAGTTTCCTTCCGCGACAAAAAGCTTGTCATTACATATAACCAGATCCAATGCCGGTCCCCGTGTGATAATCGTATCAACATAATTGAATGATGAATCGGTCACTAACACGTTTTTCTGAGCAGCTGCCCAGTAATAATATCCATCTTTTTTAGTTACAGCATTTATTGGCCCATTAAGGCTAATATGCGAACTTCCATCTATTGGAAGAATAATCTCTTTTTCACCATATGCAATGATATTGCTATCATCCTGATTTTCTTTTTTCTCTCCAATATTATCTGTCTCGACGTAGAAAATTCCACGCGGTATATTGCAGGCTGAAATGAATAAACCATTATCAGCTACTGCCACTGAAGACACAGCACCTTGCAGCCTCTCACTGGGGTTGAATGAAAAAAGAAACCTTGTACCGGAAATATTCTTATAATTGCTTGATGATTCCGGAATATCTATGTAAATCTTTTCACAACGTTTGGGGTTCGAAGGATTAGATACATCATAAATATATACTCCGTTAAATATATTGGTAATATATGCATATCTTCCCTGGACACTTACTCTCCAGTGATCAAAACCACTGTAAATATATCTTCCATCTATCCTAGCTGTTGAAAGCCATTTGGGATTAGCCGGATCAGATACATCAAATATATCCATGCCATTTCCCATACCATAACCCGGAGCGGTGATCTTGGAATTATAATTCGTGGCATTATACCCAGTGGCAACATAGAGGATATTATTATTTACAGCACATCCGCCACCACAACCATTTAAACTTATAGTAGAAATAAGCTCCGGTGTACATGCATTGCTAACGTCATAGATTAACACTTGCTTATTTGCCCACATTGAAACATACAAATAATGCCCGGAAACACACAGATCGTATGCTTCCTTTCCAAAAACATCTACTTCACTACACAATAAAGGATATGAAGTATCTGTTATATCATATATTTCAACTCCGCTCTTTCTGTCCGCAATGAAGCAGAAATTTCCTGATACCGCACATGATGTAGCCAGTCCTAAAGTTGAAATCTCAGATTTTACAAATGGCATATATTTGTCAGATACATCAACAATAAATACACCATTTTCTCTTGCTGTAATAACGAGTGTATCATGATCAACCTGCGCTATATCCCTGGAATTTCCCAATCCGGAGAGGAATCCAAGTTCACTAGGGTTATTTGGATTGCTAATATCATAAACAACCAGAACACCCTTGCTTATCGAATATAAGTAATTCTCATCAATCAATATATCATTGGGGACACTGCCCATTCCATCATCATCACTTAAAACAACATTTTTAAAATCAGATAGATCGTATATTCCTGATTCAACTTTGTCTAAGGTCTCATCACCCGCGTTTAAAATTTCAAATTTCCCCAAGTTAACGCTTGAACTCTCAGTTAAAAACTGCAGTTTTACACTCTTAACAGTTGATACATCTGAAACAGGATATATGTATTCCGTCGGCTGCGTAGGCAAAACATAATCAATACCACTGCCGTTTACCTGAATTCTTACTTTTCCATAGCTATCATTTGTATAGGCAATAAAATGAAGCAGAATGAGATCTGATGTTTCAACTCCATGTTCAGGATTGACCATGAGAGATTTATCATCAGATACCTCAACTCCGCTTAAAAACTCATCATATGAATAAATTACAGAAAAGCTGGAATCTGTTAGATGAGCAAACTCTGTTTCCTTATCCAGATTTAAGAACTTATAATCAACAGCTTCCGGTGTGCCAGTATGACTTTCCTCTAAAGGGTCCTCTTCAGTCTCTATCTCTTCAAGTTCAGGCAAAGAAGCTTCACCGTCCGATTCATCAACTTCTTCTGTCTGATCAACTTCTTCTGTCTCATCACTGCTGTTCTCGTCCTCTTTGTTCTCTGAGTTCGAGTTTTCATCTTCATTCAGCTCTGCCCCCTCTGACATAGCATCCTCTTCAGTCTGGTCCTCGTCTTCTTCAGCTGAACTTCCCGACACTCCATCAGCAGAAGTATCATCACTAACTAATGTGTCGTCGTCAGGATTATCACTGTTATCATGATTTGTATCATCAATATCTTCTTCAAAAAGTATCGGTGAATCCGGTTCCATTGCTTGCACATTAGTACTAAACAGACATAACGCAACCAACACACCCGCAACAATCTTATTCGTTTTCATAGTCCCTCCCAACACAAACGTCTTTCTTATATACCTATCCCATTAACCCCTAAATAGCTTTTCTATATTTATGCCTTTTTCTTAAGTCTTGCTCTGATAACCTTCCGAATCATATTTCTGTTTGTGAAGTAATAAACGACAATCACCACAGCTAATACAATGTATCTAATCAGATAGAATTTATATAGCGTCATGAACACTGCTGAAATGCCCAAAACCACAAAAAATGCCAAAAACATATATTTGTCATCATACATATCAACCTTAAGGACCTTTTTGGTAATGTATAAATGAACAAACATAAGAACAAAATAACTGAATAAAGTTGTGTATGCTGCTGCAACAAAACCAAATGGCGGTATAAAAATAATGTTCAAAACAAAATTCAACGCAGCAGCTATCATTGTTCCTGCTGAAATATATCCGGTTTTTTTCAAATGAAGTTCAATGTGCACATACTGCTGATAAATGAATTTGCACACGATTCCTGCTGTAACCGGTGCCACAGCCCACATACCTACTCTGTATTCCTTCGGTCCAAGTATTGCCATTGCTTCAGGAGCAAGAGCTATACAACCTATCCCCAAAAAGCATCCAAGCATTATAAGCGGCTTTACATTTTTTCTGATGGAGAGAATATCTCCATCAAAATATGTATCATGGAAATAAGGAAGCCATGCTTCATTAACAGCATTCATTACTATATTGATCAAAATCGCATAATTATATGCAAGACTGTAGATACCTGTATACTCAGAGCCACAGAACTTAGAAATAAGTATCCTGTCTGACTGAGAAAGGATATTTAGTGATACTGTATGAAGTATCAACGGAAGTGAGATTTTCAATCCATATTTCCAGTACTCAGAATTAATTGATAATGATTTATTCTTAATTGCCAATATCCAGAAAAATAATGACAATAATACACATGGGATGACATTTCCAAGGACTTTTCCGTAATACTTATCTGTCTCAAGAGCAAGAATAAAAGCAAATGTAGTTGCAACATTAGATATTGCAACAAAAAGGCTGATAGCAATATTGCCCTTGTAATTATAACTGTACCTGAATCTGCTCTGTGTAAATGTAATAGCAGGCTCAAAGAATAGATAACAGCAAAGCAGAACCATTAAGCCAGGATTCAGTTCCATTACCTTAGACAGAGGTTCTATGAAAATAAGCATCACTGCATCTAAAAGCAACGAGAATAATGCAGACAAAACCTGCATAGATCCTACATACTTTTCAAGTTGCCCTTCAAAATCCTGCTTAGCTCTTCCTATACTGTATGTCAAATTCAAAGATGAAAAGATAGCAAGTAGCGTATACCAGGATACAAATGTTGATGAAATACCATAATCGTATGTAGAAAGCATTCTGGTAAAGATTGGCGTAGTAATGATTGCTATAGCCTTCACAGCTATAGAAGACACTGTGTACCATGCTCCCGCTTTTAATGCTTTTTTTCCTCTATTATTATCCATTGTCTTATACTTCTTCCATTAACATATTTATATGATCAGTCAGATATTTCAACGATTTCTGCCTCATAAGAGCTATGCTGTCGTTAAGTTTCTGCGCATCGTATTCGGCGTCAGCAATAATCTCCAGTCCTGTAAGAGCATTATCGGGAATCATTCTCTCTTCAAGCCCATAAGTTGACAACAGTTCACAGACCTTTTGATTCTTCTCATTAAAGGCCACAAACTTTTTGTTAAACAGAATACTGAATGTTGCTCCGTGGAAAGTAGCTGTAAGCACATAATCAGCATGATAAATATACGACAGGAACAGATATGGTGAACCATTAACAATCTTATCGCACCATTTATTCTGAAAACTGAATGAGATTAGCTTTAACTTCTTGATATCCGCAAATTTGCGAATCATTTCGATTCTCTCATCTGTCAGTTTAATTGGATCAATGTATATCAAAATATACTTGTCATCAGTACATGGTTCCAATTTCTGAACAAATGAAGATACTTCAATAAGATTTGTAGGATCGCCTACAAGCTCAATATCTCTGTCTACAACACTTTTAAGAGTTGTAAGAGATGCAGTATCGCGAACACTAAGATACCTTATTTTATTAAGTGCTTCTATTGTGTAATCCTGTGACTCTATATCTTCTTTAGTCGAAATATTGATTGATGGAGCATAGGAGATCGTTCTGTTAAGCGGAAGTCCCTCTCCCCAGAATATTGGGTAGTCTCTCATGCAATCTCTTTGAATGTTCCATATCTCATCTGAACCAAGAATAAAGACATCCTCCTCATAAACAAGATCCTCAAACTCTATTTCTGGAAGCTTTTTGACATATTGATTCAGATCATAATACATCTTTTTTCTTGCTGATGCAGCCTTGAAATCAAGCCTGAGTGCTTTCTTGACACAATACTGAAGGGTGTCTTTACCAGGAGTTCTTGCTCCGGTCTTCAAAAAATAAACCATATTACCGTATACATTAACAAGCGACTGGTATAGTGAATATGCCTGCAAATAGGAACCACTATTCATGCTGTTGTATACTGTTACTATTACTATTCTCATTTTCAAAATCCTTAATATATTTCCCGCACTGAACGATAAAGAAACAAATAATCATGAAATGCGTATAATACACTGTAACCTGTCCCCAAGACAAAACTAAGAACGCAATTATAATTGTGAGTAGTAGCGGATAAGTAGTCCCGACCTTCCTACGCTTAAATACAACAAAAAGATTTTTAATAACTATCCAGTGGTACAGAATAAATCCAATTATTCCACCACAGGTTAATATCTCAATAAAGTTATTATGGAAATAATTAACAAATGAATATCCTGTCCGCTCAACAAGTGTCCATGATGCCCCAAGACCATATCCCCAAATTGGATTCTGTAAAAATGAATACAGACCAATCAACTTGAGCATATTTCGAGCGTATACACTCATGTCAGACATATCCCCTGCGTCATTAAATATGGCCAGCATACGTTCACCGTAAACGCTCATAAATGCCTCATTGTTAAGAAGGATTGCAAGCACGATTGCTCCTACTATCCCTCCCAAAACAATGTATTTTATAAACCTTTTTGCATCCTCCTGGCAGAACAGCATGATCAAAAACGGCAATATCAACTGAAGAACACCTTTTCTGGAGCCTGTCAGCAAAGTAACAATCATGCATATCACTGCTGCAATAACATCAAATTTCCTGCGTTTTTGAACATATTTAAAAACAAAGACCGCAAATGCCATTCCAACCAGATATGCAGTGACATTTCTCTGTCTTTGTGGAATGCCTCCAAAGTCAAGTGTTCCATAAGTAGATATTGGGGATGTTGCCCATGCTACAATTGCAAATCCAAGAACAGCTATGGCATAGTCGTAGAGTATTCTTTCGAAGCGCTTCATCGAATCAATGGAATAGCACATACAAAAAATCAATACCATATTGCTACTAACAACTCTCCAAACAGAATACTCCACAATGTTTAACTGGCTAATGACAAATTCATACGCAATGAATACCGCATACCATATCAGGCTTAAATACTTTCTGTAATCAAACGTAAGATAACGTTCTCCATCGAAAAGAAATGTCTTTCCAATAAATACAAATGGAAGTAGTCTCAAGAATAATGTTACAAAGTTCACCGGCATGTAAAACGCCTTCATATAGAAAGTGTAAGACACAAAGATATACGCTATCCACACAATATCTATAAAGTCAAATTCTTCTTTTAATTTATTTAACATATTGCTCACCTAATCAATTTCATGCTTCAAGTATCTCATCCCACTTTGCCAAAATGGTTTCTTTCCTGAATGCTTGAGCATCAGACGCTGCCTGTCGACCATACTCCGCACATTTTTCAGGATTCTCGACAAGCCACTTTAGAGCTTCATACATTTGATCTTCACTTCCGACATCAACGAGCATACCATTTTCCTGATTTCTGATAACATCGGTTGAACCAGCACATTTCGTTGATACACAAGTAAGCCCCATCATCATCGACTCTAAAAGTGCATTTGACAACCCTTCAAAATCGGATGAAAGAGCAAAAATCTCAGCATTTGCGATTTTTTCATGAATGTTAAGAACATTACCAGGCAAAGAAACTACATTTTCAACTCCAAGCTCCTTAACCTGGTTCTCAAGATCACCTCTAAGTTCTCCTTCACCATAAATTGTAAGTGAGTATTCAGGATGCTCTTTATAAAGACGTGCAAATGCATTTATGAGCATTTTCTGATTCTTCTGACTCGTCAAACGTCCACTGTTAACAATCCTGTGCTCTCTAACCTCTGCTGACGGGCACTTGATTTCAATAGGATTCACAATGACAAGACTCTTCTCGATGGTCTTCTTAGAATAATAAGACTGCACTTTTCTTGACTGAAAAACTATGAGGTCTGCATACTTATAAAGAATCTTAGATGCTATATACTTCCATTTAGCCACTGCTAAAGAAATATCATTTCTTTCAGATACTATTACCTTGGTCTTCAGCCCTCTGGTAGCAACAATTGTCAACATATTGATAATATCAATAAATGCAAGCACTGTTTTGGGCCTGTTTTCTTTAACATATTTTCTTACATATGCCATAAACTTAAGTTTCGAGTAATCTCCCTTTTCATTGCCAAGCTCAATAAGTTTGATCTCAGGAGACATATCGTATAGATTTATTGCATGCTGTACAATAAATGTAACTTTCCACCCCTTCTCAATGTAATGATTCGCAATAAGCGTAAGCACCTTTGATGCACCACCACGATTCATTGTATGTACTAATAACAGTAATTCTTTTTTTCCGTTTGTCACGTCGACTCCTATCCTAATGCAGCCATTTAACTTCTAGCTGCCACCTCTTCAAAAGCTCTGTCCAAATACTCCTGTGTTCCCTTCTGCAGTACGTCAAAACGAGCCTTGACCTTGTCATAGTCTATTTCGTTCTGAATCTTTGAAATATCACCTGCATATCTGCGATCGGAAAGATCAAGATTAGTACATAATGACTCTATTCTTGAATTCTTTGAAACCTTCGAAGCATTACTATATCTGTTAAATACCATAAATTTCTTCTTATGCATAATTGAGAAGCATGTACCATGAAATGAATCTGTACATATATACTCAGCTCCCCTTATAAAATTCAGGAACTTATCCGGAGCAACATCATATGGTGCATAATCTCCAAAGTCTTCATCCTTCTCGACGAACTGATCCATGTGACGAAGTGCCACGATCTTATAACCGGTCATCTTTGAAAGCTTTCTGACCTCATCTCTATACTCCTTCGTATTCCCAAGAAAATATGCAAATATATATGGTTCATCAAATTGCTTTTCAAAAGGAATCTGTTCTTCCCATTCCTCTTTAGTCAATGAGAATACCGGATCCAGTACAGTAGGCACTGTTCTGCCTGTAAGTTCCTTTACTATCTCACTTCCTCTATTCTCACGCATACTTACAAATTCGATTCTGTTGATGTATTCTGCAGTTCTTTTTTTCTGATACCATGGAATCTGGCCTACACCAAAACTTGATGCATATGATATTTTAAGCACATCGTCAGGCACAAACATCAAATTATAGTAATTTGTTGGAAGTCCTGCAGGTGACCAAAGCTGGTCGCTTCCTGTAATAACAGCATTGTACTTTCTTGCATCCTTGCAAAGATTTGCATAACCAACACTTGGGGCAGCAAGCTTTGTAAACTTCTCATCTCTAAATTTATGAAAAGCCTCCATTCTGATAGCATCATTACGAGCAAACTCAGGATGTTCTTTCATTCCTCTTTTTTTATACATTGCTTCCAGTTTGTCTTTCATCAAAACTCCGTTAAGAAGCCTTGGAACAAATTTAATCTTCTGCCAAAGAGAATATTTCTTTTCATACCTTATAAGCTCGTAGGGTATTCCCCTATTCTCCAACATTTTTGTTGTTGCAAAAGCTTGAAGCATTCCGCCATAATTCTCATGAAAATACTTTATACAAACGCCAATCATAAGACAGTTATCCCGCTTTCTTTATTTGTTCTTCCCAATTCTATCAGATACTCTATCTAAAAGTTTTTTTGCAACGAATGCAAAAATACCTGCACTTACCAATACTATAATAAAAACGATCCAGTAGTTGGCATATTCATTGCCGGTCACATGAAGCATGTGTGCTTTCTCTACGACTCTGAACATCACCATATGGCACAAATAGATTTCAAAACTTATACCGCCAATCAGCTTTGTAAATGGGTTATTCAATACCCCCTTGCCATTAACACTCATGGCATAGATCAAAGCTGATACACTAATCAGAATAGTAAAAATCGTATATAAACCCACAAGATAAAAGCTCACCAGCGAAGCCAACAGCACAGCAAGAGCTATCCATCTTATACCGCGGATTTCCATTATCTTATCTTTATATAGAAAAACAAGCCCGCCCGCCATGAAATACACAAAGCAATGGGCTATTGATGACCTGTCGGCATTGAAATAATGCAGACAGGAAAAATTCATTAAATACGCTGCAATCAATGCAATCCACGCCCTTTTCTTATCAGAAAGCAAAAAGCAAAAGAATGGAAATAAAAAATAGAAAGCGAAAACAACACCCAAAAACCAACCAACACCGATTACTGAAATATTCGCATTTGGAATCAATCCAAAACAAAGTGTAATATTTGCAAAAACTTCATATAATGAATCCAACGATGGGCTCATTACAAAATCCAAAAAACAAAGCAATGCAAAAAAAGGAAGTATTTTTTTGTAACGCTTCTTGTAAAAAGAAGATATATCTATCTTCTGATTCACAAATTTATCATAGTAACCACAGCACATTCCAAATGCACTTATTACCATGAATAAAAACACCAGGTTAGTCAAAGATGGTATGAATCGATCATATAAAAACCCTTCCAAATGAGAAAACGCGTTTGCTTCAACATGCATCGCAACAATTCCGATACACGAAAGAGCTTTTAAACCATCTATCGCTTCATACCTTCTTTTCAACCTTACGACCTCTCAATCCAATATTAAATATGCAATACTTTTATTTATTCATCTGTGCTGCAATATCAGCGTCAACAATCTCTTCGCCTGTCTTGTCCTTAAGCTGCTCCATAGAAGCTGCTGAAAGACCATTGTTGACAGTTGCACACATATCGCATGTGCTGCACTTGTCAAGCTCTTCTTTTGTCACCTTACCGTCACGAAGATCACGAACAATTTTGTTCTCATACATGCTGTACTTCTTCTTTGTCCAGAACTTAGCCTTGTGACGGATTACCCACCAGAGCGGTACCCAAATATACTTGTGCATTGCAGGTGAAACTGAACCAATCATCCAGCAATCTCTGTCACAACAACGAACCTTTGCACGAACAGCCTCAGCCTCTTTAGAGTTCCAAAGTTCGTCCCAAGACTGAGTGTTAAGATTACCCATAACCTCTTTGTCCTTTGTTCCGTTACATGGCATTACATCACCATATGGATCGATGAAGAATGT
>JAEEGL010385708.1_pt1 | contig 19098 bp, 19 predicted proteins | sample 9134231 | NCBI WGS metagenome assembly JAEEGL01 (sample SAMN16246548, study PRJNA631951) | gut metagenome | biome: gut microbiome; feature: rumen; material: fiber-attached | host: Bos | place: Iran: Karaj | collected 2018-10 | reverse complement strand
CGACGTGAACATCCACCCCACCAAGACGGAGGTCAAGTTCGAAGACGACAACATCCTCTTCCAGACGCTCTACGCCAGCGTGAAGGAAGTGCTGGGCCGGAACGCCTTCGGGGCGGCCATCGACTTCGAGACCGGCGGTCAGGTGGAAATCCCGCAACTGGGACGCAACTTCCAGGAATACAAGGAGACGGGAGAGCTTTCCATTCCGGTCGATGCCGCTTTCAATCCCTTCGACCAGAACGACGCGCCCAACATCGGTTTCGACCGGCCCGAGCCCGCTCCCGCCGCCCGTCCGGCCGGGGGCAGCCCCTACGTCGCGCCGCGCGAAGACTACGGCGCCCTGTTCGAAAACAGCACCCTCCCCTCCACGCAGGTACTCTCTATTAAGGGAAAATACCTCGTCACCCCGTCGGCCTCGGGCCTCATGCTCATCCATTTCCGCCGCGCGGTGGAGCGCATCATCTACGACCGCTGCCTGCGCGCCCTTTCGGGCAGCGGGCACGTGAGCCAGAAGGCGCTGTTCCCGGTGCAGGTGCAGGTGGGCACGCAGACGCGGCTCCTCTTCGAAGAGCACGCGGAACGCCTCGCGAGCCTGGGCTTCGACATCACGCCCTTCGGCACCGACACCGTGGTAGTGAACGGCGTCCCGGAAGGCTATTCCTGCGAGGAAGGCAAGGTTCGGCAGGCGGTGAGCGACCTCGCCCTCATCCTTTCGGAAGACCATGCCGCCCTGCCCGAGATGATGCAAAGCGCCCTGGCGGCCCGTTTCGCCACGCTGGGTTCCATCAATGCGGAAGCCCCGACTACGGCAGTGGAGGCCCGCCGCTTCATTGACACGCTTTTTGCAAGCGACAATCCCGAACGTACGGCCGGCGGGAAGCGCATCATCGCCATCGTGGGGGCCGACGAGATTGAGAAAAAACTACTGTAATGCCTTTTCTGCAAGATACACCCCGGATCACCAAGAACCTGATCATCATCAACATCATCGTGTTTCTGGCCACCTGGCTCAACCGACCCATGATGATTACCTGTTTCGCCCTGTTCCACCCATCCTCCGAGCTGTTCCGCTGGTGGCAGCCCGTCACGCACCTCTTCATGCACGGCGGCTTCTGGCACCTCTTCTTCAATATGTACACGCTCTACATCTTCGGATGCGTGGTGGAAAGGATCATCGGGGAGCGCAAGTTCCTCCTGCTTTATTTCATCTGCGGGCTCGGCGCAGCCGCCTGCCATCTGGGCGTGGAGTCGGTGCAGCTTATGCGGGGCGTTCCCACCGTGGGGGCGTCGGGCGCCATCTACGGCGTGCTCATCGCCTACGCGATGCTCTTCCCCGATTCCCGGCTCACCCTGCTTTTCCCGCCCGTGACGCTCAAGGCGCGCACGATGGTGCTCATATTCATTGGGATCGAACTGCTCACCGGCGTGACCGGAACGGGCGCGGGCATCGCCCATTTCGCCCATCTGGGCGGAGCGCTGTTCGGCTTCCTGCTCATCCGTTATTGGCGCTGGCGGGGAACCCTTTTTGACCGCGAAGACCTCTATCGACGCAATGACCGATCCGACAATTATATGCGCTGAGGCGACCGAGGCGCTCCGCAAGGGCGGCGTCATCCTCTACCCCACCGACACGGTCTGGGGCCTGGGCTGCGACGCCACCAACGAGGAGGCCGTGGCGCGGGTGTTCGCCATCAAACGGCGCAGCGAGGCCAAGTCGCTGATACTGCTGGCGGCTGACCTCGATATGGTAGCCCGCTACGTGAAGGTCATCCCGCAGATGGCCATCGACCTGGTGGAGGTGAACGACGCGCCCATGACCATCATCTACCCGGGCGCCCAGTATCTGGCCCCCAACGTCGTGGCCGAAGACGGCTCGGTGGGCATCCGCATTCCGCTGGGCGGCTTCTGCCGCGACCTCGTCCGGCGCCTGCGCAAGCCCCTGGTGTCCACCTCGGCCAACATTTCGGGCGAACCCACACCGGCGCGCTTCTCCGAGATTCCGGAAGCCATCCGTTCGGCGGTCGACTACGTGGTGCCGCCCCGTTTCGACCAGGGCGCCACGGGCAAGGCCTCGCAGATTATCCGCCTGGGGCTCGACGGCGAAGTGGAAATCATCCGTAAATAGGGTATGGAACTCTTTTTCGCACAGGAAGTTGAAGGCGGGTTCTGCCGGCTGGACGCCGAGGAATCGGCCCACTGCGTGCGCGTGCTCCGGCACCGCGAGGGCGACGAACTGCATCTGATCGACGGCGCCGGGACCCTGCTGCGCTGCACCCTGGTGGAGGCTTCGCCCAAAGAGGCGCTGGCCCGCATTGAGGAGCGCATCCCCCGTTGGCACGACCATCCCTACCACCTCAACCTGGCGGTCTGCCCCACCAAAAATATGGACCGCTACGAATGGATGGCCGAGAAGGCCACCGAAGTGGGGCTCGACCAGATCTCGCCCGTGTTCGGGGAACGGTCGGAACGGCGCGTCCTCAAGCCCGAACGGCTGGAGCGGATCCTCCGTTCGGCCACCAAACAGTCGCTCAAGGCACGGGTGCCCGAACTGGCCGCCCCCGTTTCTGTTATGGATTTCATTGACGCGCAGCGCAGTGCGGAAGGGCTCAAACTCATTGCCTGCTGCTTCGAGGAAGGCGAGCCACGGCGCTCGATTACCGAACTTCTGCGCGGCAGCGACGAGCACACCGTCACCATCCTCATCGGCCCCGAGGGCGATTTTTCACCCGAAGAGGCCCGTGCCGCCCGCGCCGCCGGCTTCCGGCCCGTGCACCTGGGCGCATCGCGCCTGCGCACAGAAACCGCCGCGCTTGTTGCAGCCACGGCGGTATATCTGGAGAGAGGTTCTAATTCAACTATTTAGCGTCCAGCGGTAAAACTACCAGGTGAAGATGCGCTGGGGTTCGCCGGCGCCGATGCGGGTGAAGACGACGCCCTTGCGCGTGAGGGTCACGATGTCGAAGCTCACTTCGGTGGGCGTTCCCAGTTTGGCGCGCGGATTGAGGGACTGCTTCAGGAGGACGCCGGGTCCGCCGGCCGCATAGCGTGTGCTTCCCGCCTTGTAGGCATCGCGGTTGCACCAGACGAGCAGCACGCCGTCCTTTCCGATTTTCCCGCCGGCAACGCACTCCTGCACGTCCCAGATGTTTTCGCCGCTGTGGATCAGCATCGCCTCGTCTACGTGGCAGTGTCCGCTCACCAGGAAGGCCCTGCGCCCCGTCATGGCCCGGAACTTGGCCACCGTGTTGATGACGGGCGTGTGTGCGGACGTTTTCGGAAGTCCCTGCTTGTTGTTGCCCAGCTGGTGGGAAAAGACGATGGGCGTATAGCCCTTGGGGGCCGTTTCCAGCGCCTTCTCCAGGAAAGGCATCTGCTCGAGGACAAGTTCCCGGCCGCGGATGATGTGCCGGGCGGTGACTCCGCGGTCATCGGTTTCAATGACGATGAAACGGATCTTGAGCGCGGGATCGTCCACCCAGTAGTGCATCTTGATCCAGGCCAGGGCTCCAGCCCGCTCGTCATCGCTCAGATCGGCCTTATCCCGGTAGCGCGCCAGCATATCCTCGTCATAGGTCCTTTCACTTTTGAAATGGCCTATGGTGAGGTCGTAGCACTGCACGTCCGGGATCAGAGCCACGTCTTCCGGAATCTTGTACTTGCTCACGGCGGACGAATTGCAGTCGTGGTTCCCCTGGACCCAGATGAGTCCCTCGCCGAACGCGGCGTACAGTTCGTCGAAATAGCGCCCAAGTTTCTGTGCGGCCGCGGCCTTGTCGGGCGCCCAGTCAAAGCAGTCGCCGCCGAACACCACCCGGTCTATGCCCATCTGTTTTTTGACATAGCTCATGACGGCGGTGGAGGTGTGGGAACTGCGCTCCTGGTGATAGTCGGTGATGAAGAGGAAGTGTTTCCCCTTGGGAACCTGCCGCAGGCGTTCCTGCAGGTAATTGTTTTCGAGGAAATAGGCGGGAATCTCCTGTGCGCCCAGGGCAACGGTCAGGCTCAGCGCCGCCGCCAGGATGGTCATTATTCTTTTCATATTATTCATTCTGTTTTACTTTTTCCAGATGAAGGTCCGCTCCGGGGCGGCTCCGGCCCCGATGCGGGTAAAGACAATCCCCTTGCGCGTAAGGGTTACGATGTCAAAACAAATCTCTTCGCACGTGCCCTTCTTCATTTCCGGGCTGTCGGCGTGAAAGATTTTGAATTCACGGCCCGCCCACTTTGCATCGGTGGAACGGCCTCTCCAGGTATCGCGGTTGGTCCAGACCACCAGCACGTCTCCCTTGCCCACCGCACAGCCTGCCGGATGCTCCTCCTGCAGGAACGATTCACCCTCGCTCCGGTAGAGAAGGGCGTCGTCGCGATGCTGATGCCCGCCGATGAGCAGCACCCGGTTCCCGGTAGCGGCGCGATAACGGGCTACAGCCTGGATGATGCATTCGTGGTAGGACTTTGAGGGGATTCCTACCGGATAGGAGCCCATCTGGTGTCCGGCCACCACGGCCGTGTAGCCGCAGGGCGTGGTTTTGAGCGCCTCTTCCAGGAAGGGTATCTGCTCCTGGAAGAGATTCCTGCCACGAACGGCGTGGCGCGACGTGTATCCGCGGTCATTGGTTTCAAAGACGATGAAACGGATCTTGAGCGCGGGATCGTCGAGCCAGTAGTGCATCCTGATCCAGGCCAGGGCTTCCGCCCGGTCGGTGGGACTCAGCCCGGGCTTGCTCCGATAGCGTTCCAGCATGGGCTCGTCAAAGTGCCGGTTGTCTGTGAATTTGCCTACGGTGAGGGCATAGCAGAGCGAGTCGGCCACCAGGGCCTGTTCCGGCGTGAGTCCGTATTGTTTGATTGCCTGCGAGTTGCAGTCGTGATTGCCCTGCACCCAGATAAGCCCGTTGCCAAAGATCCCGTAGAGCAAGTCGAAGTATTTGCCCAGCTTGACGGCGGCAGTTTCCGGAGTGCGGGCCGCGTCGTAGCAGTCGCCGCCAAAGACAATCCGGTCTATGCCCAGTTGCTGCTTCACATAGCCCAGCACGGCCGTGGAAGTGTGGGTGCTGCGCTCCTGATGATAGTCGGTGATGAAGAGGAAGTGTTTTCCCTTGGGGACCAGCCGCAGGCGTTCCTGCAGATAGTTGTTTTCCAGAAAATAGGAAGGGAGCTCCTGAGCGGGGAGGCTCAGCCAAAAGCACAGAAGCGCTGCGAGGATGGTCATTAGTTTTCTCATGATTCAAAGATAATAAAAACTTGTTACCTTTGTTTTTGAGAAACGATTGAATTATGGCGACGAAAGCGAAAACGCTGTGGTATTGCAGTTCGTGCGGCAATGAAAGCCCCAAATGGATGGGGCGCTGCCCGGCTTGCGGGGAGTGGAACACGATGGTGGAGGCGCCCGTTGAGGCGAAGGCTTCGGCGGGAAGAGGCGCTGGGCGGGGCAGCCGTGACGGATCGGCCCACAAGCCGAGTCGCCTGCGCGACATAGACCGCAGCCGCGAGCCGCGTATCTCCCTCGGTCTTGCCGAGGTGGACCGCCTCCTGGGCGGCGGGCTCGTGCCGGGATCGCTGGTGCTCATCGGCGGCGAGCCAGGCATTGGGAAATCGACCCTTTCGCTTCAGATCCCCCTGCACGCGCAGGGCCTCAAGACCCTGTATGTGACGGGCGAGGAGAGCGAGCGGCAGGTGAAGATGCGCGCCGACCGGCTGGGCGGCAGCGGCGAGGACTGTGTGGTCTTCTGCGAGACCCGCCTGGAGGCTATCCTCCCCGAAGCGGAGCAGATGCATCCCGACCTCATGATCGTAGATTCGGTGCAGACCATGTTCACCGACGCCGTAGACAGCACGGCGGGTTCGGTCTCTCAGATCAAGGAGGTGGCGGCCCAGCTGCTGCGTTTTGCCAAGGAGAGCGGCGTGCCGGTCATCCTCATCGGGCACATCACCAAGGACGGCTTCATTGCCGGACCTAAGATCCTGGAGCACATCGTAGACGTGGTGCTGCAGTTCGAGGGCGAGAACCGCGGAGCCTACCGGGTGCTGCGGAGCATCAAGAACCGCTTCGGTTCCACTTCCGAACTGGCGGTGTTCGAGATGACGGGCACCGGCCTCCGCGAGGTAGCCAATCCGTCCGAGATGCTCATCCCCATGCACGAGCAGGGCCTCAGCGGCACGGCGGTGAGCGTGACCCTCGACGGCACGCGCCCCCTGCTGTTCGAGGTGCAGGCCCTGGTGAGCTCGGCGGCCTACGGAACGGCCCAGCGCTCGGCTACGGGCTTCGATACCCGGCGCCTCAATATGCTGCTGGCGGTGCTCGAGAAGCGGGCCGGCTTCCACCTGAACGCCAAGGACGTGTTCCTCAACATGGCCGGCGGCCTCAAGGTGGGCGACCCCGCCTGCGACCTGGCCGTGGTGTGCGCCGTACTCTCGTCAAACTTCGACTATGCCCTTCCGTCCGACGTCTGTTTCACGGGCGAAGTGGGCCTGAGCGGCGAGATCCGCCCGGTCTCCCAGACCGACCGCCGCATCGCCGAAGCGGCGCGCCTGGGCTTCAAACAAATCTTCGTCTCCTCTTTCAGTTCGTTCGACACGCCCCCCGCCTCCATCCGCGTGGTGAAGGTGGCCGACATCCCCGGCCTCGTCCGGGCCCTTTTCCGGAAAGCTTAATCTACATCCAACGATATGAAAAGACTGATGACCCTCTTTGCGGCGCTGAGCCTGACCCTTGCGCTGAGCGCTCAGGAAGTACCCGCCTATTTCACCGAAAGCGGCTATCTGCCCGCCCGGATCAGCAGTATTCCAAAGGGCAAGCATTTCCTTTTCATTACCGACTATCACCAGGAGCGCAACATCCACCACTCCACGGCCGTCATGTCCTACATCAGGCAGCACGCCGGGATTGGCTGGGCGGTGTTCGGCGGCGACTGTTTCGACTGGGCCCCCAACAAGGAAGTGGCGGCGCGCAAACTGGGCAGTTACTTCGACGAACTGCACACCGCGTTCGGCCCCGGCCTGGTCTGGGTGCAGGGCAACCACGACTGCAACTCCAGCGCCGTCAACAAATACAAGATTGCGGAAGACGTGGCCCTCATTCCGGACGTGGAGTGCTACGACCTCACCGTGGGCAAGATGACGGGACGGCCCGTCTTCGATGAAGAACTCATTGCGCGCTACCGCAGCATGGAGGGCTTTTCAGAGCACGACCGCACGGAGCTTCTGGCCTGGGCAAAGATGCACTACTGGATCGACGACACGAAGGGCAAGATCCGTTTCGTGGTGATTGAAACCCTCGACGGCGGCCACACCACACGCAACACCCTCAAGAGCAAACACCGGCCCGACAACACCGTACCCACCCGCCGCGCCGTGGAAGATCAGATGCCCTTCCTGAGAAAAGCCATGGAGACGGCCCCCAAGGGCTACGACATCGTGGTGCTCTCGCACATGATCGGCATCTACCGGCTCGGATTCAGCAAAGAATCCCTCTATGCACCCATGATCCGCTGCATAGCGGAGTACCGTCAGACCCACGACCGCCGGGTGGTGATCCTCTCGGGGCACCAGCATGCCGACGGCGCGTTCAAGTTCCGCTGCGGGGAAGGACGCTACGATTATGAACCCTGCCCCAGCGGGAGCAGGATCGGGAAAGACGAGGTGCTGCTGCTCTGGATCAACCGCGACGCCTGGAAGGCCCCGCTCCGGATCGACGAGACCGATCCCCTTCCCAGCACCTCCCCCGTCATGATTCCCGACTCCATCAGGGAAGTATGTTTCGACGTGGTGACCTTCACCAAGAAGACTCTCGAACTCACCCGCATCGGGGCCGGCACCGACCGTACCTTCCTCTGGTAGCCAGGCACGCCGGCTAGCTACAAAAAAACCGGCCCCGAAAGGGACCGGCTTTTTGTTTCGATGCTGTCAGGAATTACTTCTTGATGGCTTCGCTGGCCTTGGAGGCACCTTCGTTGATGGCCTCGATGGCAACGTTCTTGGCAGCCTCCTGAGCGGCTTCCTTCACCTCGTCACCGGCGCTCTTCTGGCAAGCCTCGCACTGGGCCTTCTCACCTTCCTTCGCAGCCTTCTTGGAGGCATTGTTTCCACATGCGCAGGCCAGAACCATCATGGCGGCCACGGCAGCAATAGACATGATCTTCTTCATAGTAACACGAATTTAAAAGTTAACTTTTCGCAAAGTTGAGGAATAAAATGATAAAAAGCAATAAAAAATTTTAATAATTGCTATCGGGGCAGTTCATACACCTCCAGGGCTCTCACCGCACCGTCTTCCACTTTAAAACGAAGCGCCGTACGCACCAGCTGCCAACCCTGAAGGCCGGCAGCACCGGGATTCATAGTAAGCATCTGATACTGATTATCATACATCACTTTCAGAATATGGGAGTGGCCGCACACGAAGAGCTGCGGCTGACAATCTGCAATCAGGCTGCGCACGCCGGGGGCGTAATGCCCCGGGTAACCGCCGATGTGCGTGAGCAGTACCCGCATCCCGCCGCATTCAAAAGACTGATAGAGCGGATAGTCGAAGCGGATGTCCTGGCCGTCGCAGTTGCCGTACACGCCCACCACGGGCTTGAAGTCCGAAATCTTCCGGGTGAACGCCAGGTCGCCGCCCCAGTCACCCGCGTGCCAGAGCTGCTCGACCGGGTCGAAGAAACGCCGGAAGGCGTCGTCGAACACCCCGTGCGTGTCGGAAAGGAGGCCTACATACATCTTACTTGCCGGCGAGGCGTTTTTCCCAGGCCCAGGCGGCGGCGAGGGTCTCCTCCACGCTGCGTTCCGCCCTCCATCCCAGTTCCTTGTTCGCCAGCGAGGGGTCGGCCCAAATGGCGGTCACGTCACCCGCCCTGCGCGGAGCGTATTTCCAGTTGAGTTTCACCCCGTTCACCTTTTCGAAGGCCGTCACCAGTTCCAGTACCGAGACAGGACGGCCGGTGCCCACGTTGAACACCTCGTAACCCGCTTTCATACGGCCGTCAAGCATACGCGCCACGGCGCAGACATGGGCGCGGGCGAGGTCCACGATGTCGATGTAGTCGCGCTGGCAGGTGCCGTCGGGCGTGGGGTAATCGTTTCCGAACACGCTCAGGCATTCGCGCTTGCCGATGGCGGTCTGGGTGATGAAGGGCACGAGGTTGTTGGGCACCCCGCGCGGCAACTCACCGATGAGGGCGCTGGGATGGGCGCCGATGGGGTTGAAGTAGCGCAGCGCCACGCCCCGGATCCCCGGATAGGCCCCAACCGCATCGCGCAGGAAGTCCTCGCACATCTGCTTGGTGTTGCCGTAGGGCGAGGTGGCGGGCTGGCGCGGGGAGCGCTCGGTCACGGGCAGTTCCTCGGGCTCGCCGTAGACGGTGGCCGACGAGGAGAAAAGCACGTTGCAGCCGCCCTGCCTTTTCGCCGCCTCCAGCACGTTCAGGAACGAGAGGAGGTTGTTGCGGTAGTACTTGAGCGGCTCCTGCACCGACTCGCCCACCGCCTTGAAGGCAGCGAAATGGATGACCGCGTCGATGTGCCACTGCGCGAACAGGCGCTCCACGGCCGCGGCGTCGCAGAAATCCATCTTCACCAGGGGCATTTCCCGCTCCAGGATGGCGCACACGCCCTTGTAATTGGTTTCGTCGCAATTGGAAAAGTCGTCGGCGATCACCACGTCGTAACCCGCCTGCGCGAGTTCCACCGTCACGTGGCTGCCTATGAATCCGGCACCGCCGGAAACGAGTACTGTCTTACTCATATCTGTTTGTCTTTGTCTTCCCAGTCTTTGTAGGGGCAGCGCAGGAGCACCGAATTGTGGTAGCGCCGCTCGCCCGTCACCTCCCGGCCCAGCCAGGCGGGACGCGGGAACGGGTCGTCTTCGCTGCGCAACTCGATCTCGGCCACGACCAGTCCCTCGTTGAGACCGTGGAACTCGTCCACCTCCCAGGTATGCGCCCCGTCGCCGGCGGGCACCAGGTGGCGGGTCTTCACGATGCGTTCGCTGCCGCAGAGCGCAAGAAGCTGCTCAGCATCGGCAGCCCCGATTTCCTTCTCCCATTCGAAACGGGCGATGGACCCTTCGGGCGCGGGTCCCTTCACGGTGATCCAGCCCCGGTCGCCGGCGCGGCGCACCCGTACCGTCCGTCCCGAAATGGGACAGAGGTAGCCCTGCTCCATAGGGACACTCTCCCGCACGAAGGGACGGAAGTCGCCCTGCACCAGAAATTTACGCTCTATCTCCGTGTTGTTCATGGCTCTTTCGTAAAGAAAACTCGCAGCCGCAGTAGTCCTGGTTGTAGAAACCCTGCTCGCGGATAATCTCGCCCCGGCGCTGCTGCAGGCCGCCCTTGCGCCAATTCTTTCCCCACCATTGCACGCCCTGCACAGCAGCGCAGGCATCGCGCCCGGCCTCGTCCACCTGTTCCAGACTCTTCCAACGCGACGACGCGAGCGTGGTGGCGAGGGTGTCGAAACCGTGCTCCGCGGCATAGCGGGCCGCCCGGCAGAGGCGGAAACGGAAGCACTGCAGGCAGCGCGCACCCCGTTCCGGCTCGTTCTCCAATCCCGACACGGCCTGCAGCCAGGCGGGATGGTCCCAAACATCGTCCACCACCTCCAGGCCGAACCGCTCCGCATAGCGCAGCAGCTCCGAACGGCGCAGGGCATACTCCTCCTCGGGAACGATGTTGGCGTTGCTGAAGAAGAGCGTGGGGCGTAGCCCCTCGGCCACCATCCATTCCACGACCGCCCCGGAACAGGGCGCGCAGCAGGCGTGCAGCAGGATCCGGTTCATTGGATGGCGGCGTTGATGTCGATGAGGTTGTTGAGGATGGCATAGGCCGTGAGGCCCGCCACCGTCTTGATGCCCGTCTTGCGGGTAATGTTCTTGCGGTGCGTGATGACCGTATTGATGGAGATGTGATGCAGGTCGGCGATCTCCTTGTTGAGCAGGCCGCTCGCCACGCTCACCAGGATTTCCTTCTCCCGGTCGGACAGCTCGTCGCGCTCCTCCCCCTCCTGCGGACGGGCCGCCGCTCCGGGCGAAAGATGCCGGTGCGGATCTTCCAGCAGGCGCACCATGGGCACCAGGATGTCGTCCTCGATGCAGGTGTGCCGGTCGAGGTCGCGCTGCAGGGTAAAGATATAGGTGAGCAGCTGCGTGCGCCGATGCGGATCGCATTCAGGCGGGAGCGACTTCATGATCAGGTTCTTGAGGTCGGAGAGCTTGTCGTCGATGTTGGTGTGGTTCTCCTCGAAACGGTCGATCGAATAGTCGGGATGGCGCTTCCCCAGGAGCAGCGACTGGATATAGGGGATCACGGCCCCTTCCTCGTACTCGAAGTGTTTCTCGAGTTCGGCCTTGTAGTCCGAGAAGAACTTCCACACCGCCTTCTGCCGGGCGGGCGGACAGGGAGCGATGAGGGCTTCGAGCGAGGAAGCCAGCAGCACCAGGGCCTGGTTGAGGTAGTAGTCGTGCGACTGATGCAGGTAGCGCAGGATGTCGTCGATGCGGCCTGCCCGCAGGAGGTCTTCGCCCGGGCGATAGTCGTGGAAGGTGTAGACGTTGCAGATGAGCAGGAAGGTATCGGCGTCGAGCCGGTTCTTGGCGCATACCTCACGTACGGTCTGCTCCCCGAAAGCCCCTTCGATGCCCAGGCGCGACAGGACCGCCAGCAGGTGATAGTTGGCCTCCACGAGGCCGGCCATCTTCATATTGTCTTTGAAAAGCTTCACAAGGCAAAGATACGAAATCTTGACCATTTAAATAAATACCAAATAATAAGGATTGACCGGAAGCGGCACGGTGGGTAACTTTGCAGCCGGAAATGAAGCAACGCGTCTATATCTGCAACGGCGACTGCGCCCACTGCAAGTTCTCGCCCGGCAGCGTCTACTGCAACCGGCCCGAAGAAAGCCGTTTCGCCTACCGGCTCGACCGCATCCTCACCAACCGGTGGTTGGGCTTCCCCATCCTGCTGGCCGTGCTGTTCCTGGTATTCGAGGCTTCCTTCGCCCTGGGGGCTTACCCGCAGGGCTGGATCGACGCGGGCGTGCAGGCCTTCGCTGCCTGGGTCGGGCGCATCCTTCCGCCCGGATGGCTGAGCGACCTGCTCACCGGCGGCATCATCCAGGGCGTGGGTGCGGTGCTCTCCTTCCTGCCCAACATCTTCATCATCTTCTTTTTCCTGTCCCTCCTGGAAGACAGCGGCTACATGGCGCGCGCGGCGTTCCTCATGGACAAGCTCATGCACGCCATCGGCCTGCACGGCAACTCCTTCATCCCCATGCTGGTGGGCTTTGGTTGCAACGTGCCGGCCATCATGGCTGCCCGCGACATCGAGAATACCAAGGACCGGGTGCTCACCATGCTCATGATCCCCTTCATGTCATGTTCGGCCCGCCTGCCCGTCTACCTGCTGCTCGTGGCAGCCTTCTTCCCCCAGCATGAGGCGCTGGTGATGATCGGTCTCTATGCCTCCGGCATCCTGCTCTCCATCTTGTTCGCTTTTATAATGAAGCACACGCGCTGGTTCCGCGAGGAGATGAGCGACGACGTCTTCGAACTGCCCTCTTTCTGCCTTCCCCGCAGCGGCGAACTCTGGCGGCACATCTGGCTTCGCTGCCAGGACTATCTGCAGAAGATCACCACCGTCATCGTGGCGGCGTCGGTGGCCATCTGGGCCCTGGAGTATTTCCCCCGCCACGACGGTGTCCCCGCCGCGCAGGAAGAGTCATACCTGGCCGAAATCGGGCATTGGATGGAACCGGCCATGGCTCCGCTCGGCTTCGACTGGAAGATGAACGTATGCATCCTCACCGGTCTGCCCGCCAAGGAGGCCATCGTGAGTACGATGGGCATCCTCTACAACGACGGCACCGAAGAAGGCCTGGCATCCACCCTGCGGCAGCCGGGCGGCTTCAACCCCGCCGTGGCCCTCGCCTTCATGCTTTTCGTGCTGCTCTATTTCCCCTGTTTCGCCACCATCGCCTGCCTGCGCCGCGAAATCGGCTGGGGCTGGGCGCTGTTCACCGTGGTGCACTCCCTCCTGCTGGCCTGGCTCGTGGCCTTCTGCGCCTTCCATCTGGGCTCGCTGCTGCTCTGACGGCAGCCGAATTCGCCACAAAAAAGAGCCAACTCACCACAATATAGTTCAGCCATGGAGCGAACGGTTGCATCTTCGCGCCATGAAATTTTTCGGTAACACCGTGCTCATTACCGGAGCAGCTTCCGGAATAGGCAAGATCATGGGGCGCAAAGCGCTTGAGAAAGGCGCTTCCGCACTCATCATATGGGATGTGAACGAAACGGCCGTGCAAGCCACCGTGGCCGAATTCGCCCAGTTTGGAAAAGTATTCGGTTTCCGCGCCGACATCTCCGACCCCGCATCCATCGACGCCGCTTACGCCGCCACGAAAGAGGTCTGCGGCGAAGTGGACATCCTCATCAACTGCGCCGGCATCATCACCAACAACAAGCCCTTCGCCGAGCAGACCGACGCCGACATCATCCACACGGTCGACATCAACACCAAGGGTGCCATGTTCGTAACGCTGCGCGTATTGCGCGATATGCTTTCGCGCGGAAAAGGCCACGTGTGCAACATCACCTCGGCGGCCGGGATGCTGGCTATGCCGAGGATGTCGCTCTATGCGGCCAGCAAATGGGCGGCCATCGGATGGAGCGAATCCATGAGACTCGAACTGCAGCGTTCGAAAAGCCCCGTACGGGTCACCACCGTTGCCCCCTATTTCATCAATACGGGCATGTTCACCGGCATCCGTTCGTTCTTTAAGATCCTGGATCCGGAGAAGGTGGCCCGCAAGGTGCTGCGCGCCGTGGAACGGAACCGCCAGTTCTCCGGCATTCCCTTTACCTATCACTTTATCCGCCTGATGCAGGGCCTGCTGCCCTTCCCTCTGTTCGATCCCATTTTTGGGGATATCTGCGGGCTCTATACCGTAATGGAGCACTACACCGGCCGGAAACCCAACGCCTGAAAAACAAGTCACATGCCTATCCAGAACACTGCCTCGGAACGCATCGGGGAACTCGTCCTCGCACAACGGAACTATTTTGCCAGCGGCGTCACCCTCAACCCCGCCTTCCGCAAAGAACAACTCAAACATTTCCGCGACGGCCTGCGCAAGTGGGAGCCGCGCCTTTGCGACGCGTTGTGGGCCGACCTGCACAAGTCGTACGAAGAGGCCTACCTGACCGAGTTGGGCCTGGTTTTCGGAGAAATCGGTGATGCCCTCCGGCATCTGCACCGTTGGACGCGGCGGCGCAGAAAACCCACTCCGCTCACCGGCCTGCCCTCCCGCAGCTATGTGGTACGCGAACCGCTGGGCTGCAGTCTCATCGTCTCACCCTGGAACTACCCCGTGCAACTGCTGCTCAATCCGCTTGTGGGCGCGCTGTCCGCCGGCTGCACCGCCATCCTCAAGCCCTCGCCCTATGTCCCCACCGTATCACAGGTGCTCGGCGACTTCATTGCCGACACCTTCGATGAGCGGCTGGTTGCCGTGGTGCAGGGCGACCGGAGCGTAAACGCGCAGCTCTTCGACACCCGTTTCGACCTGGTCTTCTTCACCGGCAGTCCCGCACTCGGGCGCGTCGTGATGCAGGCCCAGGCCAGGTACCTCACTCCGCTGGTGCTCGAACTGGGCGGAAAGAGTCCGTGCATCGTAGACCGCGACGCCGACCTCACCCTCGCCGCCCGCCGCATCGTCTGGGGAAAATGCCTCAACTCGGGACAGACCTGCATCGCCCCCGATTATCTTTTCCTGCATGAAGACATCAAGGACGCCTTCGTGGCGGCCTTCCAACGGGAACTTGACCGGCTGTACCCCGAAGGGACAGAACATGCCCGGCACTACGTGCATATGGTGCGCGACGCGGCTTTCGAACGCGTGTCGGCTTACCTCAAGGAAGGTACCGTCCTCTGCGGCGGACGAAGCGATGCAGCGTCCCGCTGGATCGAGCCTACCCTGCTGGGCGACGTTCCTGAGGACGCACGGGTGCTGAAGGAAGAGATTTTCGGTCCCGTCTTCCCCATTCTCACGTTTCGGGAACGCAAGGAAGTGGAGGATTACGTGAACGCACACGAAAAACCGCTCGCCTTTTATTATTTCGGGCGCCGGGCCCCTGCCTGGGAACTAATCGCCCACACTTCCTCTGGCGGCGCCTGCGTCAACGACACCATTATGCATATCACCAACAGCCGCATCCCGTTCGGCGGCGTAGGCAACTCCGGAATGGGCAATTACCACGGAGAGCGCAGTTTCCTGGCATTCACGCACGAACGCTCGGTGATGGACACGCCCACCTGGACAGACCTGCCGTTCCGCTATATGCCTTACAGGTTTTTTAACCTGGTAAAGCGGCTGCTCGGCTAGGGCGCCAGCTGCGTTATCACCGTAACGGCTACCGGCTTAGAAGACCCGCAGCCGGGAGAAACCTGGACCTGGTAATAAAAAACATTTAATAAAGAAACGTAAAGAATAAGTTTTACCCACGTTTTTACTACAGGAGTTCGGAATTCTTGACATAGTATTGCAGCCATAATATTTGAAGCAGTTTATTATGGCACAAGACAAATATTACGACGCTGGGGTGTACGTGGATCCCCTCAGCGACTGGGGCTGGAAGACGCTCTTCGGCACCGACCGCTACAAGGAACACCTGATCAGTTTCATCAACGCCGTTTATCCCGAACTCGGGGTGACCGACATCTCCTACCAGAACAACGAGGATCTCGGAGACGCCGAGTCTTCCCGCTCTTCGAGGTTCGATCTGGTCTGCGCGACGGACAAGGGAGAGACCGTCCTGGTGGAGGTGCAGAAGGCCGAACAGCGCTACTTCTATGAGCGGGGCCTGTGGACCTCCTCCTTCAAGATCCGAGACCAGGCCCTCAAAGGCGACTGGGATTACCATCTCAAGGGCGTCTACTCGATCGGCATCATCAACTTTGAGCCCGAGAAGATAGAAGGGTACAGTTGGGACGACGACGCGTTCTTCCACTCCTTCACGCTCCGGGAAGACAGGAACTATCAGCCGATGACCAACCTGCTGCGCTTCTCGTTCGTCGCCGTGAAGAAATTCAGGAAATCGCTTAAAGAACTGGACAATATTCTTGAAAAGTGGGTATATTTGCTCGGGAATCTAAAACGTCTCGACGGCCGCCCGAAAGAATTACAGGACAGGGTGTTCGAGAGTTTCTTCAGGGCAGCGGAGATAGCGAAGCTGCCGCCCGGGCAACAACAGAATTACCGACGAAGCCTTATGAACGAGAACGACTGGCACAACGCAATCAACCACGCCGAATACAAGGGTGAACTGAAAGGCATTGAAAAAGGCCTTGAAAAGGGCCGCGAAGAAGAAAGGCTGAAAAACGCCAGAAACTTCAAATCTCTGGGGGTGGCTGTCGAGATCATCGTCAAGGCCACCGGCCTTTCAGAAGAGGAAGTTCGCGCATTGTAACGATCCCCGGCACCCATCAACCCGGCGCCCCCTCAAACGGCGGTCCTCAGACCGCCCGGCGGAGAGCGGGACGGAGCGCGAAGCGCGATGTCGGTAGCTCGGGAGCCGCGGGGGTAGCGAACGCAGCACTAGCGGACGTGAGCGGGTAAGGGGGCAGCGCCCCCTCAAAAGAAAAAAGACAGCTCCTCTGGAACTGTCTTTTTTCGTGCGGTAGGTGAGAGTCGAACTCACACACCCCAACGGGCACTCCCCCCTCAAAGTAGCGTGTCTACCATTTCACCACTACCGCAGGCACTTTGGGACTGCAAAAATAGGGATAATTATTAAAACCACAATAGTTTTTACAAAAATTTCCATATCTTTTCAGTCCCTCGAGAAGGGACCACGCATTATAAACTTTTAAAACAGATTCACAATGGCTGTTAAAATCCGTCTTCAGCGCCACGGAAAGAAGAATTTCGCATTCTTCCACATTGTCGTGGCCGACGCACGCTCGCCGCGTGACGGTCGTTTCATCGAGCAGATCGGCTCGTACAACCCCAACACCAACCCTGCCACCATCGTGCTCGACGGCGCGAAGGCCCTGGCATGGCTCAAGGTAGGCGCCCAGCCCACGCTGACCGCCCGCCGTATCCTCTCCTACGAAGGAGTCCTGCTCCGCCATCACCTCGACGGCGGTATCGCCAAGGGCGCCCTCACCCAGGAGCAGGCCGATCAGAAATGGAACGCCTGGAAAGCCGAAAGGGACGCCAAGATTGAGGCAAAGAAATCGGCCCTGAACAACGCCGCCATCGAGGCCAAGAAGGCCGCGAAGGCCGAAGAGACCAAGGTCAAGGAAGCCCGCGCCGAGGCGCTGGCCAAGAAGGCTGAGGAACTCGCCGCCGCTCAGGCCAAGAAGGAAGCCGAGGCCCAGGCCGAAGAGGCCGCTGCAGAGGCTGCTGCCGAAGAGGCCGCCGAGGTGCAGGAGGAAGCTCCCGCCGCGGAAGAAGCCCCCGCTGCCGAGGAAGCGTAATGCTCCCCGCTGCCAAAATCCTCAAGTCGAACGGCACCGATGGCGGACTGCTGATTTCACTGTCCGACATCGACCTCGAAGACATCGAGACCCGGGAACCGGTGTACATCTATTACGATGGACTGCCGGTTCCCTTTTTCATTGAATCCCTCACCCGGCGGGGCAATACCAAGGCCATCCTGCACCTGACCGACATCAGCTCGCTCGACGAGGCCGAGGAGGTGGTGGGCCGGCAGCTTTTCCTCGATCGCGAAGATGAGGACGGAGACCAGACCGACTTTGCCGGCTGGACGCTCTTCGACCACGGCCGTCGCATCGGAGTGGTGGACGAACTGGAGCCCATTCCGGGCAACCCCTGTCTGGAAATCATCCTCGACGCCCCGCAAGGCGGCAGGGCCATGATCCCGCTGCACGAAGACTTCATTGAAGAAATCCTCCCGGAGCGACGCGAACTGCACCTCTCCCTTCCGGAAGGACTTTACTAGAACGACAAACGGCCCGAAAGGGTCGTTTTTTTATTGCCGGGGCACAGACGGGCGGGGCCAGAGCGCACTGAGCGGCCTGAACGCGCAAAGCCAGCGCCGCAGCGGGCGGGAGGTAAAGGAGGAGACGAAGGGCTTCCAGGGAAGGCCCAGTTTGCTCCGCACGGAAGACATCCACAGCAGGCGGCGCAGCCGCAGCCCCAGGGGGAGGTATCGCCCGATATAGTCGTACTGCTCCCCATAGAGCAGGCAGTTGTTGATGAGTTTATCGAGCAGGGCCTGTCGGCTAGGGGCGGGTCGCGAAAGCGAGGACGGGGCGTCGGTGCCGTAGGTCCGCAACACCTCGGGGATGTAGCGGCAGCGCCAGCGACGGGCGAAACGCCCCTGCCAGATGGCTTCCGAGAAGAAGCGGTGCCGGTCGGCCAGATAGTAGCCCTCTGAAAACAAATCAACCGAACGGAGGGCCTCCACGGAGTAGCAGGTCCAGTTTTCCTCGGCAAGGCCGAATTTGTAGCGGAAGTCGAGCGTGGAACAGTCGAACGGCCGCTCCGGAGCAGCCGCACGCGATCCCCGCAACGGGGCGGGTGCGGAAAGCAGGGAACCGTCTTCCCGCTGCACCCGGGCCCGCACGGCACCCACGTCGGCGGGACCTTCCGCACGCAGCGTCTTCCAGGCCTGAAGGAAGCAGGCCGTCGCCTCGGGGGCGTAAAGGTCGTCGTCGTCCATACAGGCGAAAAACTCGGTTTCGCAACGCTCCAGGGCATAACGGAAGGCCTTGTGCTTGCCCTCGTTGCGCGAACGGGAACAGACGAGCATGGGCATCTGCTCGAGGCGGAGCAGCCGCAGCGCCTCCTCTTCCGAGGCGTCGGTGGAACCGTCGATCACCACCACCCAGACGAAGTGCGTGTCGGTCTGCGCAAGCAGGCTCTGGTAAGGCCGCTCCAGGAAGGAGGCGCGGTTCCAGGTGGGAGTAAAATAGGTAATCCAACCCTTTCCTCCGGCAAAACGGGGGTCGCGGCGCAGCGAAAGGAGAGTCTGGTTGGGGAAGAGCATTTTCAAAAGCAAAAGTACGAAAAAAACGCAATGTTTCTTAACTTTGCGCAAATGGAGAAAGAGACTCTGCGCCTTACAGTACTGTT
>JAEEGL010099067.1_pt1 | contig 19098 bp, 16 predicted proteins | sample 9134231 | NCBI WGS metagenome assembly JAEEGL01 (sample SAMN16246548, study PRJNA631951) | gut metagenome | biome: gut microbiome; feature: rumen; material: fiber-attached | host: Bos | place: Iran: Karaj | collected 2018-10 | reverse complement strand
CCCGTCACTAAACGAGTTATCAAAGAAATCAGCCGATATAGCAATAGTACCTCCGTTTGTCAAAAGCCATCCTGAACCTATTTGGGGCATTTTATCGTGGCTATTTTGCCAAATTTCTCCAGTGTATAAGAATGCTCCAACCGCTTCATCATATCCCCCATGTCCGTCCCATATGATAACTTGATCTCTTGAGAAATTATCTAATATGTAATTGATGTTTACTTTATGATCATCGATATTATTCGTGAATTCAATTTCTTCAAAATTATCATCAATGTAATATGCAACGTTATCCATTTGTTCGGATGGGAGATGGGAATCATTGTTTTCATCTGCAAAAGGCTGGTATGTGTAAACTGATAGAACATTTCCGCTTGCTTTTGTGCCTTCACTAGGAGGGAAATATATATACTCCAATCCGTTGTTGAAACGCATATATACATGATCATCATTTCTTCTTTCTTCAACAATGATCCCTGAATTCATTAATGAAATAGCTTTGTTTTCGATAGTTGTAAGAACTTCATCCCAATTATCTTTATCAATGTAATCATCTTGAGTAAAGGAATCATCGAGTTCCTCAATTTCATTTATCATCTTGATAACTTCTGAATCTTTAATACCATTTTTACGATCACAAGTGATAAGTTTTACCACGTTACTTTTTATGCCGTCAGCTTCTATATATAGTTCAACAGACTTGAAATCACGGGCAGTATAAAAAAAGGAAAAACTATATTTTTGCCCTTTTTCTAAGTTTGGTAATTCGTCAATAATCATTTCGCCATCATTCACATATACTTTTGCTAGCTCAGTACTGTCTTGATAAGCTACAAAGTTACATTCAATAGAATTACTTGTTTCATTAAGCAAGAAGTTTCCTTTGTAGATATTTGCGGTGCATTCTAGCTTTCCAAGTGTGTCAGAGGATGAAGAATACGTTGTGATAGATGCAGGAGTGATATTCTCTTCAACATCAACATGTATTGATAAATTTGTTTTCTCATCATTTGTTTTTGAAGCGTTTTCAATTGCTTCTGTGTTTTCTTTCTTATCTGTATGTTGAGAAGATTGTTCTATTTTTATATCTCTTTTATTATTTCCGCATGCACAAATAATTGATATTAACACTAATGATAGTGCTATTGATTTTACAACTTTATTGAAATTCATTTCTTCTCCATGTATTTTCTGGTATGTAGCACTACTGCTGTTTCTGTTGTTTTAATCATCTAGTTCTTCTAGTAATTCATTGATATCGTCATCATCTAGTTCTTCTAGTAATTCGTTGATTTCCTCATCATCTAATCCTGATTCTTTATAACTTTCTTTTACCGCTTTTTCTTTGCTATTTCCGCAAGCGATAAGCGAACAAATTGATAGTGACATTAATATAGCTAAAAATGCTTTTTTCATAAATTCTCCTTTTTCTATTGGCTGCTTGGTTTTTAGGAACAATAGCGATATTTACACATCGCTACCAATTAAGTGTAACGGAATATCTTTCGAATCCTGTAGGTTACGTAATAATTTCTGGTTTGTCTTAATTTTCAAGATATTATAACGAAAATTAGGAAGGATGGATTTTCTAAACAATATACAGTTGTTGTGATTTGTCGTTATGTCAATGATGGTTTGCGGAAGATTTTTCTTAATAACTCGCAAATTAAAGAAATAACGGTACATATTATATAGAATAATACAATCAGTAATTGATATGCTAGGACGATTACAATAGTGGCAGGTGGGAAGAAAAAGCATGTAAAGCCTATAAGCATTATCATGCCAACTAAAAACAATAAGAGCGCCTTGCTTAGTAATCTAACAGAAGAAAGCCAACCAAGTATATATTTTATAAAGCAAGGTAATGCGAACTTAAGCTTTGTGAAAATAGAAGCTTTTTCTATAGATGATCCACCTGTTAAATATATTAGGTTAGCAAAATCTTCGTTTACACTATCTACTCTTGATATATAGGTGACCAATGCATCAGAATTTTTTGCAAGACCAAACTGGTCTATTCTTAGTTTTATGATGTAATCTTCTTCGTAGAGTTCTTCAGGAGTATCTGTATATACAATGTATCTTATATTTTCATAAATAGAAGAGTAACTAGGATCTTCAGTACCTCTTTCTTTTGTTTTGACTTCGACGAGCTTGATATTGGCTTTGGATTCTAACATTACTTCTGTCAAATCTTCTAATGCCACGCTAGTGTTTATAGGAATATACATGTCAAACACTTGGATTGCAGGGACGTTAGATTCTATTATTTCTTTTGATACTGGATAATTCCCGTTTCCATCTGAAGTTGTTTTCAAAGCTATACAGGTGGTTGGGAGTGATGCTTCAACAAATTTTGAAAGCATTTCATTAGCTTTATCCATTGATGATGCGTCTAAATATTTTTTTGCTATTACATCCTTTATCCAACGATTGGCATTATCCCAATTATTTTTATCTATACCTTTGTTTATAAGGATGGATTCAGCATCAGGGTTGGCTAGTGTAACTACATGATCCTTGCAATCCAGAGCGCCAAAAGCTACATATTCTGAACTTGTAATGTCATTTAGAATATCTGCATTGGTCTTAATTTTTGGAAAAAACAAGCCAATGACTTTGCTAATGGCCATTACTACTAAAAGGATAATTAGGACAACAGCTGTTGCGATTTTAATTTTATAGGACAACTGTTGGCCTAATTGTTCTTTAATTTTTAGTTCTGCTTGATTCATTGATAATATCATTCTCCTTTTTTACATAAAAAAAACGATGTCATAACACATCGCTACAATAGAAGTGCAACTGGCTGTCCTTTCGGACCCTATAGCTTTGCGTCGTTAGATTTCTCTAATTTTGCCAAATGTTTTATTGTTCAGAAAATCATTAATAATTATGCAATTTTGCGCGCGCGGTTGCAATTATATCATATGGACTATATAAAGTCCACATGCATTTTCATTCTTTTGTAATCTTATTTAGAGGGGTGAAAAGGAATGAATGCAGAAAACGCCGTTAGACAGCGTATTATAGATTTGTGCTCAGAAAGAGGTATAACGGTAAATGCACTATCTGTTCAAGCGGGAATGCCTCGTTCTACCTTAAAAAATATTATTCAGGGAAGAAGTAAGAATATTGGAATAATTACCATTCAACTAGTTTGTGATGCACTGGATATCACACTATTTGATTTTTTTGATGATGAGATGTTTAGGAATATAGATCCTATTCAAGATTGAATTAGTTTTATAATGTAATAGCTAAAAATAATCAAAACTAATGCTATTAGATATACATTTATTTTGAATGACCAAGTGAGTGACCAGGCATTATGAGTGACCAGGTGGATTGATAGTGTGACCAGGTGCGGGACGTGGCTTCGGGTTGCATTTTGGCTTCCGATGATGTAATATGTAACCCCATTGCGCTGAATGGCGCATCGTTGTCGTTTATTTGAATGGCATTGATAAACGAGATGAAGCTATAAATTATACAAAATACTTTTGAGAATTACGTCTGAATTTCAGATTTGTTCTAAATACAGGTGACTCTTTTCTGGAGTTACCCGTGAAATCCAATTTTTTAAAGAATTATAGTAGTTAACGAGTTTGACTAATACCCATTTTTTCTGTGTTTTTGCATTCTGTGGGTAATGACTACCTGTGCATAGGAGAAATGAAGCTGTTACGGGTAATTAGAGGAAAAATAAACGGGAATCTTTATTGTTTTTTACCACTAAATGCTTGATTTGAGCATAATACGGGTAAAGAAAAAAAGAGGTTACCCGTGGGAGAATGATTTGTAGAAAATAGGCGTAAAAAATTACTCTTTATCGGGAAGGAAAAAGCTAAATTATGACAAATGCATGTGAAGAGCTAAAAGAGAAACTTATCTGGGGCGAAAACCTTTTGCAGGAAGTGGAGAAACGGTTAAGAACTTACAAAAATCTTGAACCCGGTAGTTTGAGAGTGGCTATGAGCCACGACTGTCCGCAGTATTACATCAAGAGGCCCGGAAAAGACAGAGAGGAGTATATCTCCAAAATTGAAAAAGAAAAGGTGCATCTTCTTGCCCAACGCGATTATGAGGAAAAAGTGAGAAAAGAACTGATAAGTATGAACAACAGATTAAGTAAGTTTCTTGCGGGCTATGATCCAAATGCAGTAGAGAATATCTATGAGAGGATGTGCGACACAAGAAAGAATCTAGTGGCTCCTGTTGTTCTTTCAGATAAAATGTTTGTGGATGAATGGATGGAAAAGAATAAGAGCGGTGTTAATACTTATGGTGTAGCAGTTGAATTTAAGACTCTTCGTGGCGAATATGTAAGATCCAAGTCTGAGAAAATACTTGCTGATTACTTTTATTCTAACCATATACCCTATCAATATGAGCCTCGTTTTGAATTTGATGATTACAGAAACAAGTATCCGGATTTTGTTCTCTTGAATGTGCGCAAGCGAAAGACTATCTACTGGGAACATTTGGGTAGGGTTGGAGAAATGAATTATGCTACCAAGAATTTTGTGAAGCTTATGGATTATGAAAAGAATGGTCTTATTCTAGGTGATAATTTGATCATAACGCTAGAGACATTAGAACGGCCACTAGATATAAAAAATGTTGAAGAGAAAGTTAGATTATTTCTTAAATGAATTTAGGATGAATTAAGTGCAAATGATAGTGTTGTAGAAACAAAGCCTGTTTTTTGCTATATTATTATTAGATAAGAATGTTTGTTGCCTGTGATTCAGAGATAGAAAGGAGACTGAACATGTGTAAAATAGTGACAATACAAAATAATGTTGGTGACTCCTTTGGGGTAGCGGACATCAAGAAAGATATTATCGAAGAGATAATAAGGATTGCAGCTGAATGTAAGCTGATCGATAAAATCTATTTGTTTGGTTCTTCTCTTGAAAAGAGGTGTACCAAAAAATCTGATATAGATCTTGCAATTGTAAGTAATGTAACTAGATCGAAATTATTTAGGTCGAAATCATATGATGATTTCACAACTAAACTATACAAGATAAATGAAGGGCAAGATTACGATATATTGACGTTTAATTCACAGGCCGCATTGGACAATAGTAAGGAGTTTGTGGCAAGGGATATTTTAACGAAAGGAAAAGTGATATTTAAAAATGTATGAAGAATACCTGACAAAATCCTTGTCTGATCTAGTGTTGGCGAGGCAGGCAATTTGCAACTACGAAAGCAATAAGGGCTTGAAGGATATGAAGAATTTAGCTTCATATCATGTTCAACAAGCTATTGAAAAGATGCTCAAATACTGCATTTATAATAAGCAAACTAGTAAGAAAGTTACAGAACTATATACTCATAATCTGGAATTGCTCATAAAGAGTGAATGCTCTAAATATGGTATAGATGTTCCCAAAAAGATTGTAAAGAATGCGAAAGAGTATACAAGATGGGAAGCTGAAAGCAGGTATGCTCTTAAATACTCTGTAAGAGTGACATCTATCATCGGTGCACTAGTTGAAACAGAGAATTGGTTGATTGAATTAAAGCCATCCTATGAAAAGACTATTACTCATTACCGGAAAAAATATAAGGTGTAATGTAGTTACTTAGGAGATGGAGCCGCGTGTTCGGATCACGTCACTCCAATTGATTAAAACCGCTCAGTTGAGCGGTTTTTTTGTTGTAATACTTTAAAAATGAGTGACCAAACACGGCGACCTTTAGCCGAATATTCTGGTCTGTAGCTCTTTACTGAGAGTACTGTTGTTGGTTCTGTTGTAATAGCGTGTCATGGTGCTGTCCGAGTGACCTGCGGTAGCTCTAATCTGATCTTCGGGCATACCGGCTGTATAAGCCTCTTGAATTGCTCCACGTCTTTGACAGTGTGTTGAAATTGGTTCAATACCAATTATTTCACAGTATTTCTTGATCTTTTCGTTGACACGATTACTTGAAATAGGAAGAGCTCCATTTCTGGAGCTGTTGAAAACGTAATGCTTTTGACCATTCAAAAGGTAAAGCTCTTTAAGTATAGATAGAGCTTTTTCTGTTACTTCAATTTCTCGGGCTAATTCATCACACTTTAAATGCTCATCATCTACGGAAATCAGCTTTCCACCGACTTCTCTTTTAGTCATAGAATGTCTTATGATGATTGTACCTTTGTTGAAATCAACATCTTCCCAGGTTAAAGCACGCCATTCGCCTGATCTTTGCATGATGTTTAACCAAAATCTAATAGCTAAAGTGTAAACATCTTGTTTGGGCAGGTTACTTAAGTATCATTCCTGATTATGAGAAAGAATTTAAGAAGATTTTTGATGGCAAGCTCTTTTCCTCGGCAGATATTGTCAGTGATGTAAATAAATGGGTTTGTAAAAAGACTAATGGAATGATCAAAGAAGCCGCTGATGATTCCATGAAAGATATGTTGGCGTGTCTTATAAATGCTATCGCTTTCGAGGCAAAATGGGAAATTCCATATGAAGCGGGTGAGATTTCTGAGGGTGAATTCCATAACGCGGATGGAACAATTAGTGAAGTGGATATGATGGCCAGCACCGAGGATTGCTATATAGAAAATGACCGATTCACCGGATTTGTTAAAGCCTATAAAGATGGAGCGTATGCATATATGGCTTTCCTTCCTAAGAGGTATGATAATCCGGACGATTTAAAGAATGCTATTAGGGATATCAACTTCTCAGGCTTGATGAACAATATGGAGCGCTGCGAGGTATCAGTCACGATGCCCCAGTTTAGTTATGATTTTGGAAAAGACCTTACGCAGCTGTGCAAAGACATGGGCATAAGAACAGCATTCACACCTAAAGCAGACTTCTCTCCATTATCAAGTGCTCAGCTTATGGTGGATGCAATCATTCATAAGGCTCATATCGAAGTTGATAGCCAGGGAACAAAAGCAGCTGCTATTACTGAAGAGGTTATGGTGGGATGTTGCCCGAACTTTGACGCAAAAGAGGTATATCTGGACAGACCATTTGTATATGCCATAATGCATGCTGAAACAAGGTTACCGGTGTTCGTGGGAGTATTTAATGATGCAAGCTGAAGCCTGTGCTGAGTTGACTTCAGTTGCATTAAGGATAGTTTATAATTAATTAATTACCTGTTCGTTATTATTTTACATATCCATATTACAATTATGTGTGAACGTAAAATATGCTGAAACTGTGGTTGTATAAGTGCAACTTTTTTGCTTCGTATCAAGAATACGATAATTAGAAAGGGCTTAAAATGAATTTTATGTTGGATTCATTAACTGATGCAGAACTTGAAATACTGCTACGTGAGGGGAATTTCTACCTCGTTTTTTTAGAGTTAATAAAAAAGAATGGAAGGAAGTATGCTCAATTTACGGCCATGTTGGGAAATATGAAATCCAATTCTGTGCTTGTGAAGAGAAATCTTCCTGGAATCGCAGTTAAACAGTTTAGGAGAAAAGATCAGAACTTCGTAAAGGCTTTGGAAACACATGCTGATGATATGGCCGCAGTGCTTAGAAATTGTATAGAGGAAACCACAAATGAGACCTTTAGTATAAAGACACTAGAGGCTTATTCTGATGAGAAATTTGCAGAGATCATCGATGATTTCATGAAGAATAGGGATCAGCAAAATAACAACAATTTAGACTTTGATTTGTTGTGGGTCCAGCTAAAACTCAATGGGTTGGAACTAGATGAGGGCAGAAGGAAATCTATTATAGAGTTATGTGCAGCCAAGGATGTAGAAGAGGCAAAACGGACAATTCAAAAGAAGGAATCTGAGGAACAGGCGAAGGAAGATGCGAAAGAACGGGAAGTTCAAGAAAAGGTAAAAGCAGAGAGCGTTGAAGATGAGCCACAAGCTGAGAAACCTGCCAAAAAAGTAAAAGTAAAAAAGCTTACGGCTAAAGAGAAGGCAGAAAGAAACAGAATCGCGTTAGAAAACAAAGCAAAAGCTGCGGAAGAGGAAGAATCAGAAATTTCGGAAGAAGATATATCTGATGAAGTAGATACACTGCTTGTTGAAGAAGAATTACTTGAAGCACTTAATACTGACATGCATCCTACTACACATCAAGAAGGAGATAAACACGTGTATTACATTGGAAGAGTTAATACTATAGGAAATTTCTACAATTTTACTCCGATTGGGTCATATGAGGATGGAGACTATAATTCTTTTAGTGAAAGTGAAGTAAATAAACTACTTCCCAAGTCTCAGAAGAATAATATAAATTTCTATTACAATATTTGGGATAAAGCGCAAGTAGATTTCATGTACTCCAGATTTCATGATGGTGAGCTGGCAGTGCTGGATTGTGATATTGACCAACTGGACCTAAATATTAGGAATGATGGGCAATTAAATGAAACAGGATACAAATTATCTGCCTGGGATGGGTGTAACAATGGAAAAATCCAATATTTGAGTGATCTTGGACTTTCAAAGATTATCCGGAAGGATGACTTGGAAGATGATATATTGACGAAAAGAACAGTTCGTCTAGTTGGCGATTCGTATATTGAAAATGAAACAATCATAGTCAGCCTTGGCGAGGGCTTTTATGCTGGACCGTACAGGATCAAATACCAGGAATTAAACTCATTTTATTACATTGTGACGCAGGATAGTGGGAATAGTGCTTACATTACTGGCCATAGATCTGAGGATTGTCAACGCGTCCGCGTTGAGACTTCCTGGGACGCATGGACTGCGGAATATGCCGAAAACTATTACTTTGTTAAGGAAGACGCGCCATTAGTATATAAAGATATCTTAGGAGATAAGGAGCTCTTTGAGTCATTCGTTGAATCAATCGATGTGGATAGTCTGTCAGAAGTCCAGAGTGATGATGTTGGTGATTTTATTGAGCAGCTTGGGGATTCTAAAATCTTTGGAAATAGGATTCCAGATGAGATCAGGGATGGAAGAATCAACCGGTTGAAGGAGCTGTTCGCTTCTGAGCAGGAAAGAGAGGAGATCCTTTCTGATGCAGCTGATTTTATCTATAAAATGCTGCTGAAGAATAAAGATGATTCACGGACTGACGAATTGCTCACTGCAATCATTGAAAATCATCCAGAGTTCTTGGAAAAAGTTCAGGGAATTAGAATAGTTCAATCAAGATTAGAGTCTGCAAAGCAGCAACTTGATGAACTGAAAGCGGAAGCGACTGAAATTCAGGCAGATAGAAATGACAGGGTAGAGGCAGAGCTCTCTGAACTAACAGAAGAAATAAACAACAAAAAAGCAGAGCTGGCTGACATTCTTGAAAAACTAGAGCGGGCTGGAGCCACGGAAAAGCTTGATGCACGTGTTGAATCGCTGAAAGAACAGGAAAAATATCTGGAACATCATATTCAGAATCTACGAAGCGATACAAAGGGGCTTGAGCAGAGCTTTGTAAGCTTGATAAACAGCTATTCAGATAAAATGGCCGATATCACATTCGATGGATTTATGTCTAGTAAAATGCTTCAGTCTGCATCAGAGTGGGAGAAAAAAGAAGAAAAAGCAGCATTGGAGGGATTGGTATCTGCAATTAATTCTGTGGAAGAGGAGAAGCTGGATAAAAACGAAACCATTGACTATATAGTTGATGCAGTTCAGATAGCCAGACCTAAGTACGACAGAAATACTATATTAAACATTTTTACATGTTGTACACAGGGATTTTTAACAGTTTTCTCTGGTATGCCCGGATGTGGTAAGACATCAATTTGCAATATAGTTGCAAAAGTTATGGGATTGACTGATTACTCTCGTGGCAATAATGGGCTAAAAGGCGTGTCCAGATACATCCCTGTATCAGTAGAGCGTGGGTGGACATCGAAACGAGATTTTATAGGCTACTACAATCCACTGACAAAGTCTTTTGAAGAAAACAACCGAGAGGTTTTCACTGGCCTGAAGGTGTTGAATGAAGAATATGCTGGTAATGTTTCTAAATATCCTTTCTTTATTCTGCTTGATGAAGCAAACCTGAGCCCTATGGAGTATTATTGGGCTGATTTTATGAATGTCTGCGATGATAAGGGTGATAATAGCTTTGTAAATATGGGAAGTGATAATGTTTTTCATATTCCTGATACGTTGCATTTCCTGGCAACAATCAATAATGATCATACTACAGAAACTCTTTCCCCTAGACTGGTGGATAGAGCTTGGGTAGTTACGCTGCCAAAGAATAATGTCTTTACTAGAGAGGAACAAATTCAGAACGAAGTAATTAAGCATCTTACATGGCAGAACCTAAAAGCTGTTTTCAGTGATACGGGAGTTAAGACTGAATATGACAGAGAGGTTGCAAATATCTTAGAAGGTATTAAAGACCGGTTTGCAAAACAAAGTGTTTATCTAAGTCCTAGAGTTAACATGGCGATATTTGATTATTGGAATGTTGCATCAACGATCATGGTTGAGGATACATATGGAAATCAGCCCAATATCGTAGCTATAGATTATGCGATCTCACAAAAGGTATTGCCGAAAATTAGCGGAAGTGGTGAAGAATATGAGGTTTGGCTGACTGATTTGCAAGACTACTGTGATGGAAAAAACCTGATGCATTCGGCAGAAATTGTTGGCGATATAATAAGCCGTGGCAATATGAGAATGAAGTACTATGACTTCTTTAATTAACGTATGGAGCAAATAATACTCAGACCTTCTACTGGAGGAAAAATCAACTTAATAATGTCTCCGTATAAGCCGATTCACAGCGCGGAAGAGGTTTTGAAAGTATGCAAAAGTGTTTGCGAAGATGTCGAGTACGAGATAGAACTAACATTAGATGATAGCCTTTTTGCTGTAAGTGTGTTTATAAACGGGGAGGAACAAGAGTCCTATACATATGGGAATAAAATCGTATTTGGTTATGAGAACCAAAAGATATTTGCTAATATCTATGGGTTTGCTCAAATTGCGCTTCTTATAAAGAAACCAAACGCTGAACAATGGTTCTATTCTGAATATGTATCTGTTCTTGTGAGACCAAGTGATAAGAATAGATCAGTAAGCCTAATGCTGAAATATATTTATGCGAATATGGAGGACTATTTATTTCAGGAAATGACCCGTCCCGGGATTGGCAAAGAAGAAGTTTCAAGGGATTTTTGGTCACAGATCATATTACTGGAAGAGGTTGCCAATGTATATGAAGGTAATTATGGCTACTTCATGGCGAACAGCAGATATAAGCTTGATAAAAAAGAGGTTTTGGATAGAACGGAGAAATTGCAGCATGTTGATGCCAAGACAATTCAGTATATGGTAAGACATCCAGAGTATCTGGGTCGTAGTGTTGTAGGAATCAGCTATGGATCGCAAACATATCTTCCGAGAAAGACACTAATGACTCAAAATGTCATTACTTATGATATCTATGAGAACCAGGTAGTTATAGGCTTCCTTAATCAAATGTTTCTTATAATTGAGGACTTGAAGAGCACTGTTCAGCGCTTTATGGATAGCGTTATAGTCAACGAAACTGCAGATAATGGGTACATAGTTTCCTCTTTCATAATATATGAAAATGCTGCAGAGCAACTTAGAGAATTTATGCAGAGAATTATGCTGCTGGAAGAAAAATATAGACAGTTACTGATGTCGTATACACGTATCTTGGATGTAACATACTCTAATAACTTCGTAATGCCTAAGCCAACTGCAATTTTCATGAATGTTCCGCAGTACAACCGTGTTTATTCGTGCATCATGAAATGGAATAAGCGCAATGTTTATGATTTTGAAAAAGAACAGATGTTGATGAATTTCTTTAATGCTCCAGAGATATTTGAGACATATTCGTTGATAAAGCTTGTCGATTATATCAGAGAATCTGGCTATGTTCTTAAAGAAGTAAAGCATGTTCAGTATCCAAAACGTGCTGATTGGAGATATGAGCAAAAGAATTGCAATAACACATACATATTTGAAAATGAATCTAGCACAATAACTTTGTACTACGAGCCTATTATCTACGATCAGGACAGCAGAGAGATAAATGGAATAGGGTTGTTCAGAAACAATAGGATATCTTTAAATAATGAATCTGATGAGGAACGTAGAGGGCACTATTATGTTCCGGACTACTTGTTGAAGTACTCAGATGAGGATAAAGAGAATTATATTATTTGTGATGCAAAGTTTTCATCCAATACGAAGGTCCGGCATAAAATTATCCCGAGTCTTACTTACAAGTATATTACATCTATCAGTACTATTGAGGCGAATGCCGAGCTTAAGGGGTTATTTGTTTTATACGGAATAGTAGATGACTATGCTAATCATGAGTCATTTTATGATGTGCAGCTTGAAGCTGTAAAAGAGATAAAGCCATATATTAAGCTTGTTCCGATTTCTGAGGAGATACCTTATGCGTATCAAGAAAACAATGCTTATGAAATGCTGCGAAAACTGGTTACTTGATCAAATGGACTTAGTGAACATTCAAAAACATATCAAAATTAAATAGATATTATCAAGAATGTTATTGACACCGTTGTTACTGAGTATGAGCCGTCAAATGCTCGCGCTGAGAATTATCAGTCAGAAGCTGAATTAGAAGCGGAATTTATTAAGCTCTTAGCAGGCAAAAATGGTCAGGGAGGACTGAGATATGAATATCTTATGATTCACCAGGAATCAGACTTGATTGCAAACCTTCGTAAGAGATTGGAAATTCTTAATGACTACCAGTTTTCTGAAAGTGAATGGGAGAACTTATTTAAGGAGTCTCTTGCTAATCCCAATGATGGGATTGTTGAGAAAACAAGAAAAATACAGGAAGACAATGTTCAGGTTCTTAAACGTGACGATGGTAGTTCAAAAAACATAACTATTATCGACAAGAAGAATATCCACAATAATTTTTTGCAAGTCATAAATCAATATGTCATAGGGACATCTGATGGAGCAAAGCATGATAACCGCTATGATGTGACAATTCTTGTTAACGGATTGCCTTTGGTGCACGTAGAGCTAAAAAGACGTGGAGTTGCTATCAGAGAAGCGTTCAATCAGATTAACAGATACCAGAGGGATAGCTTTTGGGCTGGATGTGGATTGTATGAGTATGTACAATTATTTGTCATATCCAATGGTACAAGCACTAAGTATTACTCAAATAGTACAAGGTTCAATGCTATTAAGGATGCAAACGCGTCTAAGACAAAGAAGGGAAAGACAAGTAATAGCTTTGAGTTTACATCATACTGGGTAGACTCAAAGAACAGGGTAATTGCAGATCTTGTTGATTTTACTAAGACATTTTTTGCAAGACATGCGTTTTTTTGGAATTATATAAAGACAGAAGAGCTTGGCACAAAAAACTAACTACTTCAAAGTAAACATAAAGAGTTTGATTTTATGAAAATCAGGCTCCTTTTTTTGAATTTTTAAGAACGTTGAGAGTAATACTTTATACTTTGTTAATCCACTGTTAGCTTTTTATTTATATATCCATAATACAATTATATATAGACGTTATTGCAGATATACAGAGAAGGATGTGCTCTCCTATGATGCAATAGATCGATTTAACATCAAAGACAATTGTAAGTGAAAGGGTTGGTGCGGTTATGGAATGGATTTTACCTTGCAATCCTAATAAATTCAAAATTGCTGCAGCGTTGGATAATTTAAAACGTATTGATTGGTTTACTAACTGCAAAATGTGCAGTGGGGATATTTGCTATATTTATCTGAGCCATACTACTAAATCTATAATGTATCGATGTGTTGCCTGTTCAGATATAAAGGAAGAATCAACTATTGATGACAGTGAATATGGTGGGAATCCTCCTGGCGTTAAGCATAAGTGTATTGAAATCGAATATGTAGAGGAATATCCTAGTCCGGGTATAACATATGAAGAACTCGTGAAAGTCGGTGTACAAGGTTCTATTCAGAGTCCTAGGAAGGTTCAGGGACAGCTGGCAGAGTACATTCATTCATGGAAAGTGAAAGATTCTTCCATTGAAGAAATAACTATCAATGATCCGATGATGCCGCATTCTGTTGATGGAAATGAAATAGTTTGTGGTAGATGCATGAAGAGATTTACGAATGCACCTAGATGTCCTGAATGTGGACAATTAGTTAAGAAGGGATGAAGAATATGAATTTTCAGAGTGATGAAGTAGTGGCGCAAATATTTGAAGTTGCTAAGAAGTTCGATGATACTGCATATACTAAGCCATGGAACGGAAAAAAACAAAGACTTATAGCGAAGTTACATTATGGAAATGAAAAAGACCCTGGTAGACCATACAGAACAGAGATAACATCGGCGAAAGAGACAATCTATTGGTGGATAGGATTGCAATCGCATATGTATTTAAAATATGGAAAGATAATTGATAAATATGATGATAAACGCTGGAAAGCAGATCCAGAGCATGGCGAGACTAGAATAAAGTTTGAAAGTACGGAAAAGTTTTTTAGTTTTGTAGACGAATGTTTAGGAAAAACTGTGGATAATAGTGATATTAATACCCCGTTGCCTCCGAAAGGAATGTCTGCGGATGGATTTGTTGTCATCTGTCCAAGGTGTAATACAAAATTCAAACGTGCTGAGCGTTGCCCAGAGTGTGGACAGCTGATGTTATATGAGTCTGACAAGTGATTTGAATTCTATCAAGAAAGGCAATAGTATTCGATGGGAGATTTTTATGGATATTAAAAAAATCATAGAACAGTTAAAGAATACAAAAGAGATGAATCCAGATGCTTATGATGGAAGCTATGAATTGATGCGTGAAATAATAGGGGCATATTCAGAGGTGGATGATTTATCTAAATGTTCATTCCTAGATCTTAATGCAATTTATTCAATGGCAATTGGTTCTTGGAAGCAGAGCTCACAGATAAAGAAAGAATATGTTAATAAGGGATGTCTGAGTGACAAGAGTAAGAAGCACATTTGCGGTGTTATAGATTGTGTATGGGATAATGCTTGTCGCGATAAATATGAAAATAGAGATACGCCGAAAAAGCCTGCTTTTGGGATGTTTGGAACCGGCAAAAATTCGTTTAAAGGTGATGTTACGGATTTAGAGTCACAGGCAATTATTGAAATGTTGTGTGATATTTACCCAATGGTAGATGAAGAAAAGATTTTTGCTAGAGTGGAGAAAGTACTTAATAAACCCATTAACAATTTTCAAGCAGGTAAAGCATCAGTTATTCTTCATTGTCTTAAACCAATGGTATTTCCTATTTTAAATAGTAATGATGGACATGGAACAATATTTGAAGCGTTAGGAATTAAACTGAATGAGCCTCAAAAGGCTTCATCATATATTGATAATTGCAGAGCTATTAGGAATTATCGAGACAAAAACTTTGGTTTTAAGAACTACAGAATATTAGATATAGCAGCGTGGAATGTTGATAAAAATACCCAAATCAAAGAGGTGGAAATGAAGGAATGTCCATATGACAAAAATACAATTTTATATGGCCCTCCTGGAACAGGCAAGACATATAATTCGGTAAAGATTGCAGTATCAATTTGTGAGCCTGACCTTGACATATCATCTATGGAATACAAAGAGATCCTTGATATATTCAACAAACTGAAGGAAGAGAAGCGTATAGCGTTTACAACTTTTCATCAGTCCTACAGTTATGAGGAATTTATTGAAGGAATTAAACCACGTTTATCAGATGATAGTAGTTCTAGCTTGGAATATGAGGTTAAATCAGGGATTTTTAAGCAGTTTTGTGAACAAGCGACACTATCTGAGAAAAATGCTGTAGAAGGTTACGGGTTGAATTCTTCTCCTGTGATATGGAAGGTTTCATTGGGACATACATATGACAATCCAATCCGTAAAGATTGCATGGATAATGGACATATTAGGATTGGGTGGGATGAATATGGAGAAGAGTTGCCAGAGACTGATGAAAGTTATAATGGTAAGGCTGTACTAAATGCTTTTTATAATAAAATGAGAAAAGGTGATCTGGTTTTATCTTGCTACACTGCATCTACTATTGATGCTATTGGTGTTGTAGAGGGAGAGTGCGAATGGCATGATGAATATTCAGATCATAAAAGGCTGAGAAAGGTAAAATGGTTATTTAGAGGTGAAGATATAAATATTGTCGAACTGAATAATGGTTCAACGATGACATTATCGACAGTGTATCAAATGCGAATTCCTGTTGAATCAGTATTACAAATAGTGTAGAAGTATTCTAAAGAAAATTCTAAAAAGCAGGAAAAAAAGAATTTTGTATTTATTATTGATGAAATAAACCGAGGCAACATATCTAAGATTTTTGGCGAACTGATAACACTTATAGAACCATCAAAGAGAAAAGGAGCAGATGAGGCAATGGAAGTAACTTTGCCTTATTCGCCTCAAGAAAAATTTGGTGTGCCTGATAATGTATACATTCTTGGAACTATGAATACCGCAGACAGATCAATAGCGCTTATTGATACTGCGTTAAGAAGAAGGTTTTCCTTTATTGAATATCCACCAGAACCTGATGTTCTGAAAGAAATAACATTGATAAGTGGTCAGGAACTCAATATTTCAGAGATGCTTGCAACTATTAATATGAGAATTGAATATTTATATGACAGAGAACATAGAATAGGTCATGCCTTTTTTGTTGGGCTTAGAAAGGAACCAACTATTAGTAAGCTGGCATCAATTTTTAAAAATTCTGTCATTCCACTTTTACAGGAATACTTCTACGAAGATTATCAAAAGATTCAATTTGTACTTGGAGATAATGCTAAGGATGATTCAATAAAATTCATTATAGATATCCCAATAGACCTCACACATGTGTTCAAAGGTAATGTAGAAGAATATGTTGATGAGAAAAAGGCTGAATACAAGATAAATGAAGATGCATTTACTAATATTGAAGCATATCGACAAATAATGTAATAAGTCCTAACAGGTAATAATGATGAAGCCATTTGAAGTCCAGGAATTTGACGCAATTGTTAGTAATAATGCGTTGGAGAATAATGATAAATATAAGTGCATGGAAGAAACTGCTTTTTCAAATCTTATAAGGTTTGTGAAGGAGTTTTCTGGAGATGAGTCAAATTCTGATGTTTTAGATTTCATGAAGGTTAGTTACAAGCGTAATGTAGGAGACGTTGTAACCATTAAGAACTATGTTGGGCTTATTCAGATGAAAAATGGGTTCAAAGTACAGATACTACCAAAAATCTATTTCTCAGATGGAGATACTGATGCGGATAAATTACGAACAAAAAAGATTTTCCTAAATATGTTGAAAAGCATGAAGGATTTTCCTGGGAAAGCCTTTAACCCGGCGGGGTTAAAGGTGGACAGGATGAATCTATATGAATTGTTTATTAATATGTACCTCCAGGAAGTGAGAAAGCTCGTTAAGCATGGATTAAAGTCATCTTATATTGGTACTGAGGATAATCTTAGTTTCTATAGGGGAAAGCTGCTTATTAATCAGCATATTAAGACAAATGTGGCTCATAAAGAGCGCTTTTACATGGCTTATGATGAGTTCATGATAGACCGGCCTGAAAATAGAATTATTAAATCTTCTCTGTTAAAGTTACAAATATTAACTGAGAGCGCTGAGAATAGCAAAGAAATCAGACAACTGCTTATATCATTTGAATTGGTTGAGCCATCAAATAATTATGATGCAGATTTTGCAAAGATAACAATAGACCGGAATACAAAGGACTACGAGGCCATAATGCCATGGTCCAAAGTTTTTTTAATGAACAAAAGCTTTTCAACGTTTTCAGGGGACACTACCGCAAGAGCACTCCTGTTTCCAATGGAAGAGGTGTATGAAAGCTATGTGGCCCAGAAAATGAAAAAGGTTTTTGGTGCTGAAGGCTGGCGTGTGTCTAGCCAGGTTGGTGGAAAACATCTTTTTGAGCTTCCGACAGAAAAGTTTAAATTGCGACCTGATCTGGTACTAAAAAAAGAAGAGCGAACGATAATTATGGATACTAAGTGGAAGCGGCTTGTACCTGATTCGAGGAATAATTATGGGATATCGCAAGCCGATATGTATCAGATGTATGCATATTCTAAGAAGTTTGATACTTCTGAGATATGGTTGCTGTATCCATTAAATAATGATATGAAGGGAAAGAACAATATATATTATGTGGCGGATGATGTTTTGAGGACTTATGTAAATGTGTTCTTTGTTGATGTGGCCGAAATAGAAGAAAGTTTACAGGAATTAAAGGCTAGGCTGTCGAAAACAAAGACAGAAATATCGCTTGTTGACGTTTAGGAAATATATGGCTTCATTTGACCGATGTTATTTAGGGGAGATTATCAAATGAGAGAAAAAATCGTATTCGCCCCTGGCTTAAACGGTCAGGAACTGATAAAGAGTCTTGCAATGCACGGCAAGAACTGCATCAATTTGCGCATTTGTAATGCTGGCGAGTTGGCTCGTATATCATTGATGCGTTCTGGTATTTCTATTAAAGAGGACTTCATAGATTCTGATGAAGAGACTACGCTTGTAGCCAAGGCTGTTGAAGGTGAGAGTTACTTTGAAAGACCATCATACTCAGATATTAAGGAGCTTGCTTCTGCAATCAGGCGAATGAGGAGTCTTGTTTCTGATGCCGATGAAGCAAAGGCTATTGAAGATACGCTTGATAAGGGTATCTTTACTGAGAAAAATGCTGCGCTTGTTAGTGTTTATAAGAAGTATATGGATCTGCTTGCTTCAAAGAAAGTCGTTGATGCCGTAACTCTTGAACGCAGGGCTGCAATGAAGTGTAATCAGATAGATGCTGATTTCATTACACTGCAGGAATGTCCGCTCACACCGCTAGATGAAGCTCTTTTGACAAGGGTATCTGGTGGGAAGTATCAACAGAAAGATATCTGCAGCTTGTTTGATAAGCAAGATTCTGGAACAAAAATATCAAGCTTTAAGAACTGCTATGGTGCACCAAATGAGGTAGAGACCATCATTACAGATGTTTATGATGGTAAGAAGCTTGATGAATGTACTGTGGCTGTGACTGATGTGACAACCTATTCGCAGCTGTTCTTTGACTATGCGCTTCTATATGACATCCCCGTGACATTCGGCTGCGGG